>LULH01000015.1_pt1 | contig 86779 bp, 86 predicted proteins | sample 728201 | NCBI WGS metagenome assembly LULH01 (sample SAMN03860294, study PRJNA289734) | marine metagenome | biome: seawater column; feature: ocean; material: water; isolation source: Red Sea water column Station 169 - depth 100m | place: Saudi Arabia: Red Sea | collected 2011-10-15 | depth 100 m
AGAAATGTTTTCTTTTTGTAATCCTGAAAAATCAGAAGAAGAACATGAATTTATTCTCTCAGTTGAAGAAGAGATTTTACAAGAGCTAGAAATTCCTTACAGAGTCGTTGATGTTTGTACTGGTGATCTGGGTTCATCTGCTGCTAAAAAATTTGATATTGAAGCATGGATACCAAGTCAGAATACATATAGAGAAGTAACATCTTGTTCAAATACAACGGATTTTCAGGCCAGAAGGTTAAATATTCGTACAAAAGTTGAAAAAGATACAGCTTTACTTCATACATTAAATGGTACTGCTATTGCAGTGGGAAGAATATTGATAGCTCTACTCGAAAATAATCAAACCGAGGACGGAGGAGTAGAATTTTCTGATAGCTTGGGGAATATTTTAGGGGTTGAAAAGTTAAGCTAAAAGTAAGCTTGCTATCATACTTAGACCTAAGAATATATAAACAGTTCTCTCAAGAGTAGAATTTTTTCTTAGCCAATTTTGTAACTTTTCCCCTAAAAGTAACCAAATTCCAACACAAAATGGTAGAACTGAAAAGTATATTAGTGTCCCTTGTAAGTGGGTTATATTAAAGGCTGTTAATCCAGAAATTGCCATTACAACACCTTTTGGATTTACCCATTGAAACAAACAAGCCTGTATAAATGTAAATGGTTTTTCTATTTTACTTTTATCAGTTGATGTTTTGGTTGTGGCAATTTTGTATGCGATATAAACAATTACTCCATAGCCAATATACTGAAGGTAAGTAAATACCTCACTAGGAACAAATGAAAGAATGTAACCCCCTACAAAAAATAAAAACGTAAAGCCAAGCCAAATTCCTAAGAAATGAGGAATTGACGGTCGTCTACCAAATTTTATACCTGATGCCATAAGCATTGAATTGTTGGGGCCTGGTGTTATGGCAGTTACTGAAGCGAAGATAAAAAACTCAAGCACTTTTCAATATTAATACTAGAGTTTTAGAAACTGAAGTTTAAAGCGGAGGGAGTGGGATTCGAACCCACGGAGCCTATAAAGACTCACGACATTTCGAGTGTCGCGCACTAGGCCAGACTATGCGATCCCTCCTAGAATAAGTTTAGGGATATGAAATATAAATCTGATATAGAAAAAATGCAAGTAGCACTGGCAGAAGCTAAGAAAGCATTAGAGATAGATGAAGTACCAATCGGAGCTGCACTTTTTGATAGTGATGATAAATTAATTTCAAAGGCACATAACAGGCGTGAAATTGATCAAGACCCAACTGCCCATGCAGAGATATTAGTAATAAAAGAAGCATCCCAGATCTTGAAAACTTGGAGATTAGAAAACACCACTCTTGCGATTACATTAGAGCCTGATCCCATGTGTGCAGGAGCAATAGTCAATGCAAGAATCAAAACTCTCTTATACAGCTCACCAAATCTAAAATCGGGTGCAGCATACACACTTTATAATATTCCACAGGATAAAAGACTAAATCACTTTGTTGAGATAAGAGATAATATTTTATCCCATGAATCTGAAGTTATATTATCCTCTTTCTTTGAAAGTAAGAGGTAATTAAACTAATACTTTAGGTCTTTTCATGGAGGGATCGCATAGTCTGGCCTAGTGCGCACGCTTGGAAAGCGTGTAAGGGTTTATCCCCTTCGAGGGTTCGAATCCCTCTCCCTCCGCAAAAAGATTTTAGTTTGGAGGGATGGCCGAGCGGACGAAGGCGTTAGTCTTGAAAACTAATGTATGTATTCCATACCGTGGGTTCGAATCCCACTCCCTCCGCAAGCTTGGAGAGGTGGCTGAGTGGTCTAAAGCGCTCGCCTGCTAAGCGAGTGGGGGACGAAAGTCCCCTCGAGGGTTCAAATCCCTCCCTCTCCGCCAAGCGCCCGTAGCTTAACTGGATAGAGCGTCTGACTACGGATCAGAAGGTTGGGGGTTCGACTCCCTCCGGGCGTGCTAAAAAATTACTTATCTAGTAATTCCAAAGGGGTTCATTTAAATTCCAATCTGGTGATTCACCCCATTTATTTAAAAAAGTGACTTCCTCTACAGGCTTTCTTGTTGCAACTCCCCATTTTCCTAAAGGGTATCCTGCAGTAATAGTGGCATTTAAGGTCCACCCTTTATCTGCTGGAATATTAAGAATTTTATAAACTTCTTCTGTCTTAAAACTCATTACTGTTGTTAGGCATGTTCCTATTCCATGACCTCTTGCAGCAAGCATCAAACTCCATATTGCAGGATAAATCGATGAACCAGTTGGATCATTTCTTGAAAAAACTAAAACCAAAAGGGGTACTTTTTCATAGTTCTCAGCTAACCAGCTTGCAGAATTACTAATTCTTCGAACAGTATCAATTTGTTCTTTGTCTTTTAAATTTGAAGCACCTAAATCAGATGAGTTATTGTAGAAAGATTTAACGTAATAGTCCCAGGTTTCTTTATAGATATCAGCTAATTGAGTTCTGACTTCTTGGTCTGTTACAGCTACAAATCTCCAGTCCTGTCTGTTTGAACCACTTGGTGCACGAATTGCTGAATCAATCATTGATTTTATAATTTCATCGGGGATAGGATCTTCTTTTACCCTTCGCATTGCCCTCGTTGTATAGAGAGCTTCAAATACATCCATTTTGTTATTTTAGTAAGATAGAAGTTAGGTAAGTATGGATAAAAAAATATTTTCAGAAGTAAAAGACAATATTGGGATTGTTTGGCTAAATCGTCCTGAGAAAAAAAATGCCTTAAACGATGAACTATGGTTTGGACTTCCAGAGTTAGTAAAAGAATTAGATGAGAGTGACGAGGTAAGAGTAATTCTTATTGCAGCAAAAGGAGATACGTTTTCTGCAGGTATAGACATAAATTTACTTGTAGAAGCATTTGATCTAAATGAAGATTTAAAAACTAATGCGAAAGAAAGAATTGAAATTATGGAGGTTACAAAAAAATTTCAAGACGCTATCACGGCTGTTGCAAAAACACAAAAACCAACAATAGCTGCAATTCAAGGATTTAGTATTGGAGGTGCTACAAATTTAGTAGCATCTTGTGATATTAGGCTTTCAACAAAAGATGCTCAATTTTCAATCGGCGAATCAAAGCTTGGATTAGTTGCTGATGTTGGGGCTCTACAGAGAATGCCTAAAATTATCTCAAAGGGTTTACTTCGTGAGCTTGCATATACTGGCAAAACTTTTGATGGTGAATATGCAAAAGAGATTGGATTTGTAAATCACACTTTTGACACCCATGAAGAACTTATTAATGGGGCTATGGAATTGGCTAATGAGATTGCTTCAAACTCGCCATTAGTAATGAGGGGTGTAAAAATGATCCTTGATAAAGGTGAAGAGTTAACTTCTGATCAGTCATTAGATCTAGTAAGAATGTGGAGTACATCATTTTTGAGCTCTGAAGATTTGAAAGAAGGAATCTTTGCCAGAATGGAAAAGAGGGATCCAAAGTTTAAGGGACAATAACTATAGTTTGTTAAATTCCTTCAGGGCAAACCTATCTGTCATACCAGCGACATAATCTACAGCATTTTCAAGTTCTGATTGTGCAGTTCTGTATTGTTCGGGCAATAAAGTCGGATTATTTTTAAAATTTATGACCAGCTTTTCAACAACCTTTTTAGCTTCCGCTCTCTCTGTTTTTGTTTCATCTCTGAGATATACTTTTTCAAACATGAACTCTCGTAGATCGTTCATTATATTTAAAATTTCATCATCCATACTTAGGATACCTTCAGATGAGGCTTTAAAAATTCCTGAGATAAGTGAATTTATCCAAGTTTTACCTGGACTTCCAAGTTCAGAAGTAATACTTTTTGGTATTTCGCTTTCATTTATCACACCAGCTCTTATAGCATCCTCAACATCATGTGAAAGATAAGCAATTCTATCGGCGTATCTACAAATTATACCCTCATTGGTAAATGGAGGTTCATCATATTTCCATGGATGTTTTTCTATTCCGTTAATGGTTTCTTTTGTTAGATTTAAAGGTTCAATAATCGATAGCATTTTTACAGAATTTTCAGAGTGGCTCCAACCACCCTCTAGCATATCATTTAAAACTTCTTCTCCAGTGTGTCCAAAAGGAGAGTGTCCTACATCATGACCTAAACAGATAGCTTCAGTTAAGTCTGTATTTAGTCCTAAAGTTTTTGCGATAGACCTACCAATTTGAGTTACATTTAGAGTGTGAGTCATTCTTGTTATAAAATGGTCTCCGTCTGGATTGATAAATACTTGAGTTTTGTGTTTCAACCTTCTAAACGTTTTTGAGTGTATGATCCTATCTCTATCTCTTTCAAAAACAGTCCTAAAAGGATCTTGATCTTCTTTTTTAAAACGGCCTTTTGATTCTTCAGATAACATTGCATAAGAAGACAAAGTAACTCGCTCGTTAGTCTCTCTCCATTTTCTATCTCTAAGTATGAAAGAATCGTTCACAATTTCAGATTAATTCTTAAATGGAATTTAATAAAGCTATTAAATCATTCCAATCTTTTAAATCATGAACGCCTTCGACAGGATCGTTATACAGTCTTACAAATCTAATTATTGTTTTATCTTTTCTGTTTTTTATATAATTATCAATCTGATATGGGGCATCGTCTATATATACATCACAATCTATACGCCATTTTTCTTCTATAAAATGTATTTCTTTTGTTGGAATCTTATTTTCTCCAAGCCACATCAAAGTGTCGTGTATCGACCACCATGGTTTAGAAGAAATAATTACTACCTCATGACCAGCTTTTGAAAGTTCATATAAAACTTCTACAGCATTCTCGTATAGTTCAAGATTTCTAAAAATTGATGAACCGTTTATATCTTTAGCCCATTTCCAGAAATCTATTTCCTCCTCAAAGTGTGTTAAAGGTTTAGAAAGGCCCCAGTCAGTTATCTCTTCTTCTAATATTTTTTTACCAAATTCTTTTTCATATAATTCAGTCCAGCCTTTTGTGAAGTTTGCAACAACACCGTCTAAATCAACTCCGATTCTCATTTGAGTATTTATTTTCAGGACCAAAAGGTGTGGGTAAGACTTCACTTGCACGCATAATTGCGAAAGAACTTGGTTGTGATCCAGTGTTTGATGTGTCCGAAATTGATGCTGCCTCTCATAATAAGGTGGATGACATAAGGGATATGAATGAAAGTGTAAATTTTATTGCAACCTCGCCTGGAAAAAAGAGAATATTTATTTTGGATGAAGTTCATATGTTGTCGAATGCAGCGTCAAATGCATTTCTTAAGACATTAGAAGAACCACCCGAACACGTAATTTTTATACTTGCAACAACTGAGCCAGATAGAGTGATTGAAACCATAAGAAGCAGAACAACACAAGTTGTATTTAAAAAAATTTCTGAAGCAGAAATAATTAAGGTACTACAAAAAATTTCAAAAAAAGAAAATATAAATTTCAATAAAGACATTCTTCAAACTATTGCAACCTATTCAGACGGATCTTTGAGAGATGCAATAAATTTATTTGAGCAAGCAGATAATACATTTGGAGAAAAAGTAACTGTTGAAAATATATTCAGCCTAGTTGGTAAATTGGGCTCTGAAGAGATACAGGAAATAATTGAATCTATCGAGTTTCAGGATACAGGTAAAATTTTAAATGTCATCAGAGAAGCTTATGCTAAAGGTTTGCAACCAACCGATATTTCAAATTCAATATCAGAATTTTTTCGGAATTTATTTTATCTTAAGTATTTACCAGATGATAAAAAACTCGAATCTTTAACTGAAGATTTTAAAAAGAATTTAGAAAAAGCAAATGAAAAAATATCAGCAAAACAACTGGTTCGTATACTTGATCTGATTGATGAAATTAATTCAAACTTACCATCATCAAATTCTCAACATTTAAAACTTGAATTATTCATGATGAAATTGATTAAGCCAGAATTTGGCTCTGATGTAAAATCTATTGGTTACCGACTGGATCTTTTAGAAGGACGAACTACTTTATCAAGAAGTGTTGATGAAGATACTAAATCAGAAGAAAAAATACTAGCTGATGAGAAACCAAAAGATGAATCTAAACCTAAAGAAAAAAAGGTTAAAAGTAAAAATAAACAATCACTTGAAGACTTCGATGTTTACTGGCCGAAAATTTTGAACTCGCTGAAAGAAACTTTATCAGCAAGAAAATTTTCTTACTTAACGGCAGTGAAACCTGAAGTGAATGAAGATAATGTTGTAACCCTTTATGTTGATAAAAATAATGAATTTCTTTTTGATGAATTAAAAAAAAGTACGGAGATAATTGATCTGATTAAATCAGAAGTAGCAAAACTCATGGGTATTGAAGCTTTAGTAAATATAGATATTAGCGAAACAATTAATACAAAAGAAAAGGGTGGCATATCAGCGGCCCAAGAAATTTTTGATGTTGAGGATTTAAGTTAATTATCTTTTAGATTTAATTCACTTAAAGCCATTGTTATTCTTCTTGATCCTTGATTTTGGGCACTTTTACATAATTCAATAAAACTTCTTAGTTCCCCAGTTCTAAATTTTTTAAGTGCATCACCTGAAGGAACATCTCCATTTCTTTCTCTTTCTAGCAATTTAATTTCAATCTCTTTTGCCCTGGCAAGATAAGTACTGCTCACCTCAAATAAAGTATCAACACCATCAGTTATAGGTGGATTAATATGACCCATCAGCACATTTATGTATTCGTTAATTTCTTCATGCAGCTCGTCTGCGCCTGAGAGACCTTTTTTTAGTGGAAATTTTTGCATTATTCTTTTCTAACCTTTATGTATTTCATTTTAATTACATTAAGAGACACAATAAACGCCAAAGCAATAATTGTTAGATAAATCAATAAATTCATAATGTTCGAATTTCCACTAACAGATAAAAATCTGATAAATGTAAAGACTACACTCCCAATTAATGTTGAAATGCTCAAGTCAATTGCTAAATCCCTATTTAGAATTTTTTCATTGCCTATTTTTAATGTAAAAAGCAACACCAATGAATATAAGAAAAGAGGTATAACAATTAAAACTGCATAGTTTGATTCCGAATTATTTGTACTACTTAACACAAGTAGAGTTGACAAAACTGTTGCTGAAGTACCTATCAAAACTGGATACCAATATTTACTTTGAACATAAAAAGATCTAGTTACGATCTGATTGATCGACCAAGGTAAGATAGCAAATGATACAACTGACATAATTGAACTTACACGTTGGACATCATTACTAGTAAATGCACCACGTTCGTAAACAATACTTACTACCTCATCGCTACCAAAGAAAAAAAACAAAACTATAGCTACATTTAGAAAAAATAAAATAGAGACTTGCCGACGGATTAATTCTCTAAGCTCTTCAAACTTTTTATTAACAAATAAGTTAGATAAAGTTGGAAAACTTGCAACACCTACAGCTTGGGCTATAACTCCCACAGGTAAAATTGCTACTCTCCTAGCGTATCTAAAAGAGGCAATTGCTCCTATGCTAAGAAAAGATCCAAATATTCTGAATAACTGTTCATCCATGACTGCAATTGATTGACCAACAATCAAAGGAAGTGATACTTTAAAATATTGACTTAAAAACATTGCTTTTGGTTTTATAAATTTATAACTCAGACCAACACTTCTTAATCCAATTAATTGAATTACTATATGACCCAAAAAGGAACCGATCAAACCACCTAGTGCAAATCCGTAAACTGTAGCTTCTGGAGTTGAAGAATAAATCCAGCCAAATAAGATAATTGACAAATTATAAATTACTGGAGCTATCGCAGCGTATTTAAATTCATTTTTAAAATACTGATATGCCATCATAATTGCACCCGAAAAGAAAAAAACTTGACTAAAAATAATTGGAGTAAAAACTTTAACAAAAAGGTCTTGGTTTACCACTCCAAAGATATCTGCTATTTCATATCTAAAAATAAAACCAAGAATAGAAATACTTAAAAATATAACCGTTAAGCCATTTAGCAGTGAAAGGAAATAACTATTTAGCTTATCGTCATCTTCTTTTTCAAACCTTGAGAGAAGAGGTATTAATGTTATTGCAAGATAGCCTCCGGCTGATAGATAAAATAAAAAATCAGGAATTACAAAAGCTAAATCCAAAGTATCTGATGCATTAGATATCCCAGTCCAATTTGCTAATAAAATTTCTCTAACAAACCCAAAAATTCTACTCATTAAATAAGCTAAAGAAATTATTGATATTGGACCAATTAATTTTTTATAATTCTGCATGCTTTTCTTTCATAAGCTCAAGTAGTTCATAAGAAATATTTAACTTATTACTCTCATAACCAAATCCTATATTTATGTCAGGTTTATTGTCACCGTGATAATCAGAACCACCACTTTTTAATAAATTCATATTGTTTACAATCTCACTCAATGTGCTTGAAGTTGTTTTGGAGTAACTTGAATAATATGTCTCAACTCCATGAATACCGAGATTTTTCAATGACCCTAATCGATCTACAAATACAGAGTTGTACCAGTTTTTTGAAAAAGAGTAGTCTTTATTACTCATAAGTGTGTGAGGGTGTGCAAGAAAAACCAAACATTTAGATTCTTTCGCACAATCAATGACTTCCTCAATTGGGTTTTGGTGAATTCTAGAATCACCTACTTTACCATTTCCTAAGTATTCTTTAAAAGCTTCATTTAGTGAAGCTACGTACCCCTTTGATTTCATCAAATTTGCAATATGAGGACGACCCGGTACTTTTGTTTTAAGATCATCCAATTCTTTTCTTTCAATTTCTACACCTACTTTTTTTAGTTTTTCCAATATTTCATAATTTCTATTTTTCTTTTCAATTCTAATTTTTGAAAGCAACTCATATATAGGGGTATCTTTTTTTAAAAAATAAATAAGTAAATGAATTCCCGCAAATGGATTTTCTAACTCTAAGTCATACCAACTAACACTCATTTCAACCCCTGGAATTATTTCAATTAAATTAGTGTTTTCAACCTCTGACAAAAACTCGTGATCAGTTATTGATATAGCCTGTAGTTGTTGTTCTATTGCAATATTCAATATATCTTCAATTTTGTCAGTCCCGTCAGAATTAGATGAATGAATATGGAGATCAATGCTCATTAAATCTAGAATACTAGGTCTGTTAAATCTTTAATAAACTCATTAGAATGTTTCAGATGAATTTAATAGTACAAAAATTTGGTGGAACTAGTGTTGAAAATCCCGAAACACTAAAAATTGTTGCACAAAAAATAATTGATTGTAAATCAAAAGGAAACGAGGTTGTAGTTGTTGTATCTGCTATGGGTTCAAGTACGGATGAGTTAATTGATCTAGCTAATGAATTATCCGATACACCCTCCCCCAGAGAAATGGATATGTTGTTGTCGGCAGGAGAGAGAATAACAATGTCACTACTAGCAATGCATTTAAATAATCTTGGTTATGAATCCTTTTCTTTAACAGGTTCACAGGCAGGAATAACTACAACGTCAAGACATGGAATGGCGGAGATCGAAAATATTTCTGGTGAAAGAGTTAAAGAGGGCATTAATGAAGGAAAGATAGTAATAGTTGCTGGTTTTCAAGGAGTAAACAAAGAGACTAAAGAGATTACAACACTCGGAAGAGGAGGATCTGACGCTACAGCAGTTGCGTTAGCTGCAGCACTTGGTGCAGAAAAATGCGAGATTTATACAGATGTTGAGGGGGTATTTACAGCAGACCCAAGAATAGTTACAAAAGCCAAATTAATTGAAGAGATAACATACGATGAAATGTTGGAAATGGCTTCATCAGGTGCAAGGGTTTTAATGGCTAGGTCTGTAGAATTTGGTAGAAGGTATAATGTACCAATAATTGTAAAACCTACCTTTAGCGAAGGTTCAGGCACAATTGTAAAGGACAAAGTAATGGAACAAGCAATTGTAAGTGGAGTCACTCACAACGATAAAGAGATCAAATTTACACTATTTGGAGTTCCAGATCAGCCAGGCATTGCTGGAAAAGTTTTTGGACCTCTTTCAGAAAATGGTGTAATTGTAGATATGATTGTTCAAAACGTTTCAAAAGAATCAAAAACGGATATTAGTTTTACTGCACCATTAGAGCAAAAGTCCGAAGTTGAAAATATATTAGAAAATTTATCAACTGAGCTCAAAGCAGAAGGAGCAGATTCAGATCCAAATATTGCAAGGGTTTCTTTAATTGGTGCTGGTATGAAAGCTGAGTCTGGAATAGCTTCGAAAATGTTTTCAATACTTGGCGAGAATAAAATCAATATTGCAATGATTTCAACATCACCGATAAGAATCTCATGTGTTGTTAACAAGGATGATATGCAAAAAGCTATAGACTCATTACACAAAGAATTTATTGAAGCATAAATGAAAATCTCAATAGTTGGAGCTACTGGTCTTGTAGGGCGAAATATAATTGAGCTCTGTGAAGAATATTTTGACAATTCTGTTGAATACCATCTTTATGCATCCAAAGAGTCTGAAGGCAAAACACTGCAAGTTAATGGTAAAGAAGTTTCCATTAGAGAGTTAAGTTCAAAAAATATTGAGTCATGCGATATTGCTTTGTTTTCAGCTGGAGGAGAAAGATCAAGAGAATTTGCAAATCAATTTGTAGACAAAGGCGCTTTCGTAATCGATAATTCATCATCTTTCAGAATGGAAAAAACAGTTCCTCTTGTTGTTTACGGTATTAATGAAGACATAATAAAAAACGATTCGAAAATTATAGCCAATCCAAACTGTACAACTATGGCCCTTGTTATGGCTTTAAAACCATTACACGATATTTTTAATTTATTAAGTATTGTTCCAGTTTCATATCAAGCTGTTTCAGGTTCAGGCAAGAGTGCAATTGAATCGTTGGAAAATGAACTTTCTAACCTTTCAACACCAGGATCAGCGCCTGATGAAAAATATTATCAATCTCAGATAGCTAAGAATGTAATTCCAATTGCTGGAAATATTACAGAAAATGGATACTCAGATGAAGAAATGAAGTTTTCTAATGAGTCAAAAAAGATTTTGGACATACCGGACTTAAATGTTGAACCATCTAATGCAAGGGTAGGGGTTGAAACAGGACATGGTATATTTTGTACTGCAACATTTGAAAAAGATGTTGATGTTGAATCTGCTATTGAATCATTGGAAGCATTTGAAGGTGTAGAATACTGGAAAGAAACTTATCCGACACCTCTTGACGCTCAAGGAAATAAAAACATCTTAGTCTCTAGAATGAGATCCGGTCTTACAAGCAATAAAATACTAAACTTCTGGGCAGTTGGTGACAATCTCTTAAAAGGAGCAGCATTGAATGCTGTTCAAATTGCTAACCACCTATACAAAAATGATTTCTATACCAAATAAAGTTCCCAGAAAGAAAAGAGTTTTTCTAGGACCTTTGAGTAGGAAAATACTTAAACTTTCAAACTGGGAAATTACAGGTGAATTTCCGAACTATAAAAAAATAATATTAATTGGAGTACCTCATACAGCAAATAGAGATGCCTGGTACGCACTTCTTGCAGTACTGGCCTTGGATTTAAAGATAAATTTTTTTGGTGCAAGGTGGATATTTACCAGACTTCCAAGCCCTTATACTTTTTCAAAAGATGTTGATCGTTTAGGAATTCCCTGGCCTTTAGGGTGGTTGCAAAAAATAATACTTTTAAAACTTGGAGGAATACCAGTTTATAGAAATAAATCAAAAGGATTAATAAAGGGTGCTATAGAAGAATTTTCGAAAATGGAAGAATATGTTCTTGCAATTGCTCCAGAAGCTGGGACAGAGCAGGTAAAAAAATTTAGAAGTGGCTTTTATTATTTGGCAAAAGAACTAGATATACCTTACTTACCAATCGAGTTAGATTTTAAAAATAGAAGGTTTCATGTACAAAAAGAACAGTTTGTATCTATGTCATTTGAAGAAGAGTCTAAAAAAATTATTTCACTTTTTGAAGGGGTGGAAGGAGCTTTAAGAGAATTTAAAATGCTAGAAGAAACGGAACAAAAAGACTAAGCATATAATTTCCTACGGGAATTTTTTTTAATCCTAACAAGTTTATTCCAACACCAATTAACAATACCCCTCCAATTCCTGCAATCGAGTCAGATATTTGTTGTTCAATATTTGTATTAATTAATAAAGCAAACAAAGTAAATATTCCTTGATAGATCAATATTGAGACACCCGAGTATACGGCTCCTTTACCACCACTTGAAGTTATGAAAATTACAAGGAAACAGTCTAAAGCAGTTTTTATTAATAATAATTCTAAGTTTGACTCAACAACATCAAAGAAAGGCCCAATAATTGCTAGTGGTCCAGTAATTACAATTAATGTAGTTGTTAGATAACTTTCTATAAATTTAGTTTGGTCACTTTCACCTTTTTCAAATTTTAAATAGAGATAATCTCCAAAATTTTTTACTCTATCTTCAATCTTTAAATAGCTTCCAATAATTGAGCCAACTATTACAGCAAATAGGGTGAATATAAAATCTGGACTTTTTAAAGTTTCTCTAAACCCTAAAGCCAAAACTAAAAGACCGAGCGGTAGGAGATTTTCATCAAAGTTTTTGAGTTCTTTTTTAAAAATTATTCTGGCAAGAATACCAGAGACAATAACACAAAATCCATTAATTAGCGTTCCAATTCCTGGGATCATTAGCTACTAAAATCGCTATGGCTTTTACTTGGTGTAGGCCCTTCTTGGCCTTGATACTTACTTCCATAGCTGACGTCACCATACTCAGCCTCAGAAGGTGAATTTAAATAATAGAAAGATATTTGTCCAATTTTCATCTCTGGATATATTTTGATTGGTAAGTTTGCAACATTTGAAAGTTCTAATGTTAAATAACCTGAAAATCCAGGATCAACAAATCCTGCAGTTGAGTGAATTAATAAACCTATCCTACCCAGTGATGACTTACCTTCGAGTCTTGCAACAATCTTATTTGATAAAGCAACTTTTTCATAGGTTGTGCCCAAAACAAATTCACCAGGATGGAGGACAAATGGTTCGTCCTTTGAAGCCTCCACTAGAGTAGTTAAATCTTCTTGGGGTGATTTCGGATCTATATGACTATATTTATGATTTTCAAAAACTCTAAATTCTGTCCCGACCCTTAAATCAACACTGGAGGGCTGGATATATCCTTGATCTAATGGTGATATTTCGATCCACTTATCTTCTAAGGCTTTTTTAATATCTTTATCTGAAAGCATTTTTCCTCACGTTTAAAGAATATACTAATCTAAAAATTTTTGTTTTTAATTATTTAGCAAAGAAGCAACTGTCCATGCAGTAATTATGAATCCTATTGTCCCCAAAAAAATTGTTCTTGATTTGTAAAACTCATTATCGTTTTTATTTTTATTTATAAAAGCAAGAAAGCTACCAGCAAACATAGCTGAGCCAAGGCCTAACATTAAAAGTCTTATAGTTAAATCGAGTGCAAATGGGTCATTCATGACATTATTGTTATCATAATAAAATAATGGATACAAGAGATATAGTAGATATTTTTAATAGATTCGATATTTCATCAATCAAAGATGAGAGTAAATACAAAATTTCTACTTTGGGAAGTATTACAAATCTTAACTATAAAGTTGAGATAGGTGATAAAAAATTTGTTCTTAGAGTGCCTGGAGAAAATCCAGATTTAATAAACAGAATATCTGAAGGATACAATGAAAAACTCATTCAGAGTATCGGAATATCATTGCCATTAATTGTATTTGAAGAAGAAACTGGTCTAAAAATTTCAGAATATTTTGAAGATTTATATACTTTTAAATCAACCGATATGCTTGATATAAAATTTAGAGATGACGCATTGAACCTACTAACTATTCTGCATAATTCAGAACTTAAATTTAAAGAAAATTTCTCTCCTCTCAACGTTTTTAAAAAATTAGTCAAAACGAATGACAAAATTGAAGACGAAGCAAAAACTGTCGGTGAAGAGATAGTCAAAGAACTAAACAAAATTGGTCTTGATAGTAAGCCATGTCATCAAGACCTCTACCATGCTAATTTTGTTTATTTTAAAGAAAAAGCATATTTGATTGACTGGGAATACTCATCACAAGGGGATCCATTCTTTGACTACGCAGATTTTATATGGCAGAACGAGCTAGAAGATAATACCGAAATAATTAACGATATTTATTCAAAAATTGGAATTAACAATGATCAAATTAAAACAAAAATGGAATTATTTCAGATTTTATCAATGATTACTTGGGGCTTTTGGGCAAAAAGAAAATCTCCAAAAGATAATAGAGGTCAAGAAGCATTAATTTTCGCACTAGAAAAGTATGATAATAATTTTTCTTAAAAGATTTAACTATATTAATCTACTTGGGTTAGAATTTCGCAGTACGAAAAAAGGATAAATTTAAATTTTATGGGATCTTTGATTAAAAAAAGACGTAAGAAAATGTCTAAACATAAATACCGAAAACGTCGTAAATCAAATAGACATAAAAAGAAGTCTGTCTAAAACTCTCTACCTTCACTATTAAGATAATCTTCAATTTCCTCGACTAGATTATCCTCTGAAAAATTATCTTCAATGTTTACTTCTGCCTCTTCAAGTTTTGATACGTATTCAGCGAGATCTTCAGAGTTCTCCATAGCTTTACTAATTTTTGTATCAAACTGTTGTCCTTCTGATTGAATACCTGAATCATCTATATCAATTTTTAAGATTTCAGAAGTTTTATTCATTAAGGCACCAATACCCTTTGGGTAAGCGCCAGAACTTAAATAATGGGGAACTGCTGCCCATAAACCTGAAGTTTCTATTCCGTTACTTCTTAAGTCATGGCCAACAACACTAGTAATTCCAGTAGGTCCAGAATAATTTGTCGGAAGTACATTAAATCTTGAATTAAAAGTTGGATCATCGCTTACACCAAATATTGGTACTGGTAAAGTATGTGCAACTTGGCCAAAGAATGCACCTAAAGTAACTGCTCTTTTTACACCAAGTTCAATTAGTACTTCTGATATATTCTGTGAATATTTTTTCCATTTCATTGAAGGTTCTTCTCCAAAGACTAAGATCACTTCTCTTTTAAGTTTGTAATCTTCAATAGAATAAAAAGTTGTTTGTGGCCAGTGAAAATTTCTTTCTCCAATTGCTTTTACTTCAACGACGGGCCTTCTCATTTGATAGTTATAAAATCCCTCGGAATTAAGTTCTGCGAAAGGTTCGACATCATAGGTACCGCAAATATTTTCAATACAACCACTTGCAGTGTTACCAGCGTCACTCCATCCCTCAAAAGCAAGAATTGCTACAGGGTCAGATAGAAGTGGCTTTCTATACCAAACAACATCTTCCATAAACGAAGATTAATATTTAAAAAATTTTATATAAAAAGAAATTAGAGTTTTCTGGATGAGTTTAAAACTACAGATAAACTTGATAAAGCCATAGCTAAAGCAGCCATACTTGGAACAATACTCCCACTTACAGCAATTGGAATCATGATTATGTTATATATAAAGGCAAAAAATAAATTTTGAATAATTCTTTTATTTGAATTTTTTGAAATATTAAAAATTTTGTTTAATATTTCAAGGCCCCCTTTAAAAATAATAATGTCGCTAACACTTTGCGCGATTTGTGTGCTTTGAGAAAAGGATAAACTTACATTTGCTTGTTTAAGTGCAGGTGAATCATTAATTCCATCGCCAATGAAACCTACCGTTTTATCCATCTGTTTTTCTTGAATATATTTTAATTTATCTTCTGGGGACTGATTGCCTAACACATTTTTGATATTTAAATCATTTCCAATTTCTTGGACTTTTTCAGTTTTATCTCCTGATAAAATTTCAATTTCATAATCTTTTGAAAGATCTTTAATGATATCTTTATTTACAGTTTTATCTTCTACTAGCTTTACCTTAAATTCCTCATTATCAATTATTAATTCAAGATCCCCTTTTAAATCATCTTTCGACCTAAAAACAGAAACTTTTTTGTTTTCAACAACTCCACTAACACCAATTCCTGGTGTTTCAATAAAATTATCTACAGGGAACAGACTTAAATTTTTTATTTCCGATTCCAAAAGTATGCTTTTAGCAATAGGATGGTTTGATTTTTGTTCAACAGACGCAAGCACTCTCAATACTTCATCATCAACAATTTTACCTTTTGAATCTGAGATGCTTTCTATTTTGAAAATACCAGAAGTAAGAGTTCCAGTTTTATCAAAAACTATTGTGTCTAGATTTTTGAATCTTTGAAGATAGTCAAAATTTTTAAAAATAAAACCATTACGATTTGAAACTGAGGCAGTCCTAAATAATACGATAGGAGTTGCAAGTCCTAGAGCACAAGGGCAGGCAACAACAAGAATTGCAATTGTTGAACTGATTGTCTCTGAAAAATCATTTTCTAATACAAATAATTTAAATATCATGTTTGCAAAACTTAAAATCAAAATAGAAGGAACAAAGATATTTGTTATTTTATCTACGAGATCTTGAACTTCAGGCTTACTTGTCTGGGCTTTCAAAATTAATTTTTCAATATGGTTTAAAGTTGTCTCTCCCTCTTTTTTTACTACTTCAACTTCAATATCATCACCAAGATTAATTGAACCAGATACAATTTCATCACCCTCTTTTTTTGTAAGAGGTTCGGATTCACCAGAGATTACGCTTTCATCAACTTCAGAACTACCACGTATGATTACACCATCAAGAGGAATGATTTCGCCTTTCTTAACTATGATTACATCACCAATTTCAATCTGATTTAAAGGCTTGCGAACAGTTATTTGATTTTCGTAAACATTTACATCTTTGGGAATACTTTCGATTATGGAGTCTGATACTGAAACAGATGACTTAATTGAAATATCTTCTATAGTCTTACCAAGGAGAATGAAGCTAATTATGAATCCTCCTGTTTCTAAGTACATTAATTCTCCATTATTTGGCAAAATTCCAATGGCGAAAGAGGAGAGACTACCAATAGAGATTAATGTATCCATATTGAAATTAAGTTTTTTTATATTTTTTAAAGCAGATACGTGAAATTTTCTACCAAAAACAAAAATTATTAGTGAACCTATTCCTAATGCGACGAGACCTTGATCAGCCCCAATGAGTGGATTGATACAAAGCGTAAATATGAGAGAAAGAAACGGAGTAAGAAATTTTCTTATATTACTTTTTTTCTCCTCGGCTATTTCTTCTTGTGCTGAATATCCAATTGATCTAATTCGTTGAATATATTCATCTGAATTATTATCTTCGGGGTTAACTTCTAAGATTACTTTTTTTAGGGGGAAGTTTACAACTACATCTTTGACAGATTTTTCTTTTGTTAGAACTCTCTCTATTCTTGCAGCACATGCTGCACAGGTCATTCCTTCAACAGATAGAACTAACGTTTTTGTCTCAGCTGACAACGGTATAGCCTTGTTCATCAAGAAGTGATTTAACAAGATCTAAATTTATCTCTTCTGAGGACTCCAGTGTTACATTTTTTGTCTGAACGTCAACATTAACTGATTCAATATTTTCAACACCTGACAAAGTGTTTACAATCGTACTTTTACAATGATCACAACTTATTTCGGGAACGTTAAAATTAGTAGCCATAATAGAATAATAATTGTTAGTTGTTTATATTGTTAAGTTGAATTTTTAAACTTATGCAGTTTCTTGAAGAATTCTTCCTCTAACTCTTGGGTATTTAACAGGAGCATGGTTAAAGCAGTGCTCTCTTTTGTTATAGATACTTAATTGAGTATTGCAAGATTCTTCTTTACAAACTCTGCCCTGGTCAAAACTCTTTGAAGGTCTTATTCCACCTTTAATTTGACTTGCTTTTAATCCGTCAGTCATTTAATTCCCCACTTTGTGAATATATTCACAAGCTTAACAAACATTTGAAAAACCTGCAAGTTTTTCCAAACTTTTTATCCAGCTACGTATAGTAACATTTGTTTATGGAAATCAAACTAGAATTTTGTATTGTTTGAAACTATACACCCCGTGCAGTTAGTACGGTAGAAGACATACTTGAAAAATACGGAAAAGAAGTAAAATCCATTGATCTTATTCCAGGAACAGGTGGTGTTTTTGAATTGTATTTAAATGGTGAACTTATTTATTCAAAACTTGAAACTGGAAGGCATACAAACGAAGGTGAAATATTAGAGTTAATGGAAAAAGCACTTAGTTGACATATCCATTTGATCTTTCCCTAGTTGAGCTTATATTTATTTCATTACTTCTATTTGTAAGTGCAGCGATTCAAGGAATATTAGGTTTTGGATTTGCTGTTATTTCTTCACCAATACTTGTCCAAATTGAGCCACTACTAGTGCCACAAATTCTAAGTTTACTTGCCTTGCCTATGGCTTTCCGTATATATCAACGTGAAAAAAAAGAAGTAGATTGGAAACCGTTTAAATTCTTATTCCTAGGAAGAATTATTGGTGGCCCTTTGGGTTTATTGCTCCTTATTAACTTGAACGAGAAACTACTTTCAATAAGCGTAGGAGCAATTGTACTTGTTGCAGGAATTGCAACATTATTTAACTGGACTGTGAATAGGAATAATAATTCGTCATGGATCGCTGGAACATTATCTGGAATATTTGCAATGATTGCAGGAGTAGGGGGCCCTCCTATTGCAATTTTGTACAGAGGAGCTTCGGGTAAGGAGTTCAGACCATCGTTAAACGCTGTTTTTACGTTTGGAATAATGATAACACTAGGTCTTCTGCTTTTTAGTGGTGAGATTTATAGAGATCATATAATTTTATTTTTATATCTTGCAATTCCAGTTGCTGTGGGATTAAAAATATCTTCTTTACTGTTTTCAGATGTCTCTGACAATGCAATTTCAAAAGGCGTAACATACTTTTCAATAATCTCAGGATTGGTTGTTATATTCAGAAATATAATTTAGTTTTGAAATCTGAATTCGGAGTTAACATTAAATAGACAATGAATACTAGAGTCATAATATCCTCAGTGCTATTTTTTTTGAGCTTCCCCCCATTTAACTTCTGGTATTTAATTTTTCCATCTCTATTCTTTTTTTACTCAGGGATTTTATTAAGTAGTAAACCATTTCTTTCAGGCCTAGTATTTGGAGCAATATCATTTGGTGTAATTTTATTTGGTATCCAATCAATTGGTTACGAAGCTTGGATTCCTCTTTCTCTTCTTATGGGTCTTTTATATGGATTTTATGGAAAACTGTTTAAATTTATTGCTGTAAAAACCAATAACAATTTTTTTATATTGATTGGAATAATAAGTACTTTTGATTTACTAAGGGCATACTTTCCATTTGGTGGTTTTCCATGGGGTTCAACTTCAACAGTTTTAATTTCAGGATATAGAGATACCTCGTTCAATCTCCTACCAAGCATTTTTAAAACATTTGGTCCGACGGGTTATTCTTTAATCATTCAATCGTTGACTCTTTTAGTTGTCTTACTTGTACTAGAAAATAAAAAGAAATATACATACTTGAAAGATTCACTAGTATTTTTCATTTTAATATTTACACCTCTTTCATTGTTTTTACTAAACGATAGTTTTAACTTATTAGACAAAAATAATAAATCTGAACAGATTAGTGTTGTGATTGTCCAGGGAAACAGTCCTTGTCCTGGAGCAAAAAACAGATGTAATAATGAAAGAGCAAGAATATATGAAAGTCATATAAATTTAACAAAAAGTATTAGCTCTGAAAAAGATCTGATTATTTGGCCTGAAAGTTCGACTGGTTTTAACAATGATCCTCTGATTCACGATCGGGTCTTGACCGATATTCAAATAGAAGTTGAGAGGTTAAATTCTTATTTTTTAATTGGTGGAGACAGACCAATAAGGGAAGCTAATTTTGAAAATTATGGTCTATTTATCAACAATGAGGGAACAATTGTAGATCAATATCTGAAACAACACCCAGTACCTTTTGGAGAGTACATTCCTTTTAGGAGATATCTAGATTGGATCCCTTCCCTTTCGCTAGTTCCGAGAGATATGATTAGGGGAGAACAAGAGAAAATATTTCAAATGGGATCACATAAATTGGCCTCTGTGATTTCTTTTGAGGGATCATTCCAAAGATATATTCGAAGTAGTGTTCAGGCTGGAGCAGAGATTATTGTAATTCTTACAAATCAAGCCAGCTATGGAGAAAGCGGAATGTCTGATCAATTTATATTAATGTCTCGTGCAAATGCGATTTCAAATGATAGGCCTGTCATACATTCTGCAATAACTGGAAAATCTGCATTCATCGACAATAATGGAAAGGTTTTATCACAGACAAATTTATTCACTTCTGAAATCTTGAACGAAAACATAAATCCAATTAACTCACAAACTCCATTTAGTTTGTTTGGAAATTACTTTAATTATCTAATAGTTGTTATTGCATTTGTTATTTTCTTAAGAGAGAGAGTTTTAAGTTAGTTTTCAAGACCCTCATTAAAGTGCAAATTTTTCATTGCTGCAGCTTCGACAATACCATCTTGATAGGCTCTCAGATCAAACTTATGTAACACTGCTATTAAATGATCAAATATATCTGACTGAATGTTTTCATATTCAACCCAGTCAGTAGTTTTTGTAAATGTATAGATTTGTATAGGGACACCCTGGTTTGTTGGTGATAATTGTCTTACTAAAAATGTCATGTTTTCAGTATCTAGGTTCTCATTTTGTCTGAGATAGCTTTCTATATAGGCTCTGAATGTACCAATATTTGTTAAATTTCTTTGTTCTGTTACTGATTCTCCAGACGATAGTTCGCTATTAAATGTTTCCAACTCCTGCACTTTTTCATTCAGATAATCTTTAATAGGAGCAATTTTTTTTAATTTTTCAATTTCTTCAAATGTTAAAAATTTAATACTTGAGATATCAATACTTATTGATCTCATGATTCTTCTGCCACCATAATCAGACATTCCTCTCCAGTTTTTGACTGATGTAGAGATTATTTTTGAGGTAGGTATGGTTGTAATGGTTTTATCCCAGTTTTGTACTTTTACTGTGTGAAGAGCTATGTCAATTACATCCCCATCAGCTCCATATTCTGGGACCTCTATCCAGTCACCATTATTTATGATATTGTTTTGTCCAATTTGAACCGATGCAACAAAAGATAGAATTGTGTCTTGAAATACTAAAAGGAGAACTGCTGTTAGCGCCCCAAGTCCACTTATATAATATGTAACTGACTGTCCAGACAAAATTGCAAAAATAATAATGAATATAAATGCGTTCAGAATAATTTTAACTATCTGAATATAACCTTTAATTGGTCTGTCTTTCAATGCTTCATATTTACTTGATGCATTATTAAATATTGAAAGCAATTCATTTAGAGATAAACCTAAGAACACTGCTAATAGGGAACTAATTATTCGTTGACTAATTTCACTGTCTAATAATTCTGTTGAAAAGTCTGTAAATAATATTCCATTTAAAAAAGTAAATACAGCGACAAAAGATACTCTATTTAAAAATTTTTTTTCTAAAAAAAGATCGTCAATGATAGTATTTGTTTTTTTCGCTATACGTTTGAGAAGTGGAAAAATTAGTGTTCTTAAGACAATATAAATACCCAGACTGCTTCCTGCGACAACCAGGAGTTTTAAATTATCTTCTACCATATAAGCATAATACCTTAGTCAGAATCCTCTTTGTTGACCTTTCCAAGGGGGAGGAGTATTGTTTTTAAACTCTTCAACACTTGGACCATGTAAAGCTTTCAATTTATTTAAACCAATAAAATATGAAACTACTAAAAGAATTAAAGTAGTTTGGTTTGAAGTTGCCAATTTAATAACTGCAAGCACTTCTGGGTTATCAAAAAATAAAACTTGTAAACCACCTTTTACTCCAAGAAATATGACCCACAAGATTGCAACCCGATTATAAGCTGGTTTTACTGTTGGTAATAAATACCACTCTCTAGGCCATTTTCTAAAATACATTGATGAATAGATCGTAAATGGTTTTCTCAATACGATTGATACCAATCCTATAAATGCAATGCTTAAATCTCTTATAATGCCTGGTAGAAAAAAACCTGATGCAGTCCCTTGAATCTGAGCAATTAACAAAGCAACTAAAGTTCCAAGAACACCGTAAAATGCAAATTTAATTTCATCTTTTTTTACCAACCTGTAGCCAAACGTAAGGGCAACCAATACGGCTGTACTTATAATTGCAATATTTAAATCAAAAAATCTAAATGTTAAAACAAAGAACACTGGAGCAAGAATTGAATCAAAGATATTATTTTGTGATTCATTTAAACCCAGTACTTCACTTTTTATCTCAGTGAATTGATTTTTAAATCTTTTAAACAACAGAATTTATTTTTTCTTCAAAATTTTTGTTGGTTTTCTCAGAAAGAAAACTTTTCCCAATTTCCTGTAATTCTTTTTCTTCAACTTCCTCAAAATTTGTTGAAATATTTTTTATATAAGAATCTAAGTTATCGATTTCAAATGATTGAGATTGCAAAAATCTATATGCTTCATCCCTTTCAACCCCTTTAGTTACTAAATGAGATAAAAAAGATTGAGTTAGCAAACTCACTTTTGCTGAATTAATATTTGAATTTATTTTTTCATGATTAATGTTGATATTTTTGAATAGCTCTTCCATCTCAATTGTTGAAAAACAAATGAGATTAAAACTATCTGGAAAAATGATTCTTTCTACTGATGAATTTGATATATCTCTTTCATGCCAAAGAGATATATTTTCAAGTGCACTTACAACATAACCTCTGAGAATTCTTGAAATTCCTGATATTCTCTCAGAAGTAATTGGATTTTTTTTATGTGGCATTGCAGAAGAACCTTTTTGTTCGCTTGAAAATGACTCATGAATTTCACCCACCTCTGAACGTTGATAACCTCTAAGATTTATAGCTATACGATCATAGGAACTTGCAAGCATTCCAATAGAGCTGATTACTTCAGCATATCTATCACGGCTAACAATCTGAGAAGCAAATAGCTCTGGCTTAAGATTTAAAGTCTCTAAAGATTTTTTTTCAACATCACTGTTAATTATGGTGTAGTTCCCAACAACTCCACTTAGCTTTCCGATGCTAATATTTTCTTTTGCTCTTTCAAGACGCTCTTTATTTCGATGTATCTCCAACAACCAGTTTGAAATTATATTTCCAAGGAAAGTTACTTCTGCAAATACGCCGTGAGTTCTACCGATTATTTTGGTATCTTTTTCTTTTATGGCAAGATTCTTCAAAGTACTGATTAATTCATCAACTTCTCCTATTAGGAAATCTAATGATTCTAAAATTAACAAACTATTTGATGTATCAACTACGTCTGAACTAGTTAGGCCATAATGTATCCATTCGGAATCTTCATTTACCTTATCTTGTAATATATCAACAAATGAAGCTAAGTCATGGTTTGTTACTTTTTCTCGAGCTTCAACTTCTTTTACGGTTACATTTGCATCAAGTATTTTTTCCGACAAACCTTTAGGTACGATACCTTCCTCTTCAAGACTTTTTGTAACAGAGGATTCAACTTTCTTCCAAGTGCTTAACTTGTTTTCTTGACTCCATATATCAACTATTTCTTTTACTTCGTATCTTTTTATCATTTATCTAATTATATTTTGGTTTCTCTCTGGTCCAACAGATATATATTTAATTGGCACATCGATGAAATCTTCAATAAATTCAATATATTTTTTAGCATTCTCAGGAAGTTCATCATATTTTATAATTTCAGAAATATCTTCATCCCAACCCTTAAATGATTCATAAATAGGTTCACACTTATCTAATATTTCATCAACTAATGGATAGTCTGTAATTTTTTTATCTTCAAAGCTGTATCCTACGCATACCTTGATTTCCTCAAGGCCACTTAAAACATCTAATTTTGTAATAAATAATTGACTTAGAGAGTTAATCCTTGTCGAATATTGTAATGAAACTAAATCTAGCCATCCACAACGTCTTCTTCTTCCAGTAACTGTTCCAAACTCAGCCCCTTTTTCAATCATGTAATCACCAATTTCATTTTCTTGTTCAGTTATGAAAGGACCAGTACCAACTCTAGATATGTAGGCTTTGGTTACACCAACAACTTCATCAAAATTTAAAGGCCCAATTCCAGATCCAGTAGCTGCATTACCTGCACTTGTATTTGAACTTGTGACAAATGGATATGTTCCGTGATCAATATCAAGAAGAGTACCTTGGGCTCCTTCAAATAAGATATTTTTATTTTCTTTTATTGAATTAGATATAACCAATGATGTGTCGTCTGCAATTGATGAAACAAGTTCTTTGTATTTTTTATACTCCTCGACTATTTCGTCAAAATTTATAGAATTCCCACCATAAATTTTTTCAATTATTTGATTTTTTTCTTCAAGATTATTTTTTAATTTTTCATAAAACTTTTCTTCAGATAAAAAATCTTGTATGCGTATACCTTTTCTTTGTATCTTGTCGCCATAACAAGGCCCTATACCTTTTCTAGTAGTTCCAATTTTCTTATCACCCAAACTATCTTCAATTAATTCATCAAGAATTTTGTGATATGGCATGATAATGTGTGCGTTATATGAAAGTTTTAATTTAGTCGTGTCTATATTTTTACCATTTAAAGTTTCAATTTCATTTTTCAAAACCTCAAAATCAACTACACATCCTGAACCAATGACTGGAGTACATGATTCATACATCACTCCTGATGGAACCATTGAAAGGGCAAATTTTTCATCACCTACAACAATTGTGTGACCTGCATTATTGCCACCTTGGAATCGGACTACAAGATCAGCTTTTGATGCAAAAAAGTCTGTGACTTTACCCTTGCCTTCATCGCCCCACTGAGCGCCTAAAACAATGGTAGTTGACAACTTTTCTCCTTGAATTACAACAATGGATAATACATGCATTTCTGATGTATAGAAAGATTTTTCTATCTAATAATGAAATTAATTTGTAGCAAAATCGAATAAGGATTAAATTAGTACTTAGACAAGAACTTAATTTATTTATAGTTGTTTTGTTCTTGTCTGCTTTTATATAAAAGGAGAAAACATTGAGTAAAAAAGCAATCGTTTCTTTACTTATACTTTCTATGATTGCAGTAGCTTGTGCTACAGAAGAAGAAGCAGTTGAGGAAGTAGCAGTTGAAGAAGAACACGATCACTCAGATGAATCTACACTAGATGAAGTCAAAGAAAGAGGATTTCTTAAGTGTGGAATCAGTACTGGTGCTACCGGATTCAGTGAGCAAGCTGATGACGGATCCTTCGGTGGATTTGATGTTGATTTCTGTTATGCAGTGGCAGCTGCTGTTTTCGGCGACTACAGTAAAGTCGAATTCAAGCAACTTACATCTGCTGAAAGATTCACATCTCTAGCAGCTGGTGAGGTCGATGTTCTATTTAGAAACACAACTTGGACTCAAAGCCGTGACACAGAGTTAGGTAATGACTTCGGTCCTACAACCTACTTTGATGGTCAGCAATTACTTGGTAGAAAAGCAGACGGTATTACCGAAAGCTCTACACTAGCTGATATTGACGGACTTAGAGTATGTACTAACGCAGGAACTACAACCGAAAAGAATATTACTGAAGGTGCAGGACTTGCTGGTGCAACAATCGAACTTGTTACAGTTGAAGCTTTCGCAGAAGCTGTTGACAAATTCATTGCAGGTGAATGTGATATTATCACAACTGATGGTTCAGCACTTGTTGGTAGAAGAGCAGTTAATGATGCTCTTAATGACTGGGTAATTTTCCCAACATCACCAATTTCAAAAGAGCCATTAGGACCAACATATAGATCAAATGACAGCGCCTGGGCAGACGTAGTCAACTGGACAGTTTACGCAACAATCATCGCAGATGAGTATGGCGTAACTAGTGCAAACGTTGACTCTGTTGATACAGATGCACTTCCAGAACTTGGAAGATTATTTGGTGCAAATGATGGTGAGCTTCAAACAAAGATGGGTCTAGATGCAGATGCATTCTATAACGTTATCAAGCAAGTTGGTAACTATGACCAAATCTACTCAAGAAACCTAAATCCATTAGGTCTCTTCAGAGAAGGTGGAGCTAACGATCGTTGGACAAACGGTGGGTTAATTTACGCACCTCCTGCAAGATAATTTAATTATCTTTATATAAATGTAAAAGGGGCTGAAAAGCCCCTTTTGCTTTGTAAGTACCATATTTATTTGATAAAATTTTATAATGAAAGGCGCCCTTAAATATTTACTATTTTTTAGAAATGTTGTTTTCTTAAAATGGTTGAGCCAAATAGTTTTTCTTGTTGGTTTTATAAGCATTGTCTTGAGATATTTAGGAAATGCATCAACTAATTTTGCATCCACGAACATAGCCTTCTCTTGGGATTTTTTAGGAGAAACACCAGGAGTGTCTATCGCAGAAGGAATGTATACCTTACCAGTTTCTGGTTTACAGATGCTTCAAGTAGGTATGTTAAATATGCTAAGAATCACAGTTACTGGAATTTTTGCCGCAACAATTCTTGGAACTTTACTTGGAATTGCAAGACTATCAAAAAATTATATTGTTGAAAAAAGCGCAACAGGAATATTAGAAATTGTTAGAAACGTACCTCTATTAGTTCAAATTCTTTTCTTTCAAGCGTTGATACTTACATTACCAAGATTAGAAGTATCAGAAATTGGAACTTATACATTTCATGCAAGCGCAAAGGGTTTGGCGTTTCCATGGCCAAATAGAGAACCAAATGCCATTCTCTTTATGGTTTACTTTGTTTTAGTTTTATATGTTGCAAACCAAATTTTTAAATGGAGAGTTAGAACTCTTGAAAAAGAAGGACGAGAAACTTATCCAACATTATGGGCAGTTGTATCTTTTGTTGTACTCGTTGTTGTCGGTTGGTACGGAGGTTTTAGAGTTGTTGGAATAATTGGTTTGATTGCCGGGTTTCTCTCCACAGGCTTAGAAAGTGTTCCGGGAATTTTTTATCAGATTCTATTTTCGGTAATTACAGTTTTTATTGGATTTAGAGTTACTAAGAAATTTATTGATAGCAAAAAATCCGAAGAAGCCCAGGGAATTTATAGTGATGATGATTATTTCAAAATAATATTTAATGTTGCAATAGTTGTTTTATTAGTTTTTCTCTTTCTTACATCATTTGGAGCAAGTGTATCAAAGTTCTTGGTTGGAGATGAACTTACATACAAAGCTGATTGGGGCCTTCCTCAACTCTTCCATGGTATCGAAAATAAATTGTATTGGTTTCCAATGCATGATGTTGAAATTGAAAAAGAAAATGTAGAAATGAAAAAAGCAGAGATAATTAATTGGGTAGTTGAGCCAGGATCAAAAGTAGAAGTTGGAGACAAAATTGCCGATGCATACATTATTAGAAAGCCAAATGAAGAAAAAATAGAGTATGAGATTGTTGCTAAGTACGCAGGTACTATTGAAACCCTATATCTTGAAGAAGGAAAATCACTAAAAGTGGGTGAAGAATTTTATGAGATTCAAGTTACAGAAGGTGATCCATTTACACTATCAAGACCAAGGATTGAGCAAACAGGTACTACAAAATTTAAGAGATACTCTGATGATTATGGTAAAAAGTTGTCAGTTGGTTATTTTGCAACTTGGGTGGGAGTAGTTTTATACACTGCAATATTTATATCCGAAGTAGTAAGAGCAGGCATTATGGCTGTTGCCAAAGGGCAATCTGAAGCTGGACTTTCTTTAGGTTTTAGAAGGAGTACTCTTTTGAGGTTAATTGTTATACCCCAGGCAATAAGAGTGATGTTGCCTCCGATGGGTAACCAGTATCTAAACCTCGCAAAAAATACTTCATTGGGTATAGCTGTAGCTTTTCCCGAAATTGTTGCTGTTGGTCAAACTTTATACAACCAGGAAGGACAAACTTTACCGGTATTTATTGTATGGATGATCTTTTACAGTACCGTAAGTTTGACAATTTCTAGCATAATTAATTTTTACAACAGAAAACTGAAGATTGTTGAGAGATAAATGAATTTAGAATATAAAAAATCAATAGCCTGGATGAGAGAAAATCTATTTTCTTCAATTCCATCATCAATACTTACCGTAGCTACATCATTTTTTGTCTTGGGTTTCTTTAGAGGATTGTTTGGATTTGCAATGGCATCCGATAAAGACTGGCTGTCTGTCTTAAATAATATGCAACTTTATATGGTCCAGGCATATCCTGAAGAAGATTTTATTAGGGTGTGGATATCTGTAGGATTAGCCTTAGTTTTTGCTGGAATGTCCATAGGGTTGTGGAAAAGTACAGAAGAATCATCACTTTCTGATGTATTCTCAAAATTTCTGAAAGTCAGTTTAGCTTTTCTTTTCTTCACTGTTGTAGCACCTACGTTTTCAAGTGTTACAGACAACGATGGAATCATTCAAACAGAAGAGTCCTTCCCAATGGAAACACGCTTACAACTGCTTATACCTTCTGCAATATTAGTTGTCGTATTTTTTGTACTAAAGAATGTAAAACTTAATTACAAATTCAATAAATCAGACTTATTATGTTTTTATTTGGCAATACCAATAGCTTTATTGTGGATTATAAAGTTACCGACAATACAGCTTGATAGCAGTAACCAAAGAATAATTCCAGATCCCTTAATGCCAATTGCTGATACAACAAAGATTCCTTGGACTATCATTTTTGGATTATTTATAGCTTTTTACTTTATAGGTTCTAGATTTAAAGATTCTAAAAATATGAAGAGAACAATGTCTATCTCGTGGGTTCTTTTACCATTATTTATTTTTTCATGGATTTTCAAAAAGCCAGAAATAGATCTACCAACAATTCTTGGTCAAGATATACCAATTTTTATAGGAATCTTTTTAATTGGAGCATTGACAATTACCTTTATTAACAATCCAATTGTTGAAAAATATTTTTCTATATATTTGGGTGTATTGATTGCTATTACGGGAATAGCACTTTTTATCTCGATCCCTATTCTTCTTAAATCAGCACTCTTACTACTTGTGTTATTTACTATCGTAATTCCAGCCGTGTCTTCATCTGCAAAAGGTAAGAGAAATCTTATTATTGTTTGGGGTGTTTCACTATTTACTTTATCTGTTTTAATTCGTGGTGGCTCTTCAGATACACAGATTATCGTACAACAGCAAAGTATTTTTGGTGGCTTTTCTCTAACTTGGCTTCTTGCAATATTTGGAACTTATGTTTCATTTCCTTTGGGAGTGCTTTTAGCGTTAGGTAGAAATTCGAAACTACCTATTGTTAGACTTGTCTGTACAGGAATTATTGAATTAACTCGTTCTGTTCCTTATATTACATGGCTTTTCTTTGCCAGTGTTACCATGGCAGTTTTCTTACCAGAAGGTGTCAACTTTGAGTTAGTTGTAAGAGTACTTATGGTAACTGCATTCTTTAGTGGAGCATATTTCGCAGAAAATATTAGAGGGGGACTTCAATCAATTCCAAAAGGGCAATATGAAGCGGCTGATGCAATTGGAATGAGTCCTTTTCAAAAAACTTCATTGATTGTAATGCCACAGGCATTAAGAGCAATTATTCCTACATTAGTTAGTAGTGCGATAACTGCATTTAAAGACTCTAGTTTGGTTACCATTATCGGTCTTATTGACTTCCTCACAATCGGAAAGGTGATAATTGGTACTCAATCAATACCAGTAAATTTTGTTGGTCATGATAGAGAGAATTTATTATTCATTGCATTTTTCTATTGGATATTTACATTTACTCTATCCAGAAGAAGCATGAAAGTTGAAAAAAGATTAGGATTAGGAGAAAGATAATTTATGAGCATTATTAAAACAAACGATGTTAAAAAATGGTTTGGAGACTTCCAAGCTCTTAAAGGCATTTCTATGGAAGTGCAAGAAGGTGAAGTATTAGTTATTTGTGGACCATCAGGTTCAGGAAAATCAACCTTTATTAGATGTATTAACAGACTAGAACAACACCAAGAAGGTGAAATTATTGTTGATGGAATTGAATTAACTAATGACCTCAAGAACATTGAGGCAATTAGATCAGAAGTAGGTATGGTTTTTCAAAGTTTCAATCTTTTTCCTCACTTAACAGTAATGCAAAACATTACTCTTGCCCCAATTTGGGTAAGAAAAAAGAGCAGAAGTGAGTCAGAAGAAAAAGCTATGGAACTTTTGACAAGAGTTGGTATCCCAGAACAGGCCTCAAAATTTCCAGGTCAATTATCAGGTGGCCAGCAACAAAGGGTGGCAATAGCAAGAGCTCTAGCTATGGAACCAAAAATAATGCTTTTTGATGAGCCAACATCAGCACTTGACCCAGAGATGATAAAAGAAGTATTAGATGCGATGAAAGAACTAGCTCTATCTGGAATGACTATGATTGTTGTTACTCACGAAATGGGATTCGCTAAAGAAGTTGCTGACAGGGTCATGTTATTTGACGAAGGCCTTATGGTTGAGGAAAATACTCCTACAGAATTTTTTGATAATCCACAAAATGACAGGACAAAGCTGTTCTTAAGTCAAATTCTTTAGAGTTGATCCCACAGATTTTTTTCTGCTAAATCAATAATTGTTGCACCCATTCCATAAGCTCCATCAAATATAGCTTTATGACCACCATCTTTAATCGTAGCCGCTGCAAATTCAGGCTGATGATTAACGGCATCTCCTGAATCGATAGCCAACATTGGATGAATAGATGGCATTGCAAATGAAATATTTCCCATGTCTGTAGACCCTAAACCAAGTTTCGCCGGATCCTGTAAAGGCATATCTCTACCAATGTCGTTACAATTTTTCATAAACAATTTGAACATAGTCTCATTATTCAAAATTTCTTGGTATCTAAAATCTGGAGAAGTAACATCCGATTTACATTTAGTTGCTATGGCCGCTCCATTTACAAAATTTAAAAAATCTTGTTCCAACTTGTTCAAACCTTCTTCATTCAAAGATCTAAGGTACCATTCTGATGAAGTATAAGATGGAATAATGTTCGGCTTAAACCCTCCATCTTTTATTACCCCATGCATCCTGTCAGTTCTTAACATTTGTTGACGATAGGTAGAAGCATTCACAAATAGTTGTATTTGGGCATCCAATGCATTTATACCCTCCTCTGGAGCACCAGCAGCATGGGCATCTTTACCAAAGAATTCAACTTTATATTGTTGTATTGTTGAAAAAGTAGGATTGGCAACATCATATGGACCAGGGTGAATCATCATCGAACATTTGGCATCTTCAAATGCTCCATTGTCTAATAAAATTATTTTTCCACCCCCACCTTCTTCTGCAGGAGTTCCTAGTAACTTGACTCTGATACCTAGTTGGTCGACAAGATTTCTCAAACCTAATCCAGCTCCAATAGAGCAAGTCGCAATTATGTTGTGGCCACAGGCATGTCCAATTTCTGGCAAGGCATCATATTCGACACAAAGAACAACAAGAGGCCCATCTTTACCAAAAGTTACTTCAAAAGCTGTATCAAGACCATGAGTTGGATGTGCGACTTCAGGATCATATTTTTTTATGTAGTTAACTAGATACTTCGACGTTTCAAACTCTTCAAATGCTAGTTCTGGATTTTCGTACATCCAGTCATTCACTTCAATGAGGCTTTTATGTAAAGATTCTAATTCAGATTTAAATTCTTCTTTAATTGTCATGAATCAAGCTTACTAAAATAACCTAAATTATACGAAGAGGAAACGTTCCAAATTATCCAATCCAAATTCTTATCTTCAGCTGCACGAATATTTTCTTGTACTTCAGCGTCAGAATGCCAAAACCCCTGTAAAAATGGTCTTAATTTAATTTCTTCAACACCTCTATCTAATGCATCATCTAAAGCTGAGGTAATGACCCCATATGGGTTTCTGTTCGGGTTTTGATATCCAAATGAACCTTTACTGTAATGTGATGGATAAACCATTGGTGATAAGAAGTCAACGTTTTCGATAATTGTTTCAAGATTTTGACCAATTCCTCCATCAAATTTATTTGTTAAAATAAATCCAAATACATCTGCCGACACAAAACATCCAAGACTGTTTATCTCTTTTTTGGCAACCATAAGAAAACTATTAATATTTTTTATTCTGTTGTCATAAGTATTTTCATCTTTGAAAACCATGTACTTGTAGTTCGAATCTGGATATCTAATATAGTCAAACTGGATTTCGTCAAACCCTAATTCGCATGCTTCCTTTGCGATATTGATAACATAGTTTCTTGCCTTTTCACTACCGGGATCAATAAAATATTGACCATCTTGGGAATATATATTGTTTCTATATGAATCAAATACTGCTTCATTCGGATAATTTTTAGCAAATAACGGATCTTGAAAAACAACAACTCTTCCTATTAAGTAAAGATCATTTTTATCTTTTAAAGTATTTAATCTTTCACTGTTATATTTACTTCTAACATTTGACATTTCTACAGCAAGTTCATTTACAGAATCAAATAAAATATGTCCATTATCAGTTTTTACATCAATGACAAGGCTATTGACATTTGTATTATCTAAGATGTTGTTGATTATTTCTAACTTTGAATTATTAGTCATGTGGTAGCCATTGAGATAAATTCCTCTGACTCCTCCATGCTTTTCTCTAAATTGAGAAAATTTTTGTTGTTGTATTAAAAAAGTAATTTCTTGATTGAGAACAACTAGCTCTTCATTCAAATCTGAGATTAGTTTTGAACTAAACTGTTGTTCTTTATTAGCTATGTCTGCATCGATTTTATTTGTATCAATACTATTAATAGTTTTTGATATCTCTACAGCAACATCTCTTTTGTATATGGTTGTGTTCGTGACTGTTTGATTATTAGATATTTCACTGTTGATATCTCTTGAAAAATAATTTGTAATGGCAAATGCCAATACAAACACAAGAAAAAAATTTGTTACCCTGTTCATCTTCTTATTTTAAGAATACTTATTAATTTCTTTCAAAGCTAGTTTTATAATATCTATATGCAAAATTCGAGATATCAAAAAGTTGAGAAGTTTTATGAGATTCCTGTTTTTGTTGCAGTTGTTTTACTAATACCTGTAATAATCATTGAATATAGAAGTTCAGGACTAAAGGAATTTGCAAACTATCTCAATTGGGGTATATGGGTTGTATTTTTATTGGAGTATGTCCACTTACTAATTCTTTCTGAAAGCAAAAAAGACTATGTTCTAAATCACAAATTGGAACTTTTTATTGTAATTGGCTCAATACCATTTGTTCCCCAAGGATTAGAATCATCGAGATTTCTACGTTTTGTAAGACTACCAAGACTACTAAGAGTATTACAGTTATTTAGACTTGCAGTTGTAGTTGCAAAATTCGGAGCTGATATAAAAGCTATTTTTAATAGCAGGGGACTCAGGTCAATTGTTTATGCAACTATATTTTTAATAATTTTCTTTGGATTCCTTTTCTTTGTTTCAGAACCAGAGGTTGAAACATTTAGTGATGGAATATGGTGGGCTTTGGTTACCATTACAACTGTTGGATATGGAGATATAACACCTTATACAACACTAGGAAGAATTGTTGCAAGTTCCCTAATGATTTTAGGCATTGGATTTATAGCAACAATAACAGCAACTGTTTCCGCTTATTTCTTATCGAATTTTGGAGAAAAACAAACTACTCTTGATGATGTTCTCGTTAAGCTCGAAAAAATTGAAAATGAAATAGAAAAAATAAAGGAAGAAAAAAATGAATGAAGCATTAAGCAATTTAGCAGATGATTTCTTTAAAAATTCTTTAGACTCATCACCAACATCTGCGATTATGAGAGGATATAAGGAATACTTTGATCAAATCGAAGAATTAACTGAAACCAGATTCGATCAAAACTTAAAAGATCTAGATAAGTTTGAAAAAAGATTAAAAGAAATAAATTTCGATAATTTGTCAAACAAGGAAAAAGTAACTTACGGAATGTTGGAGTATGCTTTTGGATCAAATAAAGACTCATTACTTGATAAAAGCTGGGAGTTTGGAGCCGGAGTTTCTGGCTTTACAGGGTATTTAATTGATTACAACCAGCAAATGTTTATTCCTGATTTAGAATCAGCAGACCTTTTATTGAAGAGATTAGAACTATATAACCAGTTCTTTAATCAAGTATCTTCAGTTCAAAAGAAAGGTTTAAATGAAAATAGAGTAGCAACTGAAAGAAACTTATTAAGAACAATCGATCAAATTGAAAGCTATCTTAAAACATCATTAGAAGAGGACCCTCTTTTATTAGTAAATTTTTCTCCTGAAGTCTCTGAACAAGATGTAAGTAGTTGGAAAAATAAAGCAAAATTAATAATTGAGAGCCATGTGAGGCCAAGAGTTAATTCTTATCTCGAACAACTCAAATCAGAGCATTTACCTAAAGGTAGATCGGATACGAATCCCGGCATAATGTGGATTGATGGTGGAGATGACATCTATTTAAGAAGTTTAAGAAAATTTACAGGAAATAAAGACATAACTGTTAAAGAAGTACATGAAACAGGTTTATCTGAGATTAAAAGATTAAAAAAAGAATTTTTTGAGATTGGAAAAAATGTTTTTGCAGATGTAACGACTCCAGAAGAAGTTATTCATAAGATGCAAACTGAACCATCGATGCGCTTTGAAAGTAAGGAACAGATGCTACAAATGGCAGAAGATATTATTAAAAGAGCTTACGAACCCCTCTCTGATTGGTTTACAGTATTTCCAAAAGCCCCTTGCAATGTTTTACCAGTTCCCGAAGAGTCTGAAAAACATGCTCCACCAGCCTACTATTATTCACCTTTGCCAGATGGTTCAAGAGATGGAACTTATTTCTTAAATACTTACAAACCAGAAACAAAAAGTATTTTTGAAGCCGAATCCGTGGCTTTTCATGAAGCAATACCAGGGCATCATCTTGATAGGACAATTGCTGTAGAGCTTAAGGATGTTCCTGATTTTCAAAAATATGTTGCTTCTACCGCATTTGTGGAAGGATGGGGGCTGTATTCTGAACAGTTAGCAAACGAAATGGGTCTATATTCTAATGACATACAACAACTTGGTAGATTAGGAAATGATGCGTGGAGAGCGTGTCGTCTTGTACTGGATACTGGAATGCACGGCATGGGATGGTCTAGGGATGAAGCCATCAAATTTTTTAGAGCAAATTCACCTATTGAAGAAATAAATGCAAATATCGAAACTGACAGATACATTGCTTGGCCTGGACAAGCCTGTTCATATAAGATGGGACAATTAAAAATCGAGGAATTAAGAAGAAAAGCTGAAAACGAACTAGGTAATATGTTTGATATTAGATATTTTCATGATGAAGTACTTTGTGATGGGGGTATAACTTTACCTATTCTTGAAAATAAAATAAATGATTTTATAGAAAGACATAAAAGTTAGTAAATCTAATTTTTTCTAAGATCTTTATTTGACTTCTTAACAATTTCATTCTTATAGCTTTTGTGAATTTCTTTTTCAGATTGACTTCTCCGGTTTTTTTCTAATTTAATATCTTCCTTTAGAGATTCAATCTCAATTTGCAGATCAGAGATTCTGTCTCTCATTTCATAAATTATCTTTATGCCATCTAAGTTAATACCTCTTTGTGAAAGATTTTGAATCTGTATAAGTTTGTCTATGTCTTCTTGTGAGTAGCGCCTTGTTCCACCACCGGTTCGATAAGGCTTTATCAAACCTTTTTCTTCATATGTTCTTATAGTTTGGGGGTGAATTCCAGACAGCGTTGACGCCACAGAAATAAAATATATCGCTTTAGAACTTTCGCTACTCATAGAGGTAGTCCCTTGGCGAGTCTCCAGATTCAAATTGTTCTTTATATTTTTCTAAATGTTTTTTTGCTGACCTAGAGAGATTTGTTGGAGCAACAATTGTAGTTTTTACATATAAATCTCCTGCTCGTCTACCTTGCGGTTTGATTCCTTCACCTCTAATTTTAAATGTTTTACCACTTGCTGTTCCTGAGGGAACTTTTAATGTTACGGAACCATCCAAAGTCGGAATTTTTATTACAGTGCCAAGAGCAGCCTCTGTAAACAAAAGAGGTATCTCGAGTATCAGATCGCTACCATTTCTCTTAAAAAACTTGTGAGGCTCAACATTAACTTGAACTAGAAGATCACCATCAGGACCTCCTCCGCTTCCAGGACCACCATAACCTCTTAGTCTTATGACAGTACCATTATCAACACCTGCAGGGACTTTGACCTTAATTGTTTCATTTTTGATAACAAATCCATTTGCCCTACAACGTTTACATTGTTTGTCGATGACATTTCCTTGACCCCGACATGCTTGACATGGCTGTGAAAACGAAAAGAAACCTTGATTTGATGCTGTTTGACCTGATCCCTTACATATGTTACAAACGTGATACGAATTACCATTTTCTGATCCGTTTCCTCTACAATCTTCGCAGACAACCTCTTTTCTTAGAGGAACATTTGTATCCAATCCAGATGCAGAGTCATTAAATGATACATTTATATTAGTTTGATAGCTTTGACCTTTTCTTCTGGACGTACCTCCAAAACCAAATATATCTCCAAAATTACCAAATATATCTCCTAGATCTTCAACATTAAAGTTTGTACCCCCGCTAAAACCAGAAAAACCAGAAGCACCCATTGCTCTTACTTGGTCATATTCTTGTCTTTTGTTTACATCTGTTAAAACAGAGCTTGCTTCAGAAATGTCTTTAAATCTTTTTTCAGCTTCCTTATCATCTGGATTTAAATCTGGATGATTTTCCCTAGCTAGTTTTTTATAGGCTTTTTTTATTTCTTCTGTGCTCGAATCTTGGTTTACACCAAGGACGGCATAAAAATCTTTCTCTAACCAGTCTCTATTCACTTTTAACTCTTACCATTGCTGGTCTTAGCAGCTTGTCTTCCAAGGTATAACCTTTTCGTAAAACTTCTTCAATGGTTTGAGTGTCTCCATCCCCTGAATGCTCAACTGCTTCATGGAAATTTGGATCAAATGCCTCTCCAACACCAGGAACTTCAACTATGTTAAGATTGTCCATAAAGTCTTGCAAAGTTTTGTATAACGATTCAATCTCTTTTGGGTTGTTGTCTTGTTTTATGGCGATTTCAAAATTATCAATTAATGGAAATAAACTATTTACGAATAAAGCTACAAAATTAAATGAAGCAGACTCTTTTTCTTTTTCATTTCTCTTTTTAAAATTTTCGAAATCAGCAGCCAGTCTGAGATAGTCGTCCTTGATTTTTTCATACTCATCAAGGGTTACAGTGTTAGTTTCTTGATTTTGTTTTAATTCTTCAGACGAAGACGCCTCGTCTTTATTACTCATCTTCTTCTACAACTTCACCCTCAACTACATCTTCCTCATTTTCATCTTGAGCCTTCTGTTGTTGAGTTTCAGCATATAGTTTTTCAGCAAATGATTGACTTGACTTTGTTAGTTCATCAATACCATTTCGCATTTCTTCAGTTGAAGCTTCATCATTTTCGAGTATCTTTGAGAGTTTTTCCTTACTCTCATTTATAGATTGAATTTCTTCTTCTGTTGCCTTGTCTTTATTTTCTTCAAGCATTTTTTCTGTAGATGTAATCAATCCCTCGCCTAAATTTCGTGTTTCAACTTGCTCTTTCTTTTTTGCATCTTCATTAGCATGAGTTTCAGCATCTTTGATCATTCTTTCAATTTCATCATCTTCTAGGGCGGTACCCCCTGTGATAGTAATTGCTTGTTCTTTACCTGTTCCTAAATCCTTAGCATTTACATTTACAATTCCATTTGCATCAATGTCAAAAGTTACCTCAATTTGAGGTATGCCTTGTTTTGCTGAAGGAATATCAGTAAGTGTAAATTTTCCAAGAGATTTATTTCCCGAAGCCATTTCTCTTTCACCTTGTAAAACATGTATTTCTACTTGGGTTTGGCCATCTTCAGCAGTCGTGAATGTCTCTGATCTTTTTGTTGGAATAGTTGTGTTTCTTTCAATCATCTTTGTCATGATGCCACCTTTAGTTTCAACACCAAGTGTTAATGGGGTAACATCTAAGAGCAATACATCTTTTACGTCACCCTTAAGAACTCCAGCTTGAATAGCTGCACCAGAAGCAACAACCTCGTCAGGATTAACCCCTTTATGAGGATCTTTACCGGTTAAAGTTTTAACCATAGCCTGTATGGATGGCATTCTTGTTGATCCACCAACTAAAATAACATGCTCTATATCAGAAATAGTTAGACCCGCATCTTTGATGGCATTTGTTACTGGATCTTTAGTTCTTTCAACCAGATCGTCAGTAATTTTTTCAAATTCACTTCTAGATAATTTTTCCAATAAATGTTGAGGACCAGAATCATCTGCAGTAATAAAAGGCAAATTTATCTCTGTTTCACTTGTAGAGGATAGTTCTATTTTTGCTTTTTCTGCCCCTTCTTTAATTCTTTGCATCGCCATTTTGTCAGATGATATGTCGATTCCTGTAGATGATTTAAATTTATCTACTAACCAATTCATTACTCTTTCATCCCAGTCGTCTCCTCCAAGTTTTGAATCGCCGGATGTTGACTTTACCTCAAAAACTCCTTCAGAAATTTCTAGTACTGAGACATCAAAAGTTCCACCACCTAAGTCATAGACTAATATTTTTTGATCTTCACTGTTTTCTAGACCATAAGCTAGTGATGCAGCCGTTGGTTCGTTAATTATTCTTAGAACGTTAAGACCAGCAATCTGACCTGCTTCTTTAGTAGCTTGTCTTTCTGCATCATTAAAATATGCTGGAACTGTTATAACAGCTTCAGTAACATCTTCTCCAATATAACTCTCAGCATCTCTTTTTAATTTTTGTAAAATTCTTGCTGAGACTTCTTGAGGTGTATATTCTTTGTCTTCAAATGTTTGTTTCCAGTTTGTTCCTATTTCTCTTTTAATTGATCTAACTGTGTTGTCTGGATTGGTAATTGCCTGTCTTTTTGCCAACTCACCAACTAAAACTTCGGTATTTTTAAATGCAACTATTGAGGGAGTTGTTCTGTTACCTTCAGCATTAGTAATAACAGTTGGCTCTCCGCCTTCTAAGACTGCAACAACACTATTTGTAGTTCCTAAGTCGATTCCTACGGCTTTACCCATGAATTTTTCCTTTCTAAATTAAATTTGAGGTTCTTGTTCTCTTGGTAGATGTCCACGCACTCTTGGATAGGAGATAGGGGCATGTAAAAAACAATATTTCTTTTTGTTGTAGACACTGATTACTGTCTCACATGAATCAAATTCACATACCCTTCCAGATGTATATTTTTTTGATCTTCTAACCCCAGGCTTAACTGTTGAGGCTGTTAATGTTCCACTCATTTATTTCCTTTCAATCTTACCTTATTTGCTTATATTATCTAAGTATATTTACTTAGATATAATATCAATATAATATATCTAGTTTTTTATGCAAACTTTTATTTAAATTTCTTTAAATATCACTATTTTTAGATATTTTCTGTGCTTGATAATATTAAATGATGGCAGAAATTGACGTTCATATAGTTGGAATTGGCAATCTTGGGAAGTCTTTTCTTGGTGGGTTTAGTTCTATTTCAGAAGGACCAAATTTATTTCTATATGAATCAAACAAGGATATTGTTGATTCATTTAGTGGCAAACAAGAAATTAAATCAACCTTAGGACAGCTAGATGAGGGAGTTCTTTTGTTATGCATAAAACCAAATAATTTAAATGAATTTATTGAAACAAACAAGGAACTGATATCACCTGACGTTTTAATAGTGACCGCTCTTGCTGGATTAAATATAACCCACTTTGAAAATATTTTTAAGAACAAAATATTAAGATTGATGCCTAATCTGTCGATAAAAAATAATAACGGTTTTATTCCTTATACAAAAAATTATGAAGATGATTACCTTGGATTCATTAAATGCCTTAATGAACTCGGAAAAACCGCTGAATATCCTGAAAATTTATTTGATATTATTACCGCAATTTACGGAAGTGGACCAGCTTGGTATTTTGAAATGTCTTCAAAAATTGTTGATGCTGCTGAAAAACTCGGAATGGAAAAAGAGGAAGCCAAAGTTATTGTTGAACAATTAATATTATCTTTGCCTTCATTATTAGGTGAGATCAGTTTTGATGAAATTGTTGATAACATTAAATCACCAAATGGCACTACTGAGGCTGGTATCAATTCGCTGTCTGAAAACTCTTTTGATAAAATAATATATAACGCAATTGAAGCAGCGACTAACCGCTCAATTGAAATCTCAAAAGAAAATAACAATGAATAATAGTAAACCAAAAAAACAAGTTAATGATTATGTTTTACTGTTTTCTGCTGGTGCCGCCCTCTCGGTAATATTTTTATGGCTTGCTAGCTACATATTTCCTGAGGGTGAAATTATTGGGGGGAGAAGAGTCTTTGAAAATATACCTAAATCAATCCAATATATATTTTATATACTTAGTGCATCATCAATATTTATTTCCGGTTATTTGTTTTCCCTTCGTGCAAAAAATTGGTCAAGAGGATCTGAAGAAAAAAGAAAAGTAAAAATTTCAGATAGGATATTTAGCTTCTTTGATGGAATACTCATGAGAACAACTTTAAGATTTAAAGCAGCTGGCTTGATGCACTCAATGATATATTTAGGCTTTCTTGGATTGTTTGCAGGAACAATAACTTTGGAGATTCACCACTTGATGCCGCCATCCTTAAAATTTTTACAAGGTACAACATATATTGTTTATTCTTTTTTACTAGAACTAGCATCACTTCTTTATCTCGCTGGTCTTGTTTGGGCTTTTTATAGAAGAATTTTTGGTACCGAAGACAGAATAAAAACTAAGACAAAAATGGACGATTATTTAACTCTGTCCCTTTTAGCTTTTATGGGTGTTTCGGGTCTTACAACTGAAGCAGGAAGGATAATTGTTGAAGGATTTCCTAACTATGAGAAGTGGAGTTTTGTCGGCTATTTTATTGCCACCCTTTTACCTCTTGAAAGCGGTGTATTATTTCATAGAATCTCGTGGATTCTTCATACTGTAAGCTTTTTTGTATTTTTACTAGTACTTCCACAATCAAAATTAAGACACATAATCACATCTCCAGTAAATATGTATTTGAGTCCAAAAGAAAGACCAAAAGGTGCGATGAGAGATATTGGAAATCTAATGGAGGCGGAAGATATTGAAACTGTGGGTGCTGAATTAATTGAAAATTTTACATGGAAGCAACTTTTAGATCTTGATGCATGTACTGTATGTGGTCGCTGTACTTCTGTTTGTCCAGCTAACCTTACAGGAAAACCATTGGATCCCCGAGAGATTATCTTGAAAGTTGGACAGGTTATGTCAGAAACCGGAAATCCTGCTGTACCTACAACCGTATCAACTCCTATAGACTTAAAAGTGAAATCATCAAGTGTATTTGAGCGAATTACACCGGAAGAGCTTTGGGCTTGTACTTCTTGTAAAGCATGTGATGAAATTTGTCCTGTAAACATTGAAATTCTAGACAAGATACTTGATATGCGTAGATACTTAGCATTGATGGCTTCCGATTTTCCTTCTGAGTTAGGAAAGGCATATGTTGCAATGGAAAATTCTTCAAATCCTTGGGGTGCATCTCAAGAAGATAGAATGAAATGGTCAGAAGATTTAGATTTTGAAGTTCCTTTGCTTGATGAAAAAAATAAAGAGGAAATTGATTACCTGTACTGGATAGGTTGTGCAGGAGCTTTTGATGATAGAAATGTTCCTGTAACAAGAGCTGTTGCAACACTCCTCAGAAGAGCAAATGTATCATATGCAGTCCTGGGTCCAAAAGAAGTTTGTACAGGTGATTCTGCAAGAAGAACTGGAAATGAATTTGTATTTCAGCAGTTAGCAATTCAAAATATTGAGACGATGAATAACCTTGATGTTAAAAAAGTTATCACTCAGTGTCCGCACTGTTTTAATACGATTAAAAATGAATATCCCCAATTAGGCGGAAATTTTGAGGTCATACATCACAGTCAATTGTTGACTGAACTTGTCCAATCAGGACATATTGAAGTAGGAACAAGTGACAAACCACATGTCATTACATATCATGATTCCTGTTACCTAGGTAGACATAATGATATTTATACTGCTCCAAGAGAGATAGTTGGATCTATTGGCGGTATTGAAATTCGAGAAATGAAAAGACAAGGAACAACAAGCTTCTGCTGTGGTGCTGGTGGTGGACGAATGTGGATGGAAGAAGCAACCGGTAAAAAAGTTAATATCGAAAGAGTAGAGGAAGCTGTTGAAACTGGTGCTGATGAGGTCGCTGTTGCCTGTCCATTTTGTTACATAATGATGGATGATGGAATGAAAGAGATTGGCCAAGGAGATAATGTCAGAGTAAGAGACGTTTCTCTTATATTGCTTGATAATTTAAGAAAAGATTAACTTTAAGAAAAAAATCCAAACTAATGCAGATACCGTTTTTTCTTTATAAAATATCCAAATTCCTACAAGAATAAATCCAGCATACAGATCGACAAGCGAAACGACACCCCAAGGAAGAGATGGAATTATCGAATCGAATACTGAGACTTGGTTCTGAGCCCAAAATATTGTTGATACCATAGCTATAGTTATTAAATAAGCTATTACTTTTGTTATAGTCATACATTAGATTTTAAAGAAGAAGAAAAGTATATGGGAAACAATAGACAAGTAATTTTAAAAATATTTAGATTGGATAAAAATATTTACAATGAACTTGCGTCAGAGGTTAGCAATTTCCAAATTGCTATTGCAATCTACATTTCTGGCTTCTTGTTTAGTGGTCTTGCTGCCTTAAACTTTTTAAGAAACTCACTTGTTTATCTTGAGGAAAATCTTGGATTAATTGTTGGAACCCTTCCGGCACAAACAGTCAATGAATTAAATAATTTAATAAGAGAGTTCGAGAATGTATTCAATTCTCAACAATTATTTGGATTACTCACAAGTTATTTAATTTCTAGCTTTGTATCAGGGTTTGTTGGTGTAGTAATCTTCTTTACTAGTTCAATCCCTCTTCAAATATTTTTAATTATTGGAACTGCTATTTTTGCACTGGTTTGTTTAGGGTCAGGTTTAAAACAGGTATATCTTCTAAGAAACATTGAAGCTTTTTTATTAGTAGTTGTTTCTGGCTTCGGTAGCTCACTTTTTTCACAAGTAATATAAATGAAAGCAGCAATTATCTTAGCCGCTGGAGAATCGTCTAGGATGGGATTCCCAAAACAATTGGCTGAATATAAAGGTAAAACAATTTTGGAAACTGTTGTAGAAACCGTTTCGAATAGTATTGAAAATTCAATTGTTGTATTAGGGCATGAAAACGAAACCCTTACTGAAAAGATTGATTTTAAAAACAGCACAATTCTTATCAATGAAAGTTGGGAGGAAGGAATTATTTCATCTATTAGAACCGGTTTATTCTATTTGAGCTCGGATAAAAATATCGATGGAGTATTGATATTCATGGGAGATCAACCAGCAATTAATTCAGAAGTAATTGAAAAATTACTATTAACAAAGCATGATGATGATGAGGTTGTAGTCCCTCAATACCGATACGAAACAGGATACCCAATCTTGATACCTAGATATTTCTGGAATAAACTTGAACTCATTACTCAAGATGATATTGATGGTGATGATTCAGTATTTAAAAATTTTGATTTGATTGACTTCTTTGAATCATCTGAATCAAAAATGAAAATTCTAAATTTTAATTTTCTTAAACCTACAGATTTTGACAAACAGTCTGATTTTTAAGAGTGGGAAAATCTCCCTAAAAATTTTCTTAGTTTTTAAAAAAAATTTTGTAAACTTTAAACATGAATTCAATTGACTCAATAAATGGAATGACGCATACAGAAGCTACAAAATTAAGAAGAGCTAGAGTCAGAACTACAGTAACGTTTCTCCAAATCGCATCAACTCGATCTGGAAGAGCCTTACTTACAAAAGAGACTGGAATAACATCACCAAAACTTTTGCATTGGGCCAAACGCGCCGAACTGATGAAAATTAAGAACCTTGGTAGAGATTATGCAGATCTCTTAGAAGCTGTTGGTGTTGAAAGTGTAGCTGATCTTAAAAGAAGAAACCCTGAAAGCCTTCATGAGATGATGCATAATGCAAATCAGGCAAAAAAAATTGTTGATAGAATGCCTTCACTTAAAAGAGTAACTAATTGGATTGATGATTCAAAAGATATTGTCATAACGGTATCTTCTTAGTTAATCATTTAATTATCATTATTGTGTGAATACAAAAACACTAAGAATATCTTGTGCACAATTATCTTTTCCTGTTGGTGCGATCCAAGAAAATAAAGATAAAATAATCAACACATTAAAAGAGGCTGAAAAAGTACATTCTGATATTGTCTTATTTCCAGAACTTGCACTAACAGGCTATCCTCCTGAAGATTTGCTACTAAGAGAAAGTTTTGTCGGAAAAAATTTTGCGGTTATGGAAGAGATTGCAGAGTTTTCTGGAAAAACAAGTGGTGTAATCGGGTTTGTTGATCGTAGCTTAAAGAAACAAAAAAATGATAATGTTGACAGAGATATAGCCAATGCAGCTGCGATTGTTCAAAATGGTGATGTAAAAGGAATTTATCATAAATGTTTCCTACCTAATTATTCCGTCTTTGATGAAGCAAGATATTTTGACAAAGGTACAAATCCTTCAACTCTTTTTTGGTACGAAGATATTGCTGTAGGTATAAATATATGTGAAGATATTTGGATCGAAGATGGTCCAGCCGAAGAACAAGTAAAAAAAGGAGCTTCAATCATATTAAATATAAATGCATCCCCATTTGATTTAAACAAAATTAACCAAAGGAAAGACAAAGTAAAGAATAAAGCAAAAAAACTAGGTGTACCAATTGTTTATCTAAATATGGTTGGTGGCCAAGATGAACTTGTTTTTGATGGTGGTTCATTTGTGGTTGATAAAAATGGAGAAATTATATACATGGCTCCACAATTTGAAGAAGACTTTTTTACTTTAGACGTTGAACTCGATGTAAAAGATATTATTTCAGAGTCAAATTTATATTTGAATGATAAGAATGTTGAGTTAGAACCATTAGCTAGTACAAAAGAGCTTGATAAAATCGAGTCAATGTATGCTGCTTTGAAATTAGGTCTATCTGACTATGTAACAAAAAACAAATTCAACAAAGTACTTGTTGGACTATCTGGTGGAATTGATTCAGCTTTAACGGCAACTATAGCTTGTGATGCGTTAACTCCAGAACGTGTCATAGGTGTTGCAATGCCATCAAAATACAATCCAGAATCATCCTTAGATGATGCAAAACAACTTGCTAAAAACTTAGGTATAAACATTAAAGAAATCACTATTGAGGATACTGTTGAAAATATAAGAACATTAGTTTCTGCAAATATTGAAGAACAATTGAAAAGTGTCGTAGATGAAAATATTCAGTCGAGGGTTAGGGGCAACCTCCTTATGGCACTATCAAATCAGTTAAATGCTATGGTTGTCTCTACAGGCAACAAATCAGAAATGGCCGTAGGCTATGCTACTTTGTATGGAGACCTAGTTGGAGGATTTGCGCTCCTTAAAGATGTTTACAAAGCAGATGTATATAATCTGGCAAAATTTAGAAATTCAATATCTGAGGTTATTCCACAAAACACGATAGACAAAGAACCAAGTGCAGAGCTTAGTGAAAATCAGTTTGATTCAGACTCTCTTCCTGATTACGACACTTTAGATAAAATAATAAAACTTTATATTGAAGAAGATTTTTCCTCTGAGAAAATTATAAATTCTGGAATTGATAAGAATGTTGTATACGATGTGCTCGAAAAAATTGACAGAAATGAATATAAGAGAAATCAAGTCGCTCCTGGTGTAAAATTGACAAACAGAGCTTTTGGAAAAGATAGAAGAATGCCAATTACAAATACATATAAAAGGGAAAGAAATTAAATGTATCTTATTAATGGGGTTGAGGTATCAAAAGAAGAATTTAATATACCTGTAGAAAACCTAGCTATTTGGAGAGGTGATGGAATTTTTGAAGCAATAGCCATACATAAAGGCTATTTATTTGGAATCGACAAGCACATGGAAAGATTCGCCCAATCTGCAGAAAAAATGTTTTTCAACAATATTAATTTTCAAGAAATAAAAGATAATCTTATTTCAATTGCTTCAAATTATGATGATGGCTACATGAGGGTAATTATTGGAAGAGGCTCGGATAAAGATAAAAGTGATGTCTATATTTTTTATCAAGAACTTATAAACTTCCCTGAGAGCTTCACATTGCAATCTCATTTGGCGCACTGGCATGCTGGAGGTGATTTTGATTTAAATGAAGTAAAAAATATTGGTTCAAAATCAATTTCCTACGCAATGAATCTTAATCAGACAAGATTAGCTGAAAAAAACGGGTACACAGATTCATTGTTATTGAACAAAGATGGAATAGTACTAGAGGGTCCAACATTTTGTGTAAGTTGGATAATTGATAACAAAATTTATGTACCTGATTTAGAACTTGGGATATTGGATTCTATTACTCGCCGCTCTCTCATCGACATAGCAAACGAGACAGATTTAGATTTAGAAATTTCCAGAATTCATATTAATGATATTTATAATGTCGATACAGTTTTTGCCCTATCAACAGCTAAACATGCAATTTTTGTAAGTAAAATTGATGACCAAGTTTATACTCAATCGCCTCTTTTAGAGAGAATCCGACATTCATTTACTGAATTTATTGAAAAAGAAAGACAATTAAACAAGTAATTAAAGGAGGTTCAATTGAGATTAACTGAATACTCTCATGGCGCTGGTTGAGCTTGTAAACTCTCACCTGGTGAGCTTGCTCAAGTTTTGACGCAATTTAAAAATCATAAAGCTACTGAATCTCCAAATTTATTAGTTGGACTAAATAATCCTGATGATGGAGGAGTTATTCAAGTTGGTGATCAAAAAATAATTCAAACTGTTGATTTTTTTACTCCCATTCTTGATAATCCTTACGATTGGGGAAGAGTAGCAGCCGCAAATGCGCTATCAGATGTCTATGCAATGGGAGGAGAACCTATTTCAGCTTTGCAGTTAGTTTGTTGGCCTCGTAGTGAAATAAGTTTTGATATATTGTCTGAGGTGATTAAAGGTGGTCTTGACACAATGCAAAAAGCAAATTGTACTGTCATTGGAGGTCACAGTATCGATGACAAAGAACCAAAATATGGTTTCTCCATCACTGGTGTTATAAAAGATAAGATATTTAAAAATAATGAAATTAAGGATGGAGATAGACTTTTTTTAACAAAACCAATAGGAACTGGGATTATTACAACTGCAATTAAAAGAGGAGTTGCTTCTGACGAAAGCGTAAAAATTGTAACTGACATTATGACTGAACTAAATAAAAAATCTTTAAATTTTTCACTGGATAATAATGCAAATGCAATTACAGATATAACTGGTTTTGGATTGTTGGGGCATTTGTATGAAATGCTGAATGATTCTAAATTATCAGCAACAATTAAATTTGATTCTGTTCCTTTGATTGAAAATATTTATGACTATCTGGATAAAGAAATATTTCCTTCTGGAAGCTTGAGAAATTATGAATACCTATCAGACAAACTTATTTCTGATCTGGATGAGCAATCTTTAAAAATACTATGTGATGCACAAACTAATGGTGGCTTTCTCATTTCAATACCTAAGAACCAAAATATTAAACTTCAAAAAGATATGGAGCTCAACAAAAATATTTGGGAAATAGGTGAAATTAATTCTAAATATAATGAAAAGATAAATATTATTTAAAAGATGATAAAAACAATTGCTAAAGTTTTCGCTTTCACTTCCATATTTAAGAATTTGGTTTTGACTCAAAAAAGTAAAACAGAGGGAATAACCCAATTACATCCTATAAAGATTCCTGGAAGAACTGTCTTTGTGAGAGAAAAAGAATATTTTATTAGAGAAAACATTGTTGAGGGCACAATACCAATTGTTTTTCTGCATAGTTGGGGTACTGACTCACTTGGGAGTTGGTTTAATGTTCTTCCTAAAATTAAAAATATTAGTTCATTTATAACTATTGATTTTAAAAATCATGGAAGATCGGATGCCAGTTGGGAAAGATGGAGTGTTGATGAGAATGCAGACATAGTAATAAGCATTCTAGATGAATTAAATGTATCAGAATGCCATTTAGTAGGTTGGTCCATGGGAAGTGCAGTTGCACTAACAATATCCAAAAAAATTCCGGAAAGAATAAATAAAATGGTTTTGGTTACACCATTTAGTTGGATCGAGGGAGAGAGGTATAAAGATAACTTTCTTTTCAAATTACTTGTTGGTGGTGTAAGGATTAGAGAAAGACTTTTTCCCAACAAAAATCCACAATCTAAATATTCTTTTCTTAAAAAATCTAGTGCTCTAAAAAATGAGTTTACTGATTGGGCGTGGAACAATCTTCATCGCTCTAAAGATGATTTTATCTATGGAGATGGTGGAAGACACGTAGTAGCTTTTGATTCAAGAGACTGGCTAGGTGATATTGAAACTGAAACCTTGGCGCTAATTGGTGGTAAAGACAGTCTTGTACCTCAAAAAGCATCGCAAGAAGTGACTACAAAAATGCAAAATATTACATCAATAACATTTACTAATGCACTTCATGGAATACCATGGACACATGATGAAGAACTTGTTGAAGAACTCACTAAATTTTTAAATTTATGAAAAATGTTCTATTTATTGCACCCACTACATATCAACTTCCTTTAACTGAAAACTTAAAAAAAAAGTTCATTACATTAAGTGAAGTTTGTAATGTTTCTGTTCTAGCTTTTGCAAACAGTAAAACTTTTTTTAACGAGACGTATGGAAACTTCTACTTAAATAAGAAAATAAAAAATCGTTTAATAAATTATTTTAGAATTATTCAAATTTCAATCTTTACCACCCACAAAATTATTAAAAAGGAAAATATAGATATTGTATGTTTTCAAGATCCAGTATCTTCTTTTTTTTCAATTCTATTTTTAAAGGTAAGAAGAGCTGAAGTAAAAATAGTTGTTGAAACTCATGGTGATTTCATTGAGACCTTGAGTTTAGAGAAAAATTTAGTTTTACCAAGGTTGTACAAAAAACTATTTTACATAATGGCAAAATACTCTATTGGTAAATCAAATATTATAAGAGCAGTTTCATCTTCGACTGAACAACAAGTTTTAGATATAGATTCTTCAAAAAGTGTTGTAAGGTTTCCTGCTTGGATTGATTTTAAGGATTTTCAAAATATTGAACCTAAGCCACTTTCTAAAGACAAATTTAATATTCTATTTATTGGAAGTGTGACAGATAGAAAAAAACCTCATATGATTATTGAGGCAATTCAAAGAATCAATGACAAAAGTTATCACTTATCAATTGTTGGGCCCGCTCCTAATGAAAAATATTTTAAAGAGCTCAAAGACTTAATTGATAAATCAGGCCTTCAAAATCAAGTTTCATTGATAGGGCCTGTTGATAGGGAAAGTGTTAAAGATTATTATTCATCTTCAAATTTAATGATTCTACCTTCAATATCAGAGGGGCTTGCACGGGTAATTTTTGAATCACAAGTAGCAATGTGTCCAGTACTTGTTACAGATGCTCCAGGAATGAGTGATATTGTTATTGATGGTCAAACAGGATATGTATTTGAAAGTAATAATCTAGATAGCCTCTCCTTAAAGATTGAATATATTAATAATAATTATGATGAGGCATCTTTAGTTGCTAAGAATGCAAAGGGATTTATTTTATCTAATTATTCTGAAGATAATTTTAAATTTAGTTTCAAAAAACTTTTTGATACGGTTTAATTTCAAAACTGTCCACGCAACTTGCTATTCTTGTAACATGGAAATTTTATTTTTAGGGATAATTTCAGCGCTTTTAATCGCAATTTTATATTTTGTTACAAAAAAAGATAATTCTGAAGAACAAAATAAGGACGAATATTTGATTAAAGGAATTGTTAGTGAAATTATTGAAAATGAAGAATCTCAAATTTATAAATTATTAAACAAATCAGATCAAACTGTAAAAGAATTTCTTGAAAAAACTGGTGAAATAAAAAGTTCTATATCAGGAGTAGATCAACAAACTCGAAATTTAATATCAGTATTAAACAATAATCAAAGCAGGGGTCAGTGGGCTGAGTTTCAAGTTGAAGATCTTTTAGGAATTATGGACTATAAAGAAGGGATCCATTATGAAACTCAAAAAATAATGAAGAGTGGTACAAAACCTGACTTTACTTTTTACCTTCCAGATGACAAATCGATCAATATGGATTCAAAATTCCCGCTTACGATATATATGGAAATTTCAAAACTTAATAGAGATTTAGAAGATGAAACTTTAGATGAAATAGCAAGACGAGAAATAACAGACTCTATTAAGGCCAAAACTAAAGAATTTTTAGATAAAGCAATTAAAACAAAAATAGATGATACTGCTTCGAGGGAGGGCTACATTGCTCCTGATGAAGATACCGTAGACTTTGTTTTAATGTATATTCCACTTGAGAATTTATATCACTTTCTTCTTACTTCAGTTATTGGTTCTTCAAAAACACCAGTTATTGAATATGCTTTTTCAAGGAAAGTTATATTAGTAAGCCCACAAACACTAATGGCCTATCTTGAAACAATAAGACATTCAATGAAATTATTTAGTTTACAAACCGATACTAAGAATATTCTTACTACTCATGAAAAAATAAAAAATGAAATTAGGAAATTTATTGATTCATTTGATGATGTAACAAAGAGATTAGACCAAACTGTTCAATCGTTTGAATCTTTAAAGACTACAAGAGTCAATAAACTTGAAAAATCATTTGAAGAACTTGATCAGGTAAATAAACAACTTGAAGATTAATAATTAGAAGATAATCTTGTTACAACCATAATGCATTTGTCATCTATATAATTTTTTTTGTTAATTTTTAGGAATTCTGAGATTTCATCACTTTCTGCACCTGGTTGGTACCAAAAATTGTCATACCCCTTCTCAACCAAATCCCGTGTAACAACTAATCCTTCATCTGGAGGTATTACAAAATTGATTATCGAGGGGATTTCTTCAAGCATTTCTATATTTTTATATGCTTTAAGTCCTTCAATTTCTTTTTCTTTCTTGTTAACCGGATAAACAGTGTATCCCTTTTTTGTTAAATCTAACAAAATTTTATTTCCATATTTTCTGGGATCATTTGATGATCCAATCAGAGCAATAGAGTTACTTTTATTCTTTAAAGATTCAATCAATTAGAAATTATCAGCCTTCATGGCATAAAGATCATCTTTACCTGCTGTAACAGCTGAAGCATAACCAGATGTCAATGGAAGTAGTTGTTCCATGTAAAATTTTGAAAGGGTTAATTTATCGGTATAAAACTCATCATTAGTTTCTTTAAATTTTTTGTTTGCCAAAATAGCAGCTTTACCCATATAGTATCCACCAAGAACTTGTCCAAACATTTTCAAATAAGGTGTAGCAGCAGCACTTGCGTCAACAAGTTCTCCTTCTAACATTCTTCCACCAAGCCACAATGTAACCTCGGACAATGTAGAGACTTCTTTTTCAAGCTTTTCTGCCATAGATGCAATTACTTCATCATCTTTCTTCATTTCCTCGATAAGTTCATTTACATCACCCAATAATCTTTGCATTGCTTGACCATTGTCTAATGGGAGTTTTCTAAACATTAAATCTAAGGCTTGAATTCCATTTGTTCCTTCATAAATTGGTGCAATTCTTGAATCCCTCAGATATTGAGCTACTCCAGTCTCTTCGACATAACCCATTCCACCATAAACTTGTATAGCCATAGAAGAAAGCTCAACTCCTAAATCTGATATCCATGCTTTAGTAATTGGAGTCAAGATTCCACATCTTTCCTCACCAAACGCCTTCATTTCCTCATCTTCTGCAAAGTATTCTACATCCAGCATTAATTGATTGTCATACATCATATATCTCATTGCATCAACGTATGATTTAATTGTCATAAGCATTCTTCTAACATCTGCATGATCAATAATTGTTGAATTTTTAGCATCCTCTTTTGACATTCCAACAGGGCGACCTTGGACTCTATCCCTAGCATATTGAGCAGCACCCTGAAGAGATCCTGATGCGCAAGCAAGACCTTGTCCACCTACCCATACTCTTGCCTCATTCATCATTGTGAACATGTAATTAAGGCCTCTGTTTTCCTCTCCAACTAAATAGCCAACTGATTCGTTATATTCCATAACACATGTTGGACTTGCGTGAATACCTAATTTTTCCTCAATAGAGATACATGTTACATTGTTGCTTTCTCCAGAAGAGCCATCTTCATTGACCATCATTTTTGGAACTATAAACATAGAAATACCTTTTGTTCCTTCAGGTGAACCAGGTACTTTCGCAAGTACTAAATGAATGATGTTGTCAGTCATATCATGTTCTCCAAAAGTAATCCAAACTTTTGTTCCAGTTATTTTATAAGTTCCATCATCTTGAGGCTCTGCTTTTGTAGTGATTGTTCCAAGATCAGATCCTGATTGTGGCTCACTTAGGTTCATAGTCCCTGTCCACTCACCTGAAACTAATTTAGGTAAAAACTTTTCTTTTTGTTCTTCACTTCCATGAAAATTAATTGCTGAAATTGCTCCGGCACTTAAACCTGGTGCTAGTCCAAAAGCGAGATTTGCACTACTTAAAATTTCAAGAGTTCCTCCGGAGAGTGCAATTGGCATTCCTCCTCCACCAATTTCTGATGGTAACGAAATTGAAGCCCACCCAGCTTCGGCAAATCTTTTATAAGCGTCGACAAATTCAGGTGGCATCGATACTTTTCCGTTATCAATAGTCGCCCCTTGTTGGTCACCAATTGCATTTATTGGTGCCAAAACTTCTTCTGCAAATTTTGCACATTCTTCCATAGTTGGAATGACAATATCTTCAGTGAAGTCACTAAATGCTGGTATTTTACCAATAACGTCATAAGTGTCTACTACTTCGTATCCAAACACTATATCTTTAATTGGGGCCTTGTATGCGACAGCCATATTCTATTTTAAACGTAAAGTATCAAAATTATAAAATTCTCAGCGCGGTTTTATTTCAATTAATTCTGAGACTTCCTTTATTTTCTCCATAGTGGGAAGTTCATTAGTTCCAGCAACAATTGCTCCAGATGCACACGCACCTTTAACATTCTCAATTAAGTTTTCTACACCAAATGCACCAATGTATGCAGCTGTTGCATCTCCAGCCCCAGTTGAATTTATAGTTTTGAAATCTGGCGGTGTAATTTCTAATACCCCATCTTTACTAATCAACCTTGCAGGAAGATTTGATGATGTTAAAAGAATCCAATCAACGTATTCTTCATTTATTAATCTGTTTGCTTCAATTACATCAATTTCATCTTTACTTACAACTAAAAAATTAATTCTGTAAGTAATTTCTTCTTGATAGCCTGCCTGTGTAATAAACACATCATGGCTTACACTTTCTAAATCTTGTTTTATAAACGGAATAGAATACCTATCTACTATCAATGAGTCAAAGTTTTTAACTTCTTTCAAATTATTCCACTTACAAAAGTTATAACCCGAGGAAATTATTGTCCTCTCACCATTTTTATCTACATAAATCGAACAAGTTGGAGTATCGTGATTTTCAAAAATTATATTTTCGTAGTTTATGTTTGAATTTTCAAAATGTTTGATCATATATTTACCAAATTCGTCACTTCCTATACTATTTCCTGCGACCCCAACATTAAGACCCCAGTTGGCTATATTTTCAGCACAATTAGTTGCTGTACCTCCTGCTCTGATAAGGTATTTATTACTCCTTATATCTCCACCTAAATTCGGGAGTTCATCGATGAAATATATAAAATCAGGATTCAGAGTGCCAAAACTCAATATATTATTAAAAGACATAGTTACTATTCTATGCTTTAAAAATTTATCATATAAGCCGAATTTTGTTTAAATATTATCTATGAACGTAAAAACATTAAATGCAAAAATTGATGAATTTGTATCAAACACAATGAGTTTTTTAAACAATATTCAAGTTTATCATTGGCAAACTCAGTCTTATTCAGAACATGAAGCATTGGGCGAATACTATGAAACTCTTACTCAGTTAAATGATAAGCTTGTCGAGTCATGGCAGGGAAATCAAAATACCAGACTGAGATTTAGTGAAGGTCCTTACTCAATTGAAAACTATTTTTCAAAAGAAGAAACTAAAAATAAAATTGTTGAGTTTAAAGAACAGGTAACCACAATTTCAGGATTTGTATCTGAATTAAATGAGACAAACCAGTTTGATGATATTGAAAATATTCTTGAAGAAATATCAGAAGTTAACAGCCGAACTCTTTATCTTTTAAGTTTGAGTTAATCCAATATCTGAATACTCTGTACTCAGTAAAAAAAAAAGGTACAAATGAAAGTAGCCTATGTTTTAAACACACCTAACGCTGCAAATTATAAAGTTGGAGAAATGATACTTCCTCAACTTGAAAGTGATAGTCATGGTGTTGATGTTGTAGGAATTTTCTTTTTTGATGATAATACAATGCTTCTTCAAAAAGGAAACCCTAAAGGCGAAAGACTTGCAAAAATTGCTGCAGAAAAAGGCATGCTCTTAATGATGTGTGACCAATGTGCTAATCAAAGAGGTCTAGCTTCTGAAAACAGTGATGGTGGTTATTCACCTGAAGGTACAGTTGATGGAGTAGCAGTTGGTTGTTTCCCAGATCTCTATGGTGCATTATCAGGTAATATGCCTGATCAGGTCATTTCACTTTAACCTAAGAATTACTTAAGACAAATTACCACTACAAACGGTAATTTTTCTAGGTTTACGGTTATTGAAAATAAACAACTTTTTCACTCACTGAATTTAAAGGATGAAAGAATTAATAGACTTTTGTTGTGATTAAGCTTGTAGCCAGTCTTCAGGATTATCATCAACAAAAAAATCTGAAACTAAAGTTGCGTCTGGATCTACTGCATATTGATCAAAATCTGTGATACCTTCTTCTTCAAGAACATCTTGGTCTAAAAAGAAGTTTCCGGTGCATGATGATGAATCTCTCTTTAAGACGGCGTATGCAGCATCAGCATATATAGAAGGTTTTCTTGATCCTTTTACAAGTTCTGCCCCAATTACATTCCTTACAGCAGCTGTATCTAATGAAGTTCTTGGCCATAGACAATTTGATGCGATTCCAAATTTACCAAGTTCTTCTGCTAATCCATGAGCTATCAATGTCATACCGTATTTTGCAGTTGTGTAAGCTAATGTCATTCCAAACCATTTTCTATCAAAGTTCAAAGGCGGGGAAAGTGTTAGGATGTGTGGGTTTTTTCCATTTTTTAAATGAGGAATTGTTTTTTGACTTAACAAGAACGTCCCTCTTACATTAATTCCATGCATTAAGTCATATCTTTTCATTGGAGTATTTACTGTATCAGTAAGATGAATGGCACTTGCATTATTTACACAAATATCTATTCCACCAAACTTTTCAACAGCTTCATTGACGGCGCTTTCTACTTGTTCTTCAAATCTTATATCACAAACGATAGGCAAAGCTTTCCCACCAACTGACTCAATCTCTTCTGCGGCTGTATAAATTGTTCCTGGAAGCGTAGGATGAGGCTCAGTTGTTTTTGCGAGTATAGCAATGTTTGCTCCATCTTTACCAAGTGCTTTTGCTATTTCAAGGCCAACACCTCTTGACCCTCCACTCATAATTATTGTTTTATCTTTAAAAAATGACATAATCTAATCTATCAAATTATAAGCTGGTAATGTTAAAAATTCTTCAAAATCTTCATCAAAAATAAGATCGCTAAATAATGTTACTGCTTCACTTAGCATTTCTGAATTTTCTTGAATTTCTTTTATTTTATTTACTTCATCTTCGATTAGCTCGGTTACAAAACTTTTATCAATACTTTTGTTTACGTCTGTTTTTGCTTCATTCTTAATCCACTGCCATAATTGAGATCTAGAGATTTCAGCTGTTGCAGCATCCTCCATTAGATTAAATAATGCAGCGGCTCCCTGTCCCAAAAGCCATGATTGAACATACAAGATACCAACACGTATATTAGTTCTAATACCTTCTTCGGTAATTGTTGCTCCAGGGATATTAAAATCTTGAAGCATGTCCTCAGATATAACTGGTTCATTGGGTATAAAATCAATTTGGTTTTCCTTAGCGCCTAAGGAATCTTTGAATACATCTTTACATACTTGTACTAAATCTGGATGTGCTACCCAAGAGCCATCAAAACCCATAGTTACTTCACGTTCTTTATCTTTTTTCACTTGATCTATAGCCTTTTCTGTAATTTCAGGATCTCTTCTATTTGGTATAAACGCAGACATACCCCCTATTGCATGAGCACCTCGTTTGTGACAGCTCTGTACAAGCAATTCAGTGTATGCTTTCATAAATGGAACAGTCATGGTAATTTGTGATCTATCTGGAAAATTTATTTCTGGTAAGTCCCTATGTTTTTTGATCGCGCTAAAAATATAATCCCATCGGCCTGCATTCATTCCTAGAGAATGCTCTTTTAATGAGTAAAGAATCTCCTCAATTTCAAAAGATGCTGATATTGTCTCTAGGAGTACAGTTGCCCGCAAAGTTCCTCTAGGCAAACTCAGTTCATCTTCAGAAAAAGAAAAGATATCATCCCAAAGTTGTGACTCTGAACTATTTTCAAGCTTTGGTATGTAAAAATATGTACCTATCCCATTTTCCAATCTCAATTTTGCATTGTGAAATGTATATAAAGCAAAATCTAAAAATGCTCCTGATACAGGGGCGCCATTTAGTAATACATTTTTGTCATCAAGGTGTAGGCCTCTTGGCCTTACAAAGAGACTTGTGTTAGTTTCTGGGTTTAAAGAGTATGTTTTTTCATTTTTTGGATCGACAAATTCAAGATCTCTAAGATTAGCATCAAGTAAATTGACTTGGCCATCCATAATATTTTTCCATGTAGGGGAAGTTGAATCTTCAAAATCTGCCATGAATACATCAGCTCCAGAATTCAATGCATTTATAATCATTTTTCTATCCACTGGTCCAGTAATTTCTACATTTCTATTTGCCACATCTGCTGGAGGTGCTGCAACCTTCCAATTATCTTCTCTTATTTTTTTGTCTTTTGGGAAAGAAAGTCTTTTGCCAGATGAAATATCATTTTGCATTTTTACCCTATTTTTTAGAACTTCTTGACGGGTATTCTCAAAAGTTGAACAGACTTTTTCTAGAAAACTAATAGCCTCATCCGACAATATATTTTGATATTGACTTTTTTTTTCAGAATTAATATCGATCATTAAAACTGTTCTTCTTCAGTGGACCCCTCTAGTGCTAATGTTGAGGCATCTCCTCCAGAAATAATTGTTGATACTTTATCAAAATAACCAGCTCCAACTTCTCTCTGGTGTTTTACTGACGTAAACCCTTTTTCTTCAAGTGAGAATTCTTTCTCCTGAAGCTCTACATAAGATGACATATTTCCACCTTTGTAATTTGAAGCTAGTTCAAACATTGATGTGTTTAAGGCATGAAACCCTGCCAATGTGATGAACTGAAATTTGTAACCAAATGAATTTAATTGCTCTTGAAATGTTTCTATTTCTTTTTCATTTAAAGAGGCTTTCCAATTAAAAGATGGAGAACAATTATAAGCCATCAGCTTGTTTGGATACTTCTCATGAATTGCATCTGCAAAATCCTTTGCAAAACCGAGGTCAGGTTTTCCAGTTTCACACCAAACCAAATCAGAATAAGGAGCATAAGAAAGTGCTCTTGAGATAGCTGCATCTGGACCATTGTTTACTCTATAAAATCCTTCTGCTGTTCTTTCTCCAGTAACAAACTCTGCATCAATTTCATCGATGTCACTTGTTAGTAAATTTGCACCTAAAGCATCAGTTCTTGCGATGATTACAAGTGGAACACCAAGAGTATCGGCTGCTAGTCTAGCAGATGTTAATGTTCGAATATGCTGACTAGTAGGGACTAAAACTTTTCCACCCATATGTCCACATTTTTTTTCTGCGGCAAGCTGATCTTCAAAATGAACCGCAGCAACACCAGCTTCAATGAATTTTTTAGTAAGTTCAAATACATTTAATGCTCCACCAAAACCTGCTTCTCCATCTGCAACAATTGGAACAATATAATTTGTAGAATCGATACCGTCAGTTTTATCAACTTGCTCAGCTCTTAATAAAGCATTATTTATTTTTTTGGCAAGGTTGGGTGCACTATTGCTTGGATATAATGATTGATCAGGATAAGTTGTATCTCCAAGGTTTGAGTCAGCTGCAACCTGCCAACCACTTAAATAAATTGCTTCAAGCCCAGCCTTTGCCATCTGTACTGCTTGATTGCCTGATAATGCGCCTAAAGCTGAAACCCACTTATCTTTACGATTGAGTAAATTCCATAAATTTGTTGAACCATTTTGAGACAGGGAATACTCAATTTGAATGGAATTTCTTAACGAAACAACATCTTCAGCAGAAAAGTTACGCTTTGTATCTTTCCACCTGGGGTTTGTTTCCCATTCTTCACTCAGTAAAGAGGGATTCAAATGATTTTTATTCTCCATCATAAAAACTTTCGTAAATGTCATCTTTTGTTTGTTTTAATTTTTTTGCAACATTTCGATAAGTTTGTACAATTCCTATTTTTTTCAAAAAGTTGTAAGGAGCCCTAAAAATTTTATCTTCAAAAGAAAGAAAATTATTCACAAATTTTGAAGAATTCTTTTCATCGTCTTTTTCGTAATATTCTTCATCGTAAAATGTATTCTCGTCAATCATTTTTTTCCTTTCAAAAAAAATCCGGGCTTTTTGCCCGGTCCATCAAACGCATAAGACAGGGCTGATTATGTATAAATCACCACTACTTTTGACGCGTTTAAATTTTGCATGAAAACAATATAGCAGTCATTCAAAAATAATGTATTCGATTTTTGTTAAATTAATTCTGACTCGCAGCCACACTAGCAATTATTACAGTTAATGTGATAACCCCTGCTGCAGCGATAAGCACTTCGTTTCTAGTAATTTTAATCTTTGGCGCAGAACTCATCACCGAAGCAAATAGTAAAATTGCCGCAGATATTATAAGAGCAAATAAAGGTGCATAATCGTGAAAATTAATAAATACTTGAGAAATTAAAACTGATATTACACCACCAAATAAAATTGCCCCCAACGGAATTACAATAGATCCAGTCACTCTATTTCTAATTACATTTGCCTCTTTCAGCTCATATATGTCCAAACCTTTAGGTATACCAAGGACGATCACGATTGAAGCAATTATTGCTTGAGAGATAGTTGAGAACAATACAATCCTCCAAAAAGATCCAATTACTGGAATTAGATAGGTCGTAACGTCGTCTTCAAGTATTGCTTCAATCGTTACACCAATATCTGAAGTTATTACAAATCCAATTGAAGAACCAAATATTAAACCAAGGCCAACTCCAAGAAATAACGACTCCCTATCATTTGTAAGAATTCCAAAACCTTCATAATTTTTTTCTAGAATTTTTTTTAAGTTTATTGAACTTATTACAGCAAAAAAAGTTGTAGTTAAAGCAATATTCAAAATGTACTGAGTAGGCGTATAGTTTGCAATTAAATTTAGAGTTTCAGACTCAAGAATTAGACCTTCATAAAGATATGAACTTACAATAAACGCCTGAATAAACCCAGCAACGATTCCAAAAACTGTTCCGTACTGTAAAGCTCTAAAAATCTTAACTGAGAGTTGAGCTGGTGGGGGAATATCTTCATCAACATAACTAAGCACTGTTTCTACTGAAGCTTCTTCTACAACCGTTTCTACTGGAGCTTCTTCTACAACCGTTTCTACTGGAGCTTCTTCTACAACCGTTTCTACTGGAGCAGAACTCACTGCTGGAGCTTCTCCGCTGGACCAACTTGCAAGAATTGCGTTAACATCAACTCCATTAGCTTGCGCTCTAGCTTGTGCTGAACGAGAAACCAATTCTTGAGGTACACCTGTATCTGTACTTATTTGTTCTACTAATTTTTCGTCCATAGGATTTATTTAAATTTTAGTCTGATGAGACATTTCTAACCACGTCATCAAAGGTTTTTTCTGTTTTGTACCATCTCATCCAAATTGTTAATATTGATACCCAAAGAATTATTCCTCCACCTAATTTCAAAATTAATCCACCAAGAACCTGGTCGTTCAAAGTAGAAATATTAAATATGTTATCAATGCCAACATATGCTGAATATAGAGGTTCGGTACCAAATGCTAAGAAACTTGCAGGCACTGTCGGTAATAATGATTGTAAGAACAGGTATCCTATGCTTGCAGCTGAACTTAACCTTTTTACTTCATCGCTGAAACCAATAACCGGGACCCACATGTTAAGTGATACAAGCAACATTATTGAATGTACAAAAAAATGGAATATATGATTAGTGACCATCAAGTTAACAACTGTACTCCAATGCATTCCTACCATTACAAAATTAAATAAAAAGAAAGCAACTACAGGTTTACTAGTGATTTTAAGTAGATTTATAAAAGGTTTTATTGATATGAGTTTTTTCTGTGAACTGTGTAGACCAAGAAGAAGCAATGGGGGAGAAACAAGTGCCAGTACAAGATGCTCAACAGAGTGAACTGAAAATAAATACTTTTCTCCAATATCATGTATTGGCCAGTCTGTAAAGAGCCAGAGAATAAACAAGCCAGAATACCAAAATTTTCTCTTTGGTTTTTTTAATTCATTGTTATCGGTTGTGTATTCAAAAAATATAACTAATGAGATAATAAGTGCCCATACGTCAAAATGTGGATGCCATTCAAGAATCATATTAAAAGAAATTACCTACAGCACGCTCAATCATTACAATTGCAAACAATATCAAAGCAAGAATCATTCCACCTGCGAAAAATTTATTTACCAAACTATTTTCATATCTTAGGTGCATAAACCAACCAACCACAATTACAAATTTCCCAACAGCTAAAATAATCAATAATGGTGGTGCAAGAGCGCCAACAATATCTTCTGTGTAATATAGTGCAACCTCTATTGCTGTAAGTATTGCTAGAACAATTGCAATTTGTACATATTTTGTTGGGCTGGGGTGTTCTTTATGTGTTTCTGACATTAGATAAGATAGACTACCGTAAACAACACAATCCAAACAATGTCAACAAAGTGCCAATAAAGTGCAATAAATTCAAGATTCATACCTTCATTTAAAGACAGGCCTTTTTGTCTTTGTCCAATACCCCATAAAGCTAGCAACAAAACAACACCAATAAATACATGAAGTCCATGAAAGCCAGTCAAAACATAAAAAGTTGAACTAAAGATGTTGGTTGATAGTTCAAACCCCTTATGATAAAACTCTGTAAACTCATAAATTTGGCCAGCTAAAAAAACAGCACCAAGCATAGCTGTTGCAAGTAACCAAACCCTAGTTTTTTCTTGATCATTAGTCTCAAGGGCGTTGTGTGCGAGGACCATTGTTAATGAGCTCATTAACAAGACGAAAGAACTGACAGATGTAAATGGAATATCGTAAACATCAGTTAATTTGATACCTGGAAAATCCCTACCTTTAAAGATTAGAAAAGTAGTGATTAAGGTTCCAAAAAATAAGATTTCGGTTGATAAAAATACCCAAAACCCTAATTTTCTTGTTTCAACTCCAGTTGGTTCATGAGGATAAGCGTGGGCATCACTCATAGTTTTTAGACTCTCCAGATTCTGGCTCTTCTTCTGAGCTTTCAAACTCTTCCTCTAGAGGCTCAGTTCCCCAACCAAAACCACCAATCAGAAGCATAATTACGCCAATCAATGCTAGTGGTATCGATTTGTAAATTATTGCATATCCCAAAAAGGGAAGACCAAAAGCCATAATTACTGGAAAATAAGATGGGCTAGGAAGATGTATTTCCTCTTTTGGATTTAGTCCTTCTTCCTCAAGTTGTAGTAACAACTCATCCGTACCTTCTCTCCTTACTGCTCTACCATCCTCATCTTCTCCATACTTTTGATGCCAAAAATCATCTAACGATTTAACTTCAGGTGCTTTTGAAAAATTCCACACCGGAGTAGGAGAAGGAATACTCCACTCAATTGTTCTTGCATCCCAGGGATCAAAAGGAGCAACCTCACCTTTTCTTCTTGAATATATCCAGTTTGCCATAAAAACAAGAGTTGCAATGGCTAGAATAAATGCACCAATCGTAACAATTAGATTCCAAAATCCAAGATTGGTTTCTTCAGCATACACCCAAGTTCTTCTAACTTGACCCTGTAGTCCTAACCAATGCATTGGTCCAAAAGTTAAGTTAAAACCAATAATCATTAGCCAAAAGTGAATTTTTCCCATTGTCTCGTTGTACATTCTTCCCCATACTTTTGGAAACCAGAAATAAAGTCCTGAAAAAATTCCAAAAAGAGCACCACCAAAAAGTACATAGTGGAAATGTGCAACTATATAATATGTATCTGTTTGTTGTGTATCTGCTGGCACCACTGAATGTGTAACACCACTTAAGCCACCAATTACAAACATCCCTATAAATCCTAAAGCAAATAACATTGGGGTATTAAGAGTTAGCCTTCCTCCCCAAATTGTCCCAAGCCAATTAAATATTTTAACCCCTGTAGGTACTGCGATAATCATTGTTGATAGGCCAAATCCAGCCTGTGCCACAGGACTAATTGCAGACGCAAACATATGATGTGCCCAGACACCAAACCCAATAAATGCAATTCCAAATCCAGCAAACACTATTGCTGGATATCCAAATAATGGTTTTCTTGAAAAAGTTGGGAGGACCTCTGAAACTATCCCAAAAGCTGGAAGGATAAGAATATAAACTTCTGGATGACCAAATAACCAGAATAGATGTTGCCATAACACTGGATCGCCACCACCTTCAGTGAGAAAGAAAGTTGTCCCAAATTGTCTATCAAATGTCACGAAAAATAACGCAATTGCGATTATTGGTAAAGAAAAAGCGAGAAGGAATGAAACGGCAAATGTCATCCAGGTAAATACTGGCATTCTCATTAATCTCATTCCTTTAGTTCTCATGTTAAGAATTGTTGTGATGAAATTAAATGCTGAAACGAGGGATGCAATACCTAGAATCTGAAGTCCGATTGCCCAATAGTCCATTGCGGTACCAGGTGAATACTTAAGCCCTGCATTAGGTTGGTATCCAAACCAGCCACCATTAGGTGCTGAAGCCAATCGACTGACTTCCTCAGCTAGATAACCTCCTTCTGGAGCGCCGGCTGTACCAAAAAGAAAAGTTGAGTATAGAAACAATCCACCTGCAATAAATATCCAAAAAGAAAGTGCATTTAGTCTTGGGAAAGCCACATCTCTTGCTCCAATTTGTAACGGTAAAAGATAATTAAAAAATGCAGCACTTATCGGCATGATTGCTAAAAATATCATTGTTGTTCCGTGCATTGTAAACATTGCATTATATTCAGCAGCACTCAAGAAGTTGTTATCTGGTTGGGATAACTGGATTCTTAATAAAAGAGCTTCAAGGCCACCGACTAGCAAAAAGAAAAATGCAGCATAACCATACATTATGCCAATCCTTTTATGATCAACAGTTGTGATCCAGCTCCACACACCTTCTTCAGAGGAGGGTCTTGAAAAAATATTCCTTTGTTTTTTTGGTTCTATAATTTTTGTCATTTAAGTGTTCCTAAATATTCTATTAAAGCTTCAATCTCTCTCTCAGTCAATTCTAGATTAGGCATGAAAGTACCTGGTTTTAACTCAGCTGGATTTGCTAACCATTTCGTTAAATTTTCACTATTGTTTTTTAATGCTGCTCCTGCAAAGACATTTCTATTTGCAAAATGTGTTAAGTTGGGCGCTATCCGTTCACCTTGAACATCCCAAACTCCACCAATAACATGGCATTGGGTACAACCTGCATTTAGATATACCTGCTGCCCTTCATATGCCAAGGAACCTTCAGAAAGTGTATTGTCAGCATTTTTTTGTTCATTAATTACCCAGGCATCAAAATCTGATTCAGACATTGATAAAACTCTACCTCTCATTTTTGAGTGACTTAATCCACAGTATTCTCCACATTGTGCCCAGAATTCTTCTGCATTATCAGCATGTAAATTTAAATAAGTTTTCTGTCCAGGAACAAGATACCTTTTTCCATTTAATTTAGGAACCCAGTAATTATGAAGGACATCATTTGACCACATCTCTAATCTAATTGGAGTATCTTCAGGAATTACAAGTACATTTGCTGTCGTTATTCCATAATCTGGATATTTATACTCAAACCACCACTGGTGGCCAATTACTTCAATTTTTAGAGCATCCTCAGGTTCTCTTGCAAGATCAAATATTGTTCTTACTGTAGGAACCGCGATAGAAGCTAAAATAATTACCGGAATTATTGTCCACAAAATTTCTAAAAAATTATTTCCATGAATTTGTTTAGGCTCAGGTTTGTCTGGAGAATCTTTAAAATAAAAAACTGAAAATAGTAAAGCACCTTGAACAATAAAGAATATAACAACTGCAATCCAAAATGTTAACCAAAACAACTCATCAATTGTTCTTGCATAGGGACCAGCTGGACTCAAAGAGTCAAGAGGAGCATCCTCAATACATGCAGTAATGAATAAAAAACTGCATAGGATAAAGTTTTTAGGTTTTAAAAATTTTTTTATATGCATAAATTATCTAGTCAATATTTAAGAATAGCGTCTACACCTGAAATAGGGTAATTATAAGTTAAAGTCTAGGCATCGTTACTATGTCAATATGAAGTCAAATAAACCTTCCACATTCAAAAGCTATTTAAAACTTTCTAAATTACGTGTTATTGAGTTGTTGCTAGTCACAACAGTTCCCTCAATGGTGATTTCAATATATGGTATGCCTCCTTTATCACTTGTCATATACACACTGGCCGGTGGCACTCTCCTAGCAATAAGTGCCAATGTTATGAACCAGGTTTTAGAAGTAGAGACAGACAAGCTTATGGAAAGAACATCAGATAGGCCAATTGTCACAGGTGAGCTTACAAAAACCAACGGAATAATCTACTCTATCTCATCGGGACTAATTGGATTTTTAATTTTATATTCTTTGGTTACACCTCTTTCATCATATATAGGATTAGCTGCCAATATTTTCTATGTATTTATTTACACGTTAATTTTGAAGCCAAGAACAAATCAAAATATTGTCATTGGAGGCGCATCGGGAGCAGCCCCCGTATTAATCGGTTGGACCGCAACAGGTTCAGAACTGGAGACAGGACCTTGGGTTCTATTCCTATTGGTTTTTATGTGGACACCCGCACATTTCTGGGCATTGTCAATCGAGAACAAAGCGGATTATAAAAATGCTGAATTTCCAATGCTTCCTATTCAAGAAAGCTACAAAAGAACTTGTATATTTATAGGTATTTACAGCTGTTCAACAGTTTTAATTTCTCTCGTAGCAGCACCAATTCTTCAATTAGGAATAATTTATTTATTCGTATCTATATTTTTTGGAGTCAATTTAATGTATAAAGCATTTAATTTGTATAGGAAAAAAATAAAACCAATAAATTATTTTATATTTTCTAATACATATTTGGCTGTTATATTCATAAGTATTGTGGCAGATGTATTTTGGACTTTAAGGAATATTTAAATTGCTTGACTCATTTTTATCAATAACATACCCACCAATTCCAATAACTAAGATAGGTCCGGTATTTTTTTCATTGCATGGTGTCTTTGCTGCGATTGGATTTTATTTTGGTGCAAATCATGCAATTAAACTTGCTGAAAAAGATGGTGCTAACTCAGACCTTTTTTCAGATGGATTAACATGGGCAATATTTGGAGCAATATTGGGTGCTAGATTTTTTACAATACCAGCCCACATAGGCGAAACTGGCTACGGTCTAGATGATATTTTTACATTAGCTGGAAGCTATTCAATCATGGGAGGAATGGCAGGGGGTATAATCGCTGCTTTCTACAGAATTCAAATAGTTGGAAAAGAAAGTTTCAAAAGATATGGTGATTACGCAGCTACTGGATTAATCCTAGGAACTGTAATTGGACGTATAGGTGATTTAGCAATAGTTGAGCATCTAGGTCGAAAAACAAACTTTTTTTTGGGTTATGAAATATTACCCGGATACGATGTTGCTCCACAACACAATGGTCTAGAGTGTGCTGAGCCACTTACAACATGTGGAACCTATCATCATGTAGCAATGTATGACATGCTATTGGCTTTAGTAGTTTTTTATATATTTATGAATTTAAAGAAGCGATATGAATTTGGACCCGGTTCATGGATGGGATTATGGGCAGTTTGGTACGGAGTACAAAGATCGATCTTAGATACATTAAGGTTTGGTATGGGCGATGCCACAATTGGTTCATTTACTTGGAATCAAGTAGGAGGTTTATTGTTAGCGTTATTGGGATTTTTATATTTTCAAAAAAATAAAAATTTAAAATAAGCTAAATATAAATCCAAAATATGCAGCTATGAAAATAATTCCCACAAGGACATTTCTTTTTATAACGTATCTTGTTAAGAGAACTGCGAGAAAAGATACAAAATACATAAGAAACATTTGATAATCGATATTTGAACTAATTTCGCCAGGTTCAAATATAATTGCAGATCCACCAACGAGACCAATATTAAATAGATTGGATCCAAAAACATTTCCCATAATTAAATCTGGTTTCTTTAGTCTTGCTGCTGAGATTGCCCCTGCAACTTCTGGAAGACTTGTTCCTATTGCAATTATTGTTACACCTACTATCAAGGACGATATATTAAATAAGTCAGCAATTGCAATGGCATTATCAACCACTAACGAACTTCCAAATATTGTTATTGAAATTGCTAATATTCCCCTGAACCAAATATATTTTTTTTCTTCCGAGACGAGCTCTTCTTCATCAATTGCTTCTTCATTAACCATCTTGTAAGTTACAAAAACAACAAGCGACAATAAAACAATTCCTAAAATTAATGGAAATTGATTTGTAAGTATATAAGTTGATACAAATATTGTGGTAAATATCATCATCCACACAGGACTGATTTGATTTATATTAATTTTTTTGGAAAAGTCTTTATCAATAAATAAATAAAGGACAGCCAAAACAAGTAATGAATTTGCGATATTAGATCCAATAATATTTCCGATGGCCAGGGACAAATCACCATTGATAGCAGCTCCTGTACTTGTAAATAATTCTGGTGCTGATGTTCCAAAACCTATAAAAGTTGCACCAATAACAGAATTTGGAAGTTTAAATTTAACTGCAATTTGAATTGCAGATTTGACCATTTCATCAGCGCCTTTAACTAAAAGTATTAGTCCTAAAACAAAACCACCGAATATTAAGAAAGTTTCCATAGGAATCTAGTCTTTAGAGTCTCTCCAAGCAATCCACTCTTTGACGATTGACATGTCATAGTCCGGTCCATTTAGGGGAAGAGTTATTTCAGTTGCTCCTGCTTCGACAAGTTCATCGGCCTTGTCAATTCTCTTCAGGTCTATTCCTATTGACCTTCCAATCTCAGAGGGGTCTCTTCCTATTTCTTTACACCAGTTATCTAAAACACTGTTTTTATGAGCAACTGTCTCTATGCCTGAACGATCCTCTGTCTTTGTTGCAAATCCATGCCAAACATCTGCATATTGAGCTGTAATTCTCAAAGTAACTTTTTCTCCTCCACCACCAATTAATATTGGAATTTTTCTTTTTGGTTGAGGATCTAACATTGCCATTCTTTTTTCAATTCTCTCAAGAGATTTTTCTAATTCTTTTAACCTCCAGATAGCAGTTCCGAATTCATAACCATACTCCTGATAATCTTGTTCGAACCAACCTGAACCAATTCCAAAAACAAGTCTTCCATTTGATATATGGTCAATAGTTCTTGCCATATCAGTAAGCAATTCAGGATTTCTGTATGAATTACAAGTTACAAGAGGACCAATTTCTATTTTTTCAGTTACTTCTGCCCAACTCGCAAGCATAGTCCAGCACTCAAAATGTTTACCCTCTCTTCTTTCTCCTTCAGCCCATTGTGTACCATCTTCTTTATATAAGGGGTAGAAATGGTCCCAATTATAAAGAACGTCTGCCCCCAATTCCTCTGCTTCAACAGCTGCATTTCTTATTTGATCATATTCTGCATGCTGTGGGTGTAAAAATACTGCAATTCTAGGTTTCATTGTTAACTTCCTTTAAATTATCCATAAATTCTATGTTAGCTTCCAATCTTTCTAATTTTTGTGCTGCAAGTTTTTCAGATGATGGAAGCGGATTCTTTTTGATAAAGTTTTTTATATCACCAGCAAATTCTTCGTCATATATTGCTGGAAGTGCGTCTAAAATCCTTGATGCGGTCCAATCTGGCATGACATTTAGCAAGTCATTAAAATTTTCTTTAATTACCTTCCATGATTTTTTCCCGATATATTTGTTGGTTATCATCGAAGCTAATATATATGGGCAATCTGCTCCGCGGATTCTTCCATCAAGCATAAATTCAACAATTTTTTTACTTGCATTTTGGTCTCTTACTTGACCCAATACCGCTCTGTACCTTCCTTGCATTTGAGGAGACTCTGCGTTTTCGAACTTTTCTAAAAAAATCTCAATTTTGTTTGTCTCATCAAGTGCGGATATAAAAAGGATTGAGCTAAAAAATGTTCCTTCTGAAATAGACTCCATTTTATTTTCTTTAAAAATATCACTAAATTTTTTTATAAATGAATCATCATCTAAATTTTTAGCTCTCAACTTGTTAATAGTATCTCTTACTTCTTTGATTTCTAATTCTTCGTCTTTTTTAACCTCAAATCCAAGCTCATTGTGCAACTCGTCAGTCAAGTCCCTTACAAAAGCTTTAAAACTATCAGAGTTATTAGATTCAAAAAGATTTGCTAATGTTGCTATTATCGAAGACATATAAATCCAGATGTCTTCGTCTTTCTCCTTTTTAAAGAACATTAAGAATTTATAAAAGTCTTTTATATCTGTCGGAGCTTTTTTAAATTGCATCCATTTATCTTCAAGAAGTCTGTATTTTTCGAGATCATTTAGTTTGTCAAAATTTGCAAGTATATTTTCAAAAACCTCATCATCATAAAATGTATGAAAGAACCCCCAACCTCCACTATTTATATGAGGAACTTCACCTAAATTCTTTAAATCTATGACTCTTTCAGCTTCGTCTAGCAAAAATTTTTCTTCATTTCCTGTATCAAGAAACTTAATTTGAACAGGTACTGGTTTTATATTATTTTTATCAGTTTCTACATTTTTAAGAAGAAAAGGTTTTTGTTTAATTGTTAAAAAATTATTGGAGCAGTCAACTTGTAAAAAGGGATAACCTTTTTCTCTTATCCAAAAAGGTAGTATTTTATTGAGAGGTTGATTACTTGCCTCACTTAATGCATCCCATAAATCAGACGAGTTGGTATTTTCAAATTTAAATTTGTTTAAATAAGCTTCAACTCCATTTTGAAAAGCTTCTTCGCCAATAAACATTTGAAACATTCTTAAAACAGTTGAACCTTTTTCGTAGGTGAGAACATCAAACATCTCTTCTGCTTGATCTGGAGTTTCAACATCAAACTCGACCGGTCTAGAATTTTCGAGTGAGTCGATAGAAAATCCAGCAGTTCTTGACATATTCATTGCGTTCCACTGTTTGAATTCAGGATATGTATTATATGATGCAATTACTTCCATCAGACTTGCAAATGCCTCATTTAACCAGATTCCATCCCACCATTTCATAGTCACTAAATCTCCAAACCACATATGAGCAAGTTCATGTGCGATTACTGTTATTGATCTATCAAGTTCTGATCTAGTAGCTTTATCCTTATCAAATAAAAGCAAGTTTTCACGAAAAGTAACTGCTCCTACATTTTCCATAGCGCCCATTGCAAAGTCCGGGATAGCAATAAGATCTAATTTAGTTCCTGGATAGGGAATCTTGTAATAATCTTCAAAGAAGTCTAAAAGTTTAATCGCAGCTGTTCCCGCGTAAGAAGTTTGGTGTGAAAACCCAGGTCTATGTATTATCCGTATATCTGTCGTTTTAGACTTTCCAACAACGGTAGCTTCAAGATCTCCTATTACAAAAGCTACAAGATATGATGACATTTTCATCGAGTCTGCAAATTTAGTTCGTAGTTTATTATTTTCTACTTTTTCTTCCTCGACAACCATTTCATTGCTGACTCTTAAATACTTTTCATCAGTTATTATTGTCATTGAAAATATAGCTTTATATTCAGGTTCGTCCCAGCAGGGGAAAGCCGATCTTGCCGCAGTTGGTTCAAATTGTGTGGTAGCAATCCATTTTTTTTCACCATCTTCAGACATGTAGCTACTTTTATAAAAGCCTTTAAGGTCATTTGTAATTTCCGAATTGAATTCAAGATATAATTCGTAAACACCTTCACTCAATGTCTCTTGGGATTCAAAAACTATTTTTTCATCTTCCTCTATATAGTTAACTTCCAAAGGAATATCTTGTTTAGTTGTTTGAATTTTTGCTTTTGTAACTTCAATTCCAACGCTATTTAAAACAATATTGTTTGTTGCTTCAACAACATTTAAATCGACTTTTTGTGCCCCGGTATATGAGAAATTATCTAAATCAACATCAAGTTCGATTTCGTATCTATTGGGATAAGTTGATTTGGGCAACCTCTTTTTATTCATTAAGTTAACTTAATCCCAATCAATATTTATGTCGTTGGATGAGTCAATTAGTTGAACTTTGTGTCTTCCAAAATAATCTCTTTGAGCCTGAATCATGTTCGATGGATTATCTACAGAAGTCACATTATTGAACCAATTTAAAGATGCTGATAGTACAGGTGTTGGTATGTTGTATTTAGTTGTTATTTGCAGAACGTTGCTGATAGATGCTCTGTTTTTGTTCAAAGTACTAAAAATAGTATTTAAATTAAATACATCATTACTTTCGCCAAATTCTTTTTTTAATTCGGATAATAAATTGGATCTAATGATGCATCCTCCACTCCAATTGTCAAGAACCTCTGGGATTGATACGTTATGATCTTCATCATTACTAAATTTTGATATTAATTCTAAACCTTGAATCATTGAGCACACTCTAGAAAAATATAGTGCATCACTGAGTTCTTTAGTAGATATATTCTCACTTATTAGTTCCTGATTAATTTTTGTAGTGTATTGATTACTGCTCTGAACACGTGCATCGTAAGAGGCTGCAATAGATGGTATGGACACATTTAATTCCAATGAAGTTTGTATTGTCAGTCTTCCAGTACCTTTATTTTGTGCGACTGGTTTTATCTGATCAATAATAAATTTATCTCCATCTTTTTTTTGAAGAATTTCTGATGTGATTTCAATAAGGTAAGATGATTTATTCTTTTCTGCTTGAGAGGAAAAGAAATTGGACATATCCTCATTTGTTTTATTTAAATTTTTTAATATTAAATATATCTCAGCGATTGTTTGCATCTCAGCATATTCAATGCCGTTATGTACCATTTTTATAAAGTGACCTGTTCCGGGACCTTGATATACTCCCAGACACTCCACTCCACTTTTTGCAGCAATATTTTTGAGTGTATCCAAAAGAGGAGTCTCTAAAGTTAAATCTGAACCGACCATTAATGCAGGGCCATTACGAGCTCCATCTTCACCGCCTGAAACTCCCATTCCAATAAAATGTATAGATTTTTCTGAGAGATACTTCCCGTTATCAATACTGTCTACATAAAAAGAATTACCTCCGTCAATAATCATGCTTCCCTCTTCCAATAAATCAGCCAGTCTTTCTATTACTTCCCTAGTTGCTTTGCCTGATGGAACCATAAGCAATATTGTTTTTGGGGTTTCTAAGCTCTCAACAAATTCTTCAAGATTGGTGTAGCCTATAAATTCATTTGAAAATTCTTTCTTAATGTCATCAAGTTTTTTCATTGAATCATTGAAGGATTTAATTGTTACCCCTTTATCTGATAAATTTAGAGCTATATTTTTACCCATGACACCAAGGCCAACTAATCCAATTTCGTTAAGCATTTATATTCTTTTCCATTATTTTAAGATTTAGAAGCCTGTCGACTAATTTATCTCTCATCTCTAATTCTAAGACTAAGTAATTTGATTCATTCTTAACATTAAGGATTTTTCCAAATTTGGCAACAGTGTCTAATTTTGATGGATTGATTTGGTAAGACCCAAGGCTAACAATACCAAAAATTTCCTCTGCGATTCTATCTTTTAATAAATCTAGTCCGTCGTTTTTTAGAGATGAGACAAACAATGCTTGAGGGTAAGATTCTTTAAGTTGATTTAATGATGCCTTGTCAATCTTATCAATTTTATTGAATACCATAATTTCATTAGATTTCGCATCAATTTGTTTGAGAATATTAACAACCGTGTTGATATGCATCTCAGGAAGGGCAGTGGCGGCATCTACAACGTGAATTAGCAAATCAGCTTTTGTCGCAACCATTAATGTTGATTTAAATGATTCTATTAACGTCGTGGGAAGATTTTGAATAAACCCAACTGTGTCCGATAATATTAATGGATCTTGAATATCCTTAATTCTTAATTCTCTTTGCAAAGAGTCAACGGTAGCAAAGAGTTCATCAGCAGCGTAAGCATCAGAATTAGTTAATTTCTTTAATAAAGTAGATTTACCAGCATTTGTATAACCAACAATTGATACCAATGGAATATTATTTTTCTCTCTTGAGCTTGATTGAACGTTTCTCTGTTTCTCTATCTTCTTTAATTCTTTTTTTAATTTATTTATACGATTATCGATAAGCCTGCTATCTGTTTCTAATTTGGTTTCACCTGGACCTCTTGTTCCAATTCCACCACCCTGTTGATTCAAGGTTTTGCCAAGTCCAGCTAATCTTGGCTTTAAATACACAGACATTGCAAGCTCAACTTGTAATGAGGCTTCTTTTGATTGAGCATGTAGAGAAAATATATCCAGTATCAAACCAGTTCTATCAACAACATCACATTGAAAAATCGTTCTCAGTTCTTTTTGTTGGTTTGGTGTTAGTTCGCAATCAAATATTACTACGTCAATATCATTCGATTTAGAAATGTCTTCTAATTCTTTTATCGAACCTTTGCCAATAAATGTTTTTGGATCGATTTTATCAACACGTTTAGTTTGGACAATATATGGAGTCGAACCAGCAGTTTTTACTAAATTAGTAAGTTCTTTAAGAGATTCTTCTTTATCTGCTCTAGTTTCATTTTTTAAAATTATTCCAACCAAAAGAGCTCTCTGTACAGTTACAAAGATATCCCTATCAGATACCGTCAGTAATCGTCTATCAACCTGGTTTGGATTATTTCTCTCGTTCAATTACTCATTAATTTTTAATTTAATGTTATCTATATTAATAAATAAAACTAGCGGAGGTGGACGGGAATCGAACCCGCCAAAGACACTTAAGCCTTTCAACAGTTTTGAAGACTGCGGAGCCCACCAGGCGCTCATTCACCTCCACAAATAAGACTAATTGTATAAAAACTAAATTATCGAATACAATTATTAAATAGTGAATAATTTTTCTACAAACTTTGTAAAGCTTAGGGAAGAAAGAGGTCTTTCTATAAAACAAGTAGCATCTTTTACTGGGGCAACAACAAAAGATGTAAAAAAATGGGAGTCTGGAACAAGCTTACCAACAGATACAAAAATAATAGCTGCGCTCGAGGGATTATTAGGAAAAGAAATTTCTCAAACTTTAGAATCAAATGACTTTAAACCAATCAAAACTTCAGAAAAAATAATTGAAGACTCATTATTTACAATCGACAAGGAAAAGAATGTTGATCTAAAGTCTGGAATATTTAATAGATTTAAATCAGACAAAGAGAAAAAACAGAAAAATACTACATCAGAAATGAATGTCTTTGATGTTTACTCAGATAAGGAAGTTATTGATGATGACAAAAAAATTGATTTTGATGAATTATATGAAAATGCATTAGAAGAAAGACCTTATATTGCAGATCCAAAACAATTATCATTTTATTTTTCTAGGAACATAAAAACTTTTATTTCTGTAAGCATACTTTTGTATATTGCAGTAAAAGCATTTCAGATGTTTTTAAATTCTTTCAACTTATTTATTGATAATCTTTTATGAAATTGCATACTCTAGCAACTGCAGGCCTTGTAACCTCAATTCTCTCAATTCTTGCAGGAGCAATTGTGAGAGCAACAGGATCTGGTGACGGATGTGGAGCATCTTGGCCAACTTGTAATGGAAGAGTAGTTCCAAGTCTTGATACAACATCTGAGATTATTGAATTTAGTCATAGGTCTATCAGTGGAGTTTTATTAATCATTACAATTTTGTTGTTTTTAAAAAGTAGAGATTCAGATACGCCATTGATTCAAAAAAAAATTATAAATTACTTAACTTTTTTTGTTTTACTGGAAGCTTTAATAGGAGCAATAATTGTAATTTATGAATGGGTTGGACTGAATTCATCATTACCAAGAATTATTGCAGTACCACTACACCTAGTAAACACCTTTGCACTTTTAGGTTTCTATACTTTAATTTATTTTCTTCTAAATGAATCAAAAAGTAGCTTAAATTATTTTTTTGATCAGAGATTAAAGATTGCATTCATCCTGTTCTTCTTAACTGGAGCGACGGGTTCAATTACAGCATTGGCAGACGTACTATTTCCAAGCGCATCATTTATTGAGGGACTTGCAGACGATTTTGACTCAACAAGTGAACTACTTACAAGATTGAGAATAGTTCATCCAATAGTGTCGATGATTCTATCAATCTTTCTCTTTTCGGAATCGAATAGGTTGAATAAAGAAATCGGAATTAAGACTCAAAGTATAAAATTGTTAATTTACATCGGTGTAGCACTTGGAACATTAAATGTAGTATCAAATATTATTTTGCCCTTAAGCATCCTTCATTTGTTACTAGCTGACCTCTTGTGGATTACATATATATATAAATCAGCCAAAAAATCAGTATTGTTAGAAAACACTGAAAATATTGGAGAATTTAATTAGCTTTAAATTAAAAACAGCTCTATCCTTACTTTTCGGTAACTAGAAATTAAATTTAAAGGTCAAAACAATGGTGACAAAAACAATCCCATCTAAACCTAAAGCTTCAAAAATGGAAGCAGAACTTGCTGCTGAGGAAGATTCATTAACCCCTGAGCAAGAAGCTGAAGCTAGAGAAAAAGCAAAATCATTGGTTAAGAAACTTGCTGACGATAAAGGAAAACTTACAACCGATTTAGTTAGCCAATATCTTACTGCTATCGGAAACTTTGATCTTTTAACTGCTGAGCAAGAAGTTGAATTAGCCCAAAAAATTGAATCTGGTGAAAAAGCTGCTGTTAAATTAACTAAAAAGCAATACAAAGATAAAAAAGGTGAAATTAGGTTAAAGCGAGACCGAAAAAAAGGAGCTGAAGCAAAAGACGCGTTCCTAACTGCTAACTTGAGACTTGTAGTCGCAAATGCTCGAAGATATGCAAACACTTCTGGAATTGACTTTTTAGATTTAATTCAAGAAGGGAACTTAGGATTAATAAGAGCAGTTGAAAAATTTGATTGGAGAAAAGGATTTAAGTTTTCAACCTATGCAACATGGTGGATCAGACAAGCAATTACAAGAGCAATTGCTGATAAATCAAGAACAGTAAGGATACCTGTACACTTGCACGATACAATGGCTGCTGTCAGAGCCGCTCAAGCACAATTAAAAGCTGAACTTGGAAGAGATCCAAAACCACAAGAAATAGCAAAAGAAGCAGGTGTTGGTGTAGACAAAGTTGAATTAGCTTTGAGCGTAGCTGATACTGTTTCTCTGGAGCAACCTGTCGGAGAAGATGGAGCTCAACTTGGAGATTTTATACAAGATGAAGACGCAAGTGATCCATCATTAATCGTACAAGATCTTGATGTTGCTGAAAGTTTGCGAGATAGTATTAGTAGGCTACCTGAAAGAGAAGGAAGAATACTAGCTCTCAGATATGGTTTCTATGATGGTGTACCAAGAACTTTAGAAGAAATTGGTGAAGAATTTGATTTAACTAGAGAAAGAATCAGACAGCTTGAAAAACTTGCACTTTGTAGGTTAAGACATCCTTCATTTGGAATTAGAGAGCAAGACCTAGTTTAATTTAGATATAATTTCCTCTAAATCTTCAATACTTTCAAAATAATTTATAAACTGTTTATCAAGTTCCATATTCTCGGGAAGATTATCAATAATTTCTTTCCAAAAATCTTTTTTCAAGTAAATGGGGATTAAGTCATATTCTTTATTAATGTTGTACAAATAATTTGAGTTCCAAGCAACAAAAAGCTCGGTAAGTGTTCCAATTTTACCCGGTAACACAATGAAAGCTTTTGATTCGTTCAGCAAATAATGAATTCGATTTGATAAACTTTCAGCTTTAATTTCATTGTTTACATATGAATTAGGTGTACGTTCGAAACCTTTACTTGCTTTATCTGAAAATAATGTTGGTACAGTAACTCCGATAACTTTAACTCCTTGCTTCGCTGCTCCTTTTGATACGGCTTCCATAGTCCCCTGATACCCACCAGTTGCAACATTATGTCCATATTTACCGATCAAGCTACCAACACTTTCAGCAAATTCATATTCTGAGTCACCTTCTTTGCATCTTGAAGATCCAAATACTGTAATTTGTTTCATATAAAAAGATTACAGACGCTCAATCATATAGAGGTGTAAAATAAAATAAATGTTTAATGAAATAAACAAAAGTATTGATGCAGCAATAAGCTCAGGTGCACAATACGCTGACGCAAGAATTCTAATATCAAAAAGTAGAGATATATCTTCAAAAGACGGTGAGTTGGAGGATTTTAGTAACTCTGAAAATATGGGTTTAGGTATACGAGCCTTAGTGGGATCGTCATGGGGATTTTATGCTACTTATGACCTATCAGATGAGTCACTAAAGGAGGCTGGAAAAAAAGCATATTTAATTGCAAAAGCATCTTCTAAGGTACCAGGTAAAGATTTTCCATTAGCTGATGTTCCAATTGTAAAAGATGAATATGTAACACCACATGAACAAAATCCTTTTAAGGTTTCGACAACTGATCAAATAGATTTAATAGTTTCCTCAACTCATGAAATGAAAAAAATAGGTAGCTCCAGAGCCTTTGGCAGGCTAAATTTTTGGGATACTGAGAAGTGGTTTGCATCGAGCCAGGGTCATGAAATATACCAGAACATAATTGAATCTGGTGGTGGCATTTCTTCGTTAAGTATTGGTGATGGAGAAACACAAATACGATCATATCCACAATCTTTTGGTGAATACAGAACAGGAGGATGGGAAGTCATTCAAAGTTTTAAATTTTTAGATCATGTTGAGAGAATTTCTGAAGAATCTACAAGACTTTTAACATCTCCACAATGTCCTGAGGGGACAAGAGATTTGATTTTAGAAGGCAGTCAACTTGCACTTCAGATACATGAGTCAGTTGGTCATGCGATTGAGCTAGATAGAATTTTAGGTTGGGAAGCTGCATATGCTGGTACGTCTCACCTTGAACTCAGTAAATTAAATGAGCATAAATATGGTTCACCATTAATGAATATAGTTGCAGATGCTACCTTGCCCGGAGCTTTAGCAACGTTCAAATATGATGATGAAGGAACTCCTGCTCAAAGAGTAGACATTGTTAAAGAGGGGATATGGACAGGAGTGTTGACTGGACGCGATAGTGCAGCCATTGCTGGTGTTAACCCAGGAGGAATGGTAAGAGCTGATGGATATGGAAGGTTGCCAATGGTTAGAATGACAAATGTTGGCCTTCTTCCAGGTGATTCATCTTTGGATGAAATAATTTCTTCAACAGACGATGGTGTATATATGGAAACAAATCGTTCGTGGTCAATAGATGATTTAAGGTTAAATTTTCAATTTGGATGTGAAGTTGGGTGGCTTGTTAAAAATGGGAAGATAACCGATATGGTTAAAAATCCAACTTACACAGGTATTACTCCTAATTTCTGGGGCAGTATGGACATGCTAGCTGGTGAAGATGAATGGGTATTTTGGGGAACACCAAATTGTGGTAAAGGGCAACCAAGCCAAATAGGACACACTGGTCACCCAGCTTCTCCGGCAAGATTCAAAAATGTGAGAATTGGTGTAAGAGGATGAAAATCTGGGATAATTTAATCGATGATGTTGGAAAATTAATTCCTGCAGGTGTCGAGTGTGAGATAAAAATGATTAATTCTACAGAGTCTCTTACAAGGTTTGCTAACTCCCATATACATCAAAATGTTGAAGAAGAATTAACAGATATCTTTTTAACTTTCCATGCCGATGGAAAAACAACAAATTTGAATTTAAACATTACCTCTATGGGATCAATTGAAGATATTATCAAAAAAGCCCTTTCAGAGATTGGAAACAATCCCAAAGACTCAACTTGGCCAGGACTGACTAGTAAGGAGAATTCCTATAACGGCTATAAAGATATATCTCCTGATGATCCTGACATCAGAGCACAAAAAGTAAAAGAATTTATAGAAGAAGGTCAAACATACAATGGTGCTGGTTATTGTTCTTCAAACGTATCAAATGTTTTTGTATGGAACACAAATGGACTGAACTCTAGTGATACCGCAACAAGTGCCTTTTTAGATGGAATCTTTAGATCGGAGACATCTGCGGGTTCGTCTCATATTGGAAATCAAATCTTAAGTGATATTGATGCTCAGAAAGTTGGACAAGAAGCTTTTTCAATAACTAAAGAATCTCAAAATCCAGAAGACATTGAGCCAGGAGTTTACGAGGTAATTTTAGGACCTGATGCGGTAAGTACAATTTTAGTTTTTCTTTCCGTTTATGGATTTAATGCAAAGAGTAAAGTTGATGGGACATCTCCTATAGAAATAAATGTTGAGCAATTTGATGAAAAGATAAATCTAGAAGACGATCCACACAAAGAGGGAGCACTTAATTTTAAAATTGATGCATCAGGTGCACCTAAGAAAAAAATAGAAATAATTACAAATGGTATCCCAAAAAACTATTTTCATACGAGGCGGACATCAAATGAACTTAATCAAAGCAACACATTTCATGAAATGTTCGGATGGGGAGATAGTTTTGGGGGACTTGGAACAAATTTGTATCTTAAGCCTGGTGACATTTCCAAAGAAGAAATGATTTCTAATGTTAAAAAAGGAATCTATATAAATGAATTTTGGTACTGTAGAGTTCTAGATCCAATAACTCAAGTAGTTACTGGTTTAAATAGAAATGGTTCATATTTAATTGAGAATGGTAAAGTAACAAAGCCTGTTGGAAGATTAAGATTTACACAAAGTTTTATGTCATCTTTAGGACAAGGTAACGTTTTGGGAGTTGGGTCAGATAGTAGATTTGCCGATTCCGAATTTGGTGAAGGTATTTTAAATGTACCAATGTTGCATTTAAAAGAATTTAATTTCACCGGTGGTGTTTCTGGATAGAAATTATTATTTTAGGGGAGAAAAACCAATCATAATTCCCCACAGGGGTGGAATTAATGTAGTCCCTGAAAATACTTTACATGCTTTAGAACATACAGTCGAACACAACTTTACACACTTTGAAACTGATTTGAGAATGACAAAAGATGGGGAGATTATTTTAAACCATGATGCAACAATAGATAGAACAACTCATGAAAAAGGAAACATATCTGAGTTAAATTGGAAAGATTTAAAAAAAATTAATGCTGGATCAAAATTTTATGAAAGAAAAGATTTAAACAGAAAGACCAGCTTTGTTTTATTGAAAGAGGCCTTATCTATTTTTGATAAACTTTGTTTTAATTTAGATTTAAAAGAATCTGGTATGGCGGAAAAAGTATACAAAATAATTAAAGAGACAAAGGCTGAAGATAGAACCCTAGTCTCCTCTTTTAGTCCATCACGATTGGATGAATTTATAGAGGTTTCTAATGGTGAAATATTAACTTCAGGATCATTTAGGGAAAATGTCATTGCAAGATATTTACCAACAAAAAATCGTAATTTTAGAATACAAGCTCTTCAAGCACCTTTTATTTATAGAGGATTAAAAGTCCACTCAAGAAAGCTGAAAGAATTTTGTGAAATCAATAACTTATATTTACATATTTGGACTGTAAATAATGATGAAGATTTTGACAAATGTTTGGAGTTTGGGTGTGATGGAATTATGACTGACGAACCACTTAAGCTAAGAAAATATTTAGAGCGAAATAGCTAGTTACTTTGTATTAGACTTAATAAATTTTTCTGCATCTCCAAAGATCTTCTTCTTTCTTTGAGGGTCCATCTTATCTAAAGACCTAGTAAGCAATGAAAGTCTAGGATTTGATTCGTAAAAATCCCTGTTCTTTTCTGTAAATCTCCAGTACAGTCCATCTAAGGTATCACACCACTCACCTTTTTTATAATTACTCATTTTTAGTATGTAGTTTGATCCACAGGTATATGGCTTTGTTGACATCAAACCACCATCTGCATAAGTTGCCATACCATAAACATTAGGAACCATTACCCAATCTGAAGAATCAATATACATCTCCATAAACCATTTGTATATTTCATCAGGATGTATTTCACAAAGATTCATAATATTACTTATCACCATCAAGCGTGGAATATGATGGACATAACCATCCCTTATTGTCGTTTTAATTGCATCATCTAAAGGAATAATTCCAGTTTCACCTTCATACCAGGCGTCAGTTAATTTATTCTTATGGTTCCAATAGTTCTGCTTGATTTGATATTCGCCTTCTTCTTGATAAATCCCTCTAATAAATTCTCTCCATCCTATTATTTGTCTTATAAACCCTTCGAGAGAATTTATTGGAACATTATATTTATCTGCAAGTTTGATTGATCTCTCAATAACATAAGAAGGTGTCAAAAGGCCAATATTTAGAAGTGAGCTTATACAGCTATGAAAAAGAAAATTTTCACCTTCCAACATTGCATCCTCGTAAATTCCAAAATTTAAAAAACGATTTTTTATGAATTCATCAAGTTGTTTTTTTGCATCTTTTCTACTTACTGGAAACCATAAGTTTGTTAATTCTCCAGGATGATTATGAAAATATTTACTGATTACTTTAATTACGTCGTCTTTATGTATAGAGTCTTTAAAACTTGGTAATGAGGGTATTAATGTATCTTTTGGAATCTTTTTTCGGTTTTCTTCATCAAATGACCATTTACCTCCAACTGGTTGATCATTTTTATCCATCAGAATATTTAAGTCCCTTCTCGCTTTTTGGTAAAAAGATGCCATTCTATAAACTTTTTTTCCCTTTGCCATCTCATTAAACTTTTCTCTTTCAAAAATAAACATTGGGGATTTAATTACTACTACATCAATTGAATTTTCAATCATTCTTTTTAGGAACTTCTTCTCAAAAGGCTTGTCTTCCAGTTCAAAAATTTGGATTTTATCAATTTTTCTTTTTTTCAAAAAACTAATCAGTAAGTCGAAGTAGTCTTTTTTGTCTTTTCTACTTTCAAGATCAAAATAATTTACTTTTATTTCTTTTTTATTTAGTTCATCTCGATATTCCCTCATCGCAGTTAAGAACAGGTAAATTTTTAATTTATGATGATTAACATATGTGCATAGACCATAATCTTCAGCCATAAAAACTTCATTACAGCCTTGGTCTTTTAGATATTTTGGATCAAATAATTGATTTCCTAATATAACAAAAAAATTATCCTTCATGATTCCAAAACATAGTTTACCATTATTAGTAACAACAAAATAAATCACCATGGGGGAGGACTGATTGGATTTTTCTATTCTTGAAAGCGGCTTTCTGCCATCAAAAATATCAACTATTCTCTCAAAAGAATTTGATGACATTGAATATGTTGGAAACAATCTTTCAAAAATATTAGCAAACAATCAAATTGAGTCTGAAGTATTAAATCTAGAACCAGAAAAAGATATATCAAATCTGGGTATTGATGAGTTAGAAAGAGCGATGTTATTGTACTCGTATATTGGTCATGCTTATATCTGGGGCAATTTAAAGACAGACAAAGTAATTCCCAAAAATATATCAAAAACATGGTTTAAAATATCTCAAAAGTTGGGAAGGCCACCAATCTTGTCTTATGCATCTTATGCTTTAAATAATTGGAAACTGCAGGATAAAAACAAACCATTCGATTTAGAAAATATAAGAATTTTACAAAACTTTTTAGGAGGAATGGACGAAGACTGGTTTATCATGATTCACGTAGCTATTGAGTATGAAGCCAAAGAAATACTATCTAACTTAAAACACTATTTCCTTGATCAAAATGAAGATCAATCATTTTTAGAAAGTGCACTTGAAAGTATAAGAAAAATTAATTCAATAATGAACAGAATGCCTGAAAAATGTGATCCGTTTATTTACTACAATCGTGTAAGACCATATATATTTGGCTGGAAAAATAATCCCGCAACACCACAAGGTGTAATTTATGAAGAGGTTGATGAATACAATGGCAAACCTCAGCTTTTTAGAGGAGAAACTGGTGCTCAAAGTTCAATAGTGCCAGCTTTAGATGCACTTCTTGGAATAACCCACTCGAATGATCCACTAAGAGAGTATTTGGATGAAATGAGATTGTATATGCCTATCGAACATAGAAATATATTAAATCATTTAGATGAATGGTCTGAAAGTAAGAGAAGCAGCGTTACAAACCAAGATAAATCAGTCAAATTAACCAACGAAATAATAAAAGAAGTTCACACTTTTAGAAATAAACACTTGGAGTATGCAAGGACATATATACATGAACAGTCATTGTTTAACCAAAATAATTCAAATGTTGTAGGAACGGGAGGAACACCTTTTATGAAATATTTAGACAAACACCTTCAGGAGACAGTTCCAACTAATGATTAAAAAACTTGGGATACCAAAAGAAGTAAAACAAGACGAGGGAAGAGTAGCTTTAATACCTAAGCATATAACACAATTTACAGGCCTCGCTGATATTTACATCGAATCTGGGGCTGGCCAAGGCTCGGGATTTTCAGATAAAGATTATGAATCTGCAGGTGCAAAAATATTAGGCTCAGCTGAAGAATTATATGAATCGTCTGAAATAATTTGTAAGGTCAAAGAACCACAAGAACAAGAGTTTGATCTTTTGAAACCATCACATGTTTTGTTTGGGTACTTACATTTGGCATCTAACTTATCAATGACAAAAAAGCTTCTAGAAAAAAAGTTAACTGGTATTGCTACTGAAATGATTATGGATGGAAATCAGTATCCTCTCTTGATACCTATGTCTAAAATAGCCGGAAATCTAGCAATTCAAAAAGGAATGCAATTCTTGGAATATTCTTCACAAGGCAAAGGGCTATTATTATCTTCAATTTCAGACGAGAGTAATTCAAAGGTAGTTGTAATAGGATGCGGTGAAGTTGGTAGAGCTTCAATTGATAAATCTATTCAAATTGGAGCTTCTGTTGTTGCAATAGATTTAAATAAAGAAATTTTGACAGAATTAAAAAATACATATCAAGATAAAATAACAACAATAATTGCTGGGAGTGAAGAAGCAAAAAATGAAGTTAGATCGGCAGATCTTGTTATAGGAGCTGTACTATTGCCAGGAAGAAATCCTCCTATTGTAATTACCGAAGAAGACATAAACCAGATGGAAAAAGGCACAGTAATCATTGATGTTGCAATTGATCAAGGAGGGTGTGTAGAAAATGTAAAACCAAATACACATAGTGAACCATTTGAAATAAGAAACGGGATAATAATTTCAGCAATCGCAAATTTGCCGGGGGCAGTTCCTAAAACATCCTCAATAGAACTTTCTACAATTTTGCAAAATTACATAGATGATTTGCTTATAGAGGATTGGTTTGAAAAATATAAAAGTAATCCAAACTTAAGGCCCTCATTGCAGATACACAATGGAATGTTGTTATCTGCTGAGGTTGGAGATAGTTTAAGTTTACCAGTAACTAAGTTAGTTTAGGTTTCCAGTCTTTTCTTGATTTACTAAAGTTTTCAATATCACTGATATATTCGAGAGTAATATCGATTTTATCAAGTCCTTTTAAAATTCTATTTTGAGAAAAATCATCAAGATCAAACGAAAACTCAATCTCTTCACATTTAACAGACTTTTCCTCAATAGAGATATATATGTTTGTTTTCGGATTGTTTTCAATTTTGTTAAAAAGAGCTTCAACATTTTTTGAAGATGTTTCAATTGGCACAAGACCAATATTTATAGAATTTAATTTAAATATATCTGCAAATTTTGTTGAAATAATGGCATCAAACCCCCAGTCTTGGAGTCCCCAAGGGGCGTGTTCTCGAGAAGAACCAGTTCCAAAATTATCTCCCGCAACTAAAACTTTTGCTTCTTGATATTCTTTTTTATTTAATGAAAAATCTGGATCTTTTTTCCAGTCATAAAACAAAAATTCACCATAACCAGATCTTTCGACGCGTTTAAGAAATTGCTTTGGCATAATTTGATCAGTATCAACATTTGACATTTTTAAAGGAAGCATTGTTGAATTTATTAGATTAAGTTTTTTCATTTTATAAATCCCTTATGTCTACAAATTTTCCATAGATTGCAGCTGCTGCAGCCATTTTTGGACTTACTAAATGTGTTCTTCCCCCAGCTCCCTGTCTTCCTTCATAATTTCTATTTGAAGTAGAAGCACAGCGTTCACCTGGACTTAATATATCTGGATTCATACCCAGACACATTGAACATCCTGCTTCTCTCCAATCAAAACCTGCATCAATAAAAATTTTGTCTAATCCTTCTTCCTCAGCCTGATTTTTTACAAGTGTTGACCCAGGAACAACCATGGCACCAACAGTCTCTGATACTTTTTTCCCCTTTATGACTTGGGCCGCCTCTCTTAAATCCTCAATACGACCATTGGTACAACTGCCTATAAACACCCTATCTAAACTGATTTCATTAATTTTTATTCCGGGCTCTAAATCCATGTACTCTAAAGCTCTAATTGCTGCTTCTTTATCTGATTCGTCTTGAAAATTATCAGGATGAGGAATTTCGTCATTTATGAATATAACTTGTGATGGATTTGTACCCCAAGAAACTGATGGTTCAAGCTCCCCAGCATTTATTGTTACAACTTTATCAAAAGCAGCGTCATCATCAGAAAAAAGTTCACCCCACTCATTTATTGCATCATTCCAATCAGAGTCTTTGGGAGCATAGTTTTTATCTTTTAAATAATTGAAAGTAGTTTCATCTGGAGCAATCATTCCTGCTCTTGCTCCACCTTCGATTGACATATTACAAATTGTCATTCTATTCTCCATGCTCATATTTTTTATAACATCACCAACGTATTCAATTACATGACCGGCGCCACCTCCAGTTCCAATTTTTCTGATGATACCTAAAATAATATCTTTAGGTCCAACTCCATCTGAGACATCTCCAATAACTTCAACCTTCATTGTTTTTGGCTTTTCCATCGCTAAAGTCTGAGTAGCTAGAACATGTTCAACCTCTGAAGTGCCAATTCCAAATGCTAATGCTCCGAAAGCACCATGTGTTGCTGTATGGCTATCTCCACACACAATAGTCATTCCAGGTTGAGTAATCCCTTGTTCAGGTCCTATAACGTGAACGATTCCTTGACGGGGATCATTTATTCCAAAAAGAGTGACTCCAAATTCCTCACAATTCTTTTCTAAAGCTTCAATTTGAATTTTCGAAAGAGGATCTTTTATTCCCAATAGTCTGTTCGATGTTGGGACACCATGATCAACTGTTGCCAAAGTTAATTCAGGATATTTTACTTTTCGATCAGAGATTCTTAGACTATCAAACGCTTGAGGTGAAGTAACTTCATGGACAAGATGTAAATCAATAAATATTAAGTTCGTACTCTCATCAATAGACGTAACGAGGTGATTATCCCAGATTTTATCAAATAATGTTTTTCCCATATTATGTACAAATTATATTATTTTTTTAAATAAATTAATAGAGTTGTTTTAATCATTATCATTTAATCAATACATACTTAAAATAGGTCATCATGGAAACAATTATTGAAAAATTCTTAGAAATAGCGATTATATTAGTAGCTGCTAAGTTCGGTGCAGAATTAATGAGAAGAATTAATCAACCTGCAGTAATAGGAGAGTTAGTGATCGGAATCATTATTGGTTATTACGGACTAGGCCTTCTTCCACATTTTGAATCTGGAGATGTTGTGTCTACTTTAGCTGAGATTGGTGTAGTTCTTTTGCTGTTTGAAGTAGGATTAGAAACTAATT
>LULH01000032.1_pt1 | contig 57099 bp, 60 predicted proteins | sample 728201 | NCBI WGS metagenome assembly LULH01 (sample SAMN03860294, study PRJNA289734) | marine metagenome | biome: seawater column; feature: ocean; material: water; isolation source: Red Sea water column Station 169 - depth 100m | place: Saudi Arabia: Red Sea | collected 2011-10-15 | depth 100 m
GAATAGGCGCGCTCGGCCTGAATGCGAAACCACTTGGAAGCGCGCTTGCACTTGGGACACTCGAAGCCCTGCCCGAACCGAACGTCGAACAGGTGCTGGAGGCAGGTTTCGTCGTCCGGATACAGCTTGAAAAACTGGGCGGTGGTGAGGGGCTTCGTCATACCCCATTCTATAGCTCAATCCGTTACGTATGGCAATGGGATACACCCCCTCTATTTAGGACTAAAAGCACATCCTTATAAAGAGAAGCGGGCAAGGAAATACGACCGCCTCGCAACGACCAAGTCTTGCTCACTAATGACCCTGATAAGGGCGCGAGGTTGCCTCCAAGTTGAATCTGAAAGAACGTCAGCTTCGGTTGGGAAACTTCGGCCCAGTCAATGACTGAGATTAATGCGCCTTGCCGACAGGCATCTCCGTCAAAACCGGCCCAGCAGCTTCTGGGCCGATTACAGATTGTCCGGTTTCAGGTGGCCGACAGTGGATAGCTGCCGCTCATCACGCCTGATTGCGTTGGAAGTTTTCGCCGACAGAGCCGCCGTTCGAAGCACTGTGGTTGGCCCCTGAAACCGACCGTTGGTTCACGCGGCGAATTTTGGCTCCTCTTAGGCCGGTTGCAGACTGTCACTTTGGGTGCGAGGCACCGGTTAAGGAGCCGCCCTCGTCCTAACTCGGTATGGGCGAATTTGAATTTAGTCGGAAGCCGACGCGCCAAAGTGAATGGTCGAGATATCAGGAGCCGGAAGTGGCGCTCCGATAATGTCGGCGAAGGTTTGATCAGAGATACGACGAAGAAAGGTGGGCATGTCGGTCGCGCCGAGCGGAAATTGCGGATTGAGGTTAGGCACGGCGAAGCCCGGCGACGAGGCGTTCCCTTCATACCGCACCAAGCCGTCAAAGCAGCTGAAGCACGTCGCATTGACGTGGAGTTCGCCATAATGCTGGAATAGCGCATGGGAGAGCAGTCCCGCGCGTCGGCGGACATGCGGCAACATCAGGTCGGCAGGGGCGATTTCATCGAACTGTACGGCTATGAACGCCGGTCGTTCGCCTGAGAACTGGCTCGCTGCCTTTCGCATCGCCTCGAGAAGCGGCTTGGAAGGATCATCCTCATTCTGGCTGCGCATCACTATCAGGCATCCGCCGTCTTCAGTGATAGCACCGGCGGCATGACAATTTTGCCCCCATCGCTGGCGGCAGATTGCGCTCATTCTCGCCTGGTCGACCGTGACCTCGTTTCGCAACTCTTGATCGAGAGCAATCCTTGTAACGGTGAACCATGACTCCGCAGCATTATCGGCTTGTCCGTTCAGCAGCATGTCCATCGTTGACCGGCGCAGTGGCTTTTGAGCCTGCAGATTGGCGGACAGCCGGTCCTCGAGGTCGATAAGGAGAACTTCGCTGCGCGATTGTTCGATCGGGCCCGAGAAGGCAGGGGTCATCGCCTCGATAAAACGATAGAAGTCCTTGCGGTGGATTTTCCGTCCGGCGTCAGCAGAAATGCTCTTGCATTCGACTTCGCCTCTAACCTTTTCGCGACAAAATGCGAGATCATACTGGTCTGTGCCGTCAAGATCAGGAAATTCGAGTTCGAAGCCATCGATTGCGAGACGCTGTGCAACATCCATCTCGAGATAGAGAGCGGCGAAGCCGGTCTCTGCTTTCAGTGCATCCCGGAGACGCCCGGTGAGCGATTTCTTCCCTTTGGTATTGAGAGCCGCGTGCACCTCTACGACCGTTGCCGCGAAGTGAAGCCCGGCCCAGGCCTGTATGTCGACATACTCGCCAAGGAGCCGGCCTTCCTTGGCGAGAATGTCGCATTGGTGGCTGATTGCGAGCTCGAGCCAGTGATAGTCTGCCACGATCTTCCATCGGTAGGGGGATCGGCCTTGCTCGGCATCGAGCCCATCGGCCCGCTTGAACCAGCGTTCGTGACCGACAAGCGCAAGAAATCGCGGAAGGTAAGCCGCAAAGTCTTCGAGCGTAGTTGGCCTGAGCAAGTGCATCTACTGAGGAGTGCCACTGGCAGCGGGAGTGGGAGCTCCAGCGGAGCCGGCGCCATTCGTCTGGATGGCGGTATCGGATGCTGGGGAGGCCCCATCGTCAGGGATGACCATCTGGGCTTCGACGGCGGTCTGCGATGCGAACAACTGCTGAAGGCCGCCTTCGCGGATCCAGTTCGTCACCATTGCGCCGACTATGAGCATCAGAACGAGCGCGATCACGCGGTAATAGGTCTGCTCGCGTTCAACCGCGTGGATCCGGCCGGTCAGGTCCTTGTCGACATCCTTGATCTTCTTGTTGATGCCCGCCAGCGATTGCAGTTCTCCCGAAATCCCCGGGATCAGATCGGGCGGAAAGGTGAGCTGAACCGGCCTATCGCGGCCGCGCTTCGTCTTGCGATCGAGGTTTGACAGCCAAAGGAGAAACATCGGCTGGCCCTGCCGCAGATGGACCGGTACCGGCCCGGCGTTGTAGACCGAGAAGATAAGGCGTCCCTTGAAGCCGGGGTCGACGTGGAAACCCGATACATTGATCAGGCCGCGCCATTTGATTTTCGCCTTGATCGAAATGAAGCCCAGCGCATCGTCGGGAATCTCGACGATTTCCTCGGTCAGGAGAAAGCCAAACTGACCGGGAGGAATGGTGAAGGCTTGGTTGTCGTCGAGCTGACGGATTGTGACGCTCTGCGGGTCTTCGGTCTGGTCATTGGGCGAAACGTAGACCTCCCGGCCCATGTGCAAGGTGTAGGCCGAGCAGTCTACACAGTCCTCGTCGAACGGCGTTATGAGAGTCGGGAGACGCTCTGCCAGCGTTTCGCCGCTCCAGAATCCGACCGCTTCCATTTTGCCCCCCATTTGTCAGAAATATGCTACATGAATCTGACAAACCGTCTTTCCGATTTGTCAGAACAGTGTATACACGCATCTGACAAAGGAACCAGCATGCGCGGACCCGGCCTCGACCTCAAAGCCGCTATAACGGACCGGATGGCCGACGGCAGCAACCCGTCGGTTTGGACCCCGCGCGACTTTCTCGATCTCGGATCGCGGGAGGCTGTTGATCAAGTTCTTCATCGCCTGACACGCAGCGGCGATATACGACGCATCGCGCGCGGTCTCTATGACAAGCCGCAGCGCAACAACCTCACCGGCAAGCCGACCCATCCCAACCCTCGCTCGGTCGTCGACGCCCTAGCACGCCGCGACCAAGCTCGAATTCTTGTCGACGGCATGACCGCAGCGAACGATCTTGGCCTGTCGGACGCAGTACCGGCGCGAATCGTGGTTCACACCGATGCCCGCCTCAAACCAATCAAGCTCGGCAACCTGCAGATAGACTTCAAGACGACCGCGCCGAGCCGTCTCCATTGGGCTGGCCGTCCCGGCATGCGCGTCGTGCAGGCATTGCACTGGCTTCACGATGCAGGAGGCGATACCGACCCTGCTGTCGTGAAGCGCTTGCGCAGCCTGTTTGCCGATCCTGACCATGGTGTAGCGATTGTCGACGATCTCTCAACCGATCTGCTCGCTCTTCCAGCATGGATGCAACAGATCCTGCGCGACACGATGCCCAGTCATCGAAGGCCACCTCGCTCATGACGATGAACACTGCCTATGATCAGGTTCTCGCTGCCACCGTAAACGACAGGCGCGATCTGTTCGTCGGTGCAGGACAGCGACTGGGCACTGCGCCCCAGAACATCGAGAAGGATTTCTGGGTCTGCTGGACGCTTGATGCATTGTTCAATGGGCCAGCATCGCGGGGGCCCCGCTTTCTGTTCAAGGGCGGAACGTCGCTTTCCAAAGGCTTCGGCCTCATCGAGCGTTTCTCCGAAGACATCGATATCACCGTGTTTCGCGAGGACATTGGTGAGGAAACCAGCGTTGAGGCGCTGGAAGCAATGTCGGGAAAGAAGCGCCAGGCCAAGCTCGATGCCATCAAAGGCGCGTGCCAGGCGTTCATCGGCGGCGAACTTCTCGCCCAACTCTCGGCAACACTCGCCGAGGCGGTGGCAGCGGCAGACGGAGAGACCGCCGCCGCAAGAGTCGAGCTCGATACAGACGATGAAAGCCGCCAAAGCCTGCTGCTCTGGTATCCGAGCACCACGGAAGCGTCAGATGGCTATATCCGCAAGGCCGTAAAGATCGAATCGGGCGCCAAGTCCGCGCTCGATCCGCACGCGCAGCACACCATCACGCCCTATCTCGCCGCGGATCTACCGGACGTTGATCTCACCGTCGCCGATGTGACGATCGTCGATGCGGAGCGGACCTTTTGGGACAAGGTGGTGATCCTGCATGGGCTGCGACGCTGGTTCGACGCACGCCAGGTCTTGCGAGCAGGAGGACAGCGTGTCTCGCGCCACTACTACGATGTACATCAGCTGATGGCCGCCGGAACGGGAGCTGCGGCGCTCGCCAATCCGGATCTCGGCCGCGATTGCGTTGCGCATGCTCGAATGTTCTTCAACAGTCGCGATCTCGATCTCGCTCATGCACAACCAGGTAACTTCTCGCTCAATCCGACCGACGCGATGACCGTCGACTTGCGCCGGGATTACGACGCCATGGCGGGCATGATTTTCGGGGAGGTGCCGTCCTTCGACGCCGTGCTCGCCAGTGTCGATGACCTTGAGCGCAACTTGAACGGATCGCCCTCGTGATTCTCGCGCACGGCATCGATCTCGTCGATATTTCGCACACCGCTGCCTTACTGCGCGATCCGACCGATCAGTTTCTGATTCGATGCTTCACGCCTCAGGAACAAGAAGCGGTCGGGACGGGGCAAGACCGCCCGGCGCGCCTGTCCGGTCGGCTCGCCGTCAAGGAAGCGGTCATGAAAGCGCTCGGCACGGGCTTTGCCGAAGGCGTTGGCTTCCTTAGCATCGAAGTGGTCAAGCTGCGCTCGGGCGCGCCCACCATCGTGCTGCATGACGAGGCGGAGCGCCGGGCCGCTGCGCTCGGTATCCGATCCTGGCTGGTGAGCACTGCACACGAAGGCGACTTGGCGGTCGCCAGCGTGATCGGTCTCGGCGATCAGGGTGCACCCAGATAGCGGATCGCGCGTGCGTTGAGGTCGACGAAAATTTCGCCGCCCTTATTGGCGAGAACCTGACGCCACACCGCAAATCCCTCAAGGATAGCGCGTTCCCAATCGGCCGCGGTCGCTTGCCCCACTTCGAGATGTGAGGTCATGCTTTGGATCGTGCGAAGCAAGCCGTAATCGACTTCCCTAATGCCTTCGAGGAAGCTGTGGACGCGCGCATAGTCAAATGCCAGCGCGGAGACGCCTTCCTCGATGATGCGCGCGCGGCCACCGTCCTCGACTTCATCGAACAACGGATGGCTCTTGCGCTTACGCTTTAGAAACGCCCGCAGGTTCGGCGACCAACCAAGGATCGCGGCATAGGCAAGATGGAACACGTCGTGAAAGCGATAGCCGTCGGGATCATAGGAATTGTCACCGAGCAGGCACCCGATCTCTTCCCCGTCGACCGACATTCGCACCTTCGGACGTTCACCCGAACGGGACTCTTCGGCCAGTCGTACAGTCATCTGACGAGGGAAACGCTCGGTATCGGGAAATCCGGAATCGAGCTTCGGGGCTTTGCTACTGGCAGGAGCAAAGCGCGCGTGCACCTTGTCGAGGTTCTGTTGCGCAATCTGTCCCAAATCCAAGTCGAACTTGCTGGCGACGTTGGCAATATACCAGAGAAGATCGCCGAGTTCTTCACCCACACGATCCATGAACAGGCGGTGCGCTTCCCCGTCGCGAAGGTGCTTCTTGTATTCGCTGAGAAGCTGGCCGGTTTCACCAGCCAGACCAAGCATCGGCACGATCAACGCCTTGAGGGCCTCATCCTCGCTAGAGCGCGGGACCTGGTCGGTCAGCAGGGCCTGCTCCTGATATGTCTTGAAATCGATTGCCATATCCTGCCCTTAGCCGTCCTCTGCTTCACATTTCAAAGTCGCGGGCCGCGAATTCTCAAATGCTTCATTAGGCATTGCACCGGCAGCGATTCGATCATTGATGCCCCATTTGGGCGGATACCAGAATTCGATCGGTTTTGCTTGCGGAGCAAACTTTTGCTTAATGCGCGTACGCCCAGTCCACCCTGCAATGTCGGGGTGCGCAACGCGGGCGTATTTGTCGACTTCGCAAAACAGGTTCTGACAGTCGATCAATTGTAGCCGCCGGCCCCATAGCGATGGGAATTCCAGACCAAGGCGCGCGCATTCCTCCTCCTGCCGGTCTGCCATGAGGCGGATCAATTCGGCATCGCTGAGGCCGCCAGTGTCGGCGAAGCATTTGCGCAAACCATCGCGGGCGCCGGGCCCCGGGACCACAAAGTCCATTTCCGAAAAATCAGTCACTTCGCTGTAATTCATGTCGGTGACGAACTGATAAGCGAGGAAGTCGCCGATCGTCGGGAAGGCGCGCAGCAACTCAAAGCCCTCTTGCATAGTCAACGCCTCAGCGAGCTTGGCCGGTAAAGCCTTCGACATCATGAGTTCGAGCAGCTTCAGATGGTTCTGATGCTTCGCCTTGCAGCCGAATGCCGAGCTTCCCGGTGGCATGATGTAGGCCGCCGAATAGATGCGCCTGCTCTCATCCATCGCCTTAGTGAGAATGCGATCAAAGTGGTCGAAGCGGTAATCCGCGAAGGTGATAGGACCGACCGATCTTTCGAGGAGCTGCCAGGTCTCGATCTTGTTGAACAGCTTAAACAGCAGGATGCGGAACACGACCTCGTCCGGCGTGTCAGGCAGGTCCTCGCGATATATGACATTGCGGATCAGATATTGGCTGACCCGGTCAGACGCCCGGTAGGCGTTGGTGAACTTGTAGGTCGCGAGCACCCGATTGTCGGTCCATGGAGCCGGTTCGCCAAGGGCGCGGCGGTAGAAGATGCGCTGCCTTTCCGCGGCGAACCGCCAGTAGCTGTCATAGACGGCAGTGGTCTTGGCGGGGGCAAGGTGGCTAGAAACGATGATCGGAGCTTTCCGCTCGGAAACGACATCAAGCGTTTGCTGGATTGCCGCAGGAATCTTGGCGGGGCGACCGCGCTTGCGGCCGCTCGAGGCGCTGGATTTACCCATAATTGAATCAGGCAGCATCCGCGGTGAGCTGAGCGGAGCCCACATCTGTCAGCGCAGCGGCCGGAGAGGCTGCAATGCAAAGGCGGGCCGCCTCGATTAGCGGCTTCATGGCGCCATCGGTCTTTCCGATCCGCTCCAGTTTCGCGACTCCCACGTTCACATTGAGTCGGGCAAAAGGCATTTTCATTTCATGAGCCATAAACGCGCCGAGCTGAGCGAGTCCGAGATAATTGCCATAGGCTTTGTCGAAGATCTGCTGTGTCGCATAGAACGCATTGACGACCAGTCCCGCTGCCGTCGGCACGAAGCTAACATGTTGCAGGCACGGAAATTTGAGTTGCGCACTTGCTGTATGGTCTCGGGCAGGATCGAAAGTCGTAGCTTGCGCGAGGGAATCTCTCACTCCATCTCGTTTATTCCATTCGCTCAATATCCACTCCAGCTGATTTCCATCGCACGGACCGCTGCCGTACATCGTCAACCGTTCGAAATAGAGGCCACGGCTGTTGGCCTTGTCCCTTGCACGGTAGAATGGAAAGGACCAGCCATAGTATTGAAACAGTTTGGTGCGGTCACCCTGAGCCATGACCCACAGCCGTTCGGGAAAGATCGTGAACGCAACATCCTCGACCTTTGTCTTCCCCTTGCGGTGGAGCAAGGCGTCCAGCGATCGCCGTACTGCTGGATCTTCAGGAATGGAGTAGTCGGCAGGAAAGCCATCGACAGTCAGCACGAGCGGTGCGACTTCCACACCGGAATGCTCCATTATATAAAGAAGCAACCGGCTATAGGCTTCGGATATGCTGTGACCTTCAATGAGCAGCGGAACGCTCGGCTTCGTGCTGGTCTTAGTCATCTTCGTCATCCTCCAGATGGCGGAACTCAGCGAGCCCGACGTATGCGGTTCGCGCGACGCGGCCGAACGCGGCCCAGTCGCCGCCCGGGCGGTCCAGCCTCACCAAGCCCGGACGCTTCGCTTCAAACAGGCGCCCATGGGCAAGGTCGCCAATCGCGGTAACGGCGTTTCCATGGGCGACAGTCCCTGTCGGTAACAGGAGCAGGTGCCCCACTTCCGCGTCGATAGCAGCTCCGCCCCAATGTTCATCGGCAACGATGAGCGGCTGCGGCGTCAACGCACCGAGAATCTGGGCGCGCAGCGACTGTGGCGTGAACTTGCGCAGCGCGTCGGCCCGCGAGCGGCCGATCATCGCCTCGCCCCACAGCAGGTGCGTGACCAGCGTCGAGTACCCGACCCCAAACTGGCAGGCGATGCGATAGACCTCGGCGGGTGTCGCGGTTTCCGGCTTGAGACCGCGGACGGCAAAGGCATTGCGAAGCCCCAGGGTCGGCATGAGCGCGTAAGCGGCAAAGGTGTCGGCGCTATACTCTTCCGGGATGTCCCAAGGTCGGACGGTCTGGTTTTCGCGCAACTCGTCGATCGAGGAGCCGTGCCCGAGCACATGATGGCCGAGCTCGTGGGCGCAATTGAAGGTGCGGCGGACCAGCGGACGCTTGCTCGACAGGTGAATGCGCGGCGGAGAGCCGCGCTGGTACATGCCTTCCATGTCGATATCGTTGAACCGCACGCGCACGCCGTGCGCCTCGGCCACCGAATAGATGCAAATCGGGCTGACGAGGTCCTTTCCCGCCTTCAGGCGGGCCGAGATCGCTGCTTTCATCGCCTTGTCGGCCAAGGCGCGGCGGTTGTGCATCATCGGCTTGACCAGCGCTTTCATCGGTTGGGCTCCTTCTCGTCATCGTCCGACTTCATCGCGGCGATGAGTTTGAGGAGGCGGTCGAGATCGTCGGGTTTGAGTTTGCTGAGTTCGCGGGCTGCAAGTTGCAATTTGGGATCGTCGGTGGCGGCACGTTCGGGCGCCTCACCCAGCAGCCATGCCACCTTGGTATCGTAGAGGTCAGCAAGCTTGGCGAGCTCATGCGCCGCGATGCGGCGATTGCCGGCTTCCATTTCCGAAATGGTCGGACGGTGCATGTTCATAAGCTTGGCCACCTGCCCCTGTGACAGCCCGGCAGTCTCGCGCGCTGCCCGCAATCGGGCATGGATCGTTGCCGACTTGAGCGAAGGATCGTCACTCATTCTGCCGCAGCCTCTTCGGCTTTCTCAGCCTCTTGTGCCTCGAGGAGCTTCAGGACGAGCGCCACTGTCTGGTTGATTGCCAAGGGCTCCTTGCTCTCCTCATCGACGAAAATGTTGGCCTCGCAGGGGATGGACTTGCCGAGCGCAATGCCGAGCATGCCGGCAGCGACCGGCCACACTTTGCTGGTGAACTTCGGAAGTGTTTCAACCGGCTTGGTGGCACCATCGATAGCGGGACACTCTTCGCCGCTGAGGGACTGCACGGTCTGCAGCACCCCAACCAGCTTGGCTTTGACAACATTGGGATCCATCACGACTCTCCAGCTCTTACGGGTGGTAAGATATGCTTACCATCTCAGTTGTCAAGAGGCCCTCGTTCGCAGTGGCGTATCTAACCGGGCTCATCGAGGCCCATAGGTAGCTGGGGGGATTTCAGTTGCGCCTCGTCTGCTTTCAGGAGCTCTTCCGAAAAGGTTTCGAAAGTTCCGGCATTGGGGCGCGTAGCTGCTGTGTCGGATCTCATGAACGAATGTCGGCTTCAGCCGGATCGCGAACTTGAAGCGGACTTACCGGAGTGTCCGACAACGCGGGTACTCCAAATCCTATAATCTGATGTCCGCTTTCAGGCGATCGTCGTCGAAGCTTCGATGACCGAGATGGGGCGCGTTGCTGACCGACTGCATCTGGGCCGTTTCCGGACTTTCCGCTGTGGGCGATCGAGGGGACGCAAGCCGCCATTTCCTTGGGTTGAAATGGACGGACGTCGACGTTTCTCCAAGCTTGCGACGAGCGCCAACCGCCGCGATCTTCAGATACCAAAAGGGGCAACCATTTCAGTCAAAGAACTCTGAAAGGAACGACTTCCTTTTCCGCTTCTCGTACGCTTCGCGAGAGTCACCGTGTCGCGGTCTGTCCTTACGATAGCCGTCGTCTCCCTCGAGCATTGCAGCCGCCATGCCCATCAGGCCGCCAGGCTTCGCCCGGTCGTATTGACGTCCGGGAGCGGATCGATCGTTGTCCGAAATCGGGGTCCGCTCAATAATCTTGTCGAGCTCGCCGCGATCCAGCCAGACACCGCGGCACGACGGACAATAGTCGATCTCCACCCCGCCGCGATCCGACAGTGCAAGGCCCGTCCGACAAACCGGACAAAGCATCCCGCTTACTTGTTGCTCACTCCGCATAACTAGCTCCTCAAAACGTGTATTCGATGCCAATCAATGGGGCATGGCCGATCTGGTCCGGTGCGCCCTCCTCGAAATCCTGTTGCCGCAGATAGGAAAGTCCGAGCGACAAATTGCCGTTGACTTCGTACTCGACGCCCATGGTGGTGCGCAGTCCCGTGAGGCCGGTGTCGTTGCCGACATTGTTACCGCGCAGCACCAAAAATAGTTCCGCATCGGCTCCAGCGGACCACCTGCCGTCTTCGGTCAGGTCGAAACCCAAGCCTAAGCGCGGGCGAAGGCGCAGACCCATTCGATCTGCGCCATCGACGAAACGCTGTTCAAGGCGCAGCCGTGTCTTCAGGATGCCGTGTCTGGTCGAAAGCTGCTGGATCGTGCGCACCTCGTTGGATCCACCGTCGTTGATGCGATACTCGACCGCACCGGCCAGGGTAGCGTTGTCGGCGATGTCCTGCTTCACCCAACCACGGAAGAAGTAAGTATCGACCCGGCCATCACTCTCCGAACGAAAGCGCTGGGCGGTTTCGAGTTCGAACGCCGTGTCGTCGTCCAATCCGACTTCGACGGACGGATTGAGCCAGAATTCGGCGGCATCGTCGCTCGCTCGGGCAGCCGACGGTGCCGCGAATGTCGCCAATGTCGCAAATAGTACAGCCTGTCTTCTCACCTTCTGAGTCCTTTGGTTCTACAGTGTATCAGGGAGATGCGCGTGATGGCTTTTGCGTCGACTGCGACGTCGCAGCCACGCTCTTATTCTCGTGCATCGCGGGTGCAGCGAGCAACATTGCAACATAAGCTGCATATCCGATCATCAGGACGATCCCGGCCAGCCGCCCGAAGCGCTTCCAGACCTGGCTTACGATCAGGAGCGCGACCGCCGCCGCCGCCATCACGGCCAGATCGACGGGAAACAGCGTTACCGGAATTGCAGCAGGACTGACGATCATCGTTACACCCCCGATGCCGAGAATGTTGTAGATGTTGGAGCCGACGACATTGCCGAACGCGATCTCGGCCTCGCCTCGCCGCGCGGCGACCACCGAGGTAACGAGCTCGGGCAGCGAGGTTCCGATCGCGACTATGGTGAGGCCGATGACCGCTTCGCTCAAACCGGCGATGTGCGCGAGGTCGATGGCAGCGCTCACGAGAAAGCGGGCACCCAGCATCAGCAAGGCCAAACCGGCAAGCAGCAGCAGGGTGGCCCTCCACCAGCTTTCTTTTTGTTGATGCAGCGCAGTATCGGCGATTTCCAGCGCCTGCTGCCGGTCGAAAGCCGCCGTGTGGCCGGAATCCGCTGCCCTTACTCGCTCATCTCGGTAGCAGCGCACGATGTAAACGACGAGCGCGACCACCATCGCCAGGCCGATCCAAGCTCCGTGCCAACCGGTCGCTCCAAGGACCAGCAGACCGAGCGATGCCACAGCACATACGCCCGTATCGCGTAGTAGATTGCCGCCGCGCAGTACGATGGGGGTGATCAGGACAGCGACGCCCAGAATCACCAGCACATTGACGATGTTCGATCCAACGATGTTACCCCAGGCGATCGCGGGTGAACCGGCCATGGCCGCCTCCACGCTGGTCATGAGTTCGGGCGTCGAGGTGCCGAACCCGACAATGACCAAGCCAACGACGAGCGGCGTTACACCCGCCTTTTCGGCCAGACGCACCGCGCCGCGAACCAGGAGTTCACCACCGATCAGGAGCGCGATCAGTCCGCCGATCAGGAGAGCGAAAGTTTCGATCATGTAAGAGTTTCCCTCGGAAACGTTGTGCGTAAGAGTGCAAAGCCTGCGACCGCCGCCATCAATGACCCGCTGAGTACGCCCAGCTTAACTGCACCGACCTGCCCCGGGCCGGCGAGGCAAGGCCGTCGATGAGCGAGCTTATGGTGAACCCGATCGCGGCCAGCAGCGATCCGCCATGGAGCTGCCACCGGCCGATGCCTTCGGGAAGCTTCGCCAAACCCGCCTTAACTGCGAGATAGGCAAGTCCGAAGATGCCGATCTGCTTGCCGATCAGGAGTCCGAGCGGTGTCCCCCATGGCTTAGATAACAAGCGTCAGAAGCGATAAGCGAGGCCAGCGCTGACAACCCATGGATTGAGATCGTGTTCGCTTTGCAGCGCAACGGTCTGGCCCGCACGGAAAGTGGCGGTCGTACCGACGAAATAGCGCTTGGCATTGAGCGACAGACCGAGCCCGCGCTGGTTCAGCGCTATATCGACACCCCCCTGAAGGAGAAATCCGAACTCGTCCGACAGGTCGACATCGGTCGCACCAAGCGCTGCCGCGTCCGCCCCCGCGTTTTCGGAGAAGATCATGAAGTAGGTTGCGCCAGCCCCGACATAGGGCTTGAAGCCGCCACCGAGATTGAAGTGATACTTCGCCGTCAGGCTGGCGGGCAGGATAATCGCATCATCGATCAGCTCGGCACCGGCAAGAGCGCCCGCGCCGCGCACATCATGCGGCGTGACGCAGCAGATCGTCTCAAGCGAGAAGTTCGGCGAAGCGAAATACTCGATGGCTACGGTCGGCACAACCGAGTCCGAGGCTTCGGTTTGCGAGCCGGGCGGCAAGCCGATGAGATCGGTTTCGACCTCGGCGATGGCACCGTCCGGTAGCACACCGGTGACAAAAGCCTTGACCTGAATATCGCCGGCTTTCTGAGCGGCGACGGGCGTCGCAAACGGAAGCGCGATTGCGGCACAGGCAAGACAATAGCGGGTCTCGAGCATGGGGAAATCCTGTTGCGGCCTTCGCCCAGCCCGCGCGATGCGCGGCCGGATCTCGGCACTTGTTTTTTCGGGGAGAGGGAGGCCCGGTCCGCGCTTGTTGGAGGGATCGTGGCGCGGAGCCGGGCCGAGGGGGAAGGGGTCAGCCAGCCGAGTACGGCAGCGACGAGTGGTGAAGCACGATACGCAGCTTGCCGTCCGGGCCGCGGACATAACCCCAGGTCTTGTCGACCATGGTGCGGTTGCCGTTGGCGTCGATCACCGTCACGTGACCCATCGAAATGGCCGAGTTGCCGGTGATGAGGATACCGGCATTGTCGATCTCGAACGAGCGCCAGCCCTTCAGCGCAAACCCACCATCCTGGGCGAACTTGGGGTCACCTCCGACGAAATAGGACAGCGCGCCATCGCGGGTCGTGCGGAAGGTCTGCTCGTCGTCACCCTTGGCAAGGGTCGGCTTGAACAGCACCGGGCCTAGGTTGTAGCCGTAAGCGCTATCGATGATGTCGCCCGCCAGCTTCTTGGCAGCGGCATGACCCTTGTCGTCGTATTCGACGGCAATGGCGACCAGCGCGTTGCCCCAGGCCTGCTGCGCGGCGATGACTTCGGCTTCGGTGATCGGAGCGTAGGGCGCGGCGACCATGGTGGACGTAGGCATAGTGGCAACGTTGGCGGCTGCGGGCGCGGCGATGGCGGCGAGAGGAAGAGCAGCGGCGAGGCCGAGAGCCTTGATGCGGGTAAGCTTCATGTGTCGTCTCCTGTTTTGGCCACCATGAGGAAAACGTGGAGGCCCTGAATTGTTCTGCGGGTATCGACCCGACGGACCCCATTTAGGCTGGCACGGTTGCGCTCAAATCAGCCGGACGGCTAACCGCGCGGCGTAGGCCGGATAGCCTATGCGCTCTGCGGCAATTCCTTTAATAGCCGTGCGATGGGCCAGAACGTGTCATCCGCTCCTCCCGCACTCGAGACCGTTGCGGACCTGCGCGCGCTTTATCGCGCAGCCGAAGCGCGAGCAGCGCGGATGCGTCTGCTGACCAGTGTTGGAAAGATCCTCTCGGAGGTTCGTCCCGAAACCTTGGGCAGCGTGCTTGACCGCTGCGCCGAACGGTTGGCTTTTTTCCTCGGCGCGCGCAGTGCTCGCCTCACGCTGGATGGCGAAGGACCGGGGATCGCAATTCGCGCGGTCGGCGGGGACGAACCACTCGGCTTCATCGCCATCGAAGGTCTTTCGAGCGAACAGGACATCCGCGACGAGGAAGACCGGGAAACGTTTCGCTTGTACCTTGAGTTTATGGGCAGTGCGATCGACCGCACTCGCAGGGAATCCGAGCGGCAGCATCTCCTCGAAACCCTGCAGGATCGCGAAAAACGCCTCGAGATGCTGGTCGAACGGATGTTCACCGCGCAGGAAAGCGAGCGATTGCGGGTATCGCAGGAACTGCATGATGGCGTGGCCCAGACCGCTACCGCGCTCGCACGGCTGATCGAAGGACCGGGCTCGGAGGCTCCCGATCTGCCCGCCGCCGAACGGGCGGGCCTCGCGGGTATTGCTCGTGGACTGGTGCGCGAACTGCGCGCCGTTATCGGTGGGCTGCGTCCTACTCTCCTCGACGATCTTGGTCTTGAAGCTGCGATCCGGGCGCTCGCCGAGGGGCTTGGAGACGACGGATACAGAATCTCCCTTCGCGTTTTCAGATCGACCGAGCGCTTGCCGAAGACCCTGGAGACCGCCCTGTTCCGGGTGGCGCAAGAATCTATCGCCAATATTCGCAAGCATGCAGGCGGTCCCTGCGCGGTCATGCTGGAGCTCGCTTTTTCCGAAGGGGGCGGCTGCGGTTTTCTGCGCATCGCCGATACCGGCCGCGGGCCTTCCGGTGGCAGCCTGCTCCAGAAAGATGCAGGAGAGCACATCGGTATCGGTGTCATGACGGAACGGATGACAGCAGTCGGCGGCAAGCTCGACTGGCGCGCGGATGCGCGCGGCGGTGTGACCGTGACCGCCTATTTGCCTCAGATTGTCCAGCCATGACAGCGACGCGCATCCTCATCGTAGACGACCATCAGCTTGCACGTGAGGGCCTGAAGGCGGTTCTTGACGGTCCCGACATCGCGGTTGCCGCAATGGCATCCAGCGGAGAGGAAGCGGTGGAAATGGCGAGCTTGCACGAGCCCGACATCGTGCTGATGGATATCCGGCTGGGCGACGGCATCGACGGTCTGGAAGCTACGCGGCAGATCGTGGCGCTTGGCCTGGGTACGCGGGTGCTGATGCTGACTTTGCACGAAATGGCCGCTTATGTTCGCGAGGCGCTGGCCGCCGGGGCTGCAGGCTACGTCCTCAAGGATGCTGCAATCGAGGAACTGAAGGCGGCGATCGCGCAGGTCAAGGCAGGTCAGTCTGCGGTGCCGCTCGAACTGGTCAATGCTGCAATGCGCGCCGCGTCCTTGCCGAACCGCGATGCCGACGTGTCGCGCCTCTTGACCGATCGCGAGCGCGATGTCGTCGCGCTGGTCGCGGAAGGGCTGACCAACAAGGAGATCGGCCGTCGGCTCGACATCAGTCCGGCGACGGTCAAGGTTCATGTCGAGCGGATCATCGGCAAGCTGGGCGTTGCCGACCGCACACAGGCTGCGGTGTTGATGACGCAAATGCGGCGCGACGACGATTGAGCCATGCCGGAGTTGCGACCATCCGCTGCGCCCCTGCGCTTTTGGGCCGATCGACCGCTGGCGATCAAGGGGCTGGTGTTTATCGCGATCCCGCTGGCGATTCTGTTCGCAGCGCTGGCATCGCTTTACCTTTCCAGCACGGCGGAAGAACGCGCAGAAGCCGACGTTCGGCGCGCCTTTGCCATCCAGCGCGATACCTATCAGGTCCACGCTCTGCTGTCGCAGGCAGCGGCAGGCGTCCGGGGATATGCGCTGACTGGCGAGGATCGCTTTCTTGAGCCTTACTCCGTCGCCGAGCGGGAACTGGCCCCGACCATTCAGCGGCTGGACGAAGCGATCGAAGACCCCGGTGTGCGGAACGAATATGCGACCCTGACAAATCTGGTCGATGCGAAGCGTCAGGGTCTGGGCGAGATCGTGCGCGTGTCGCGGGGCGGCGAAGATCCGGCATCGTCGCGCGCGGTGCTGGAGGCGGAACTGAGCGCAAGCCGCGATGTTCTTGAGCGACTCGGCAGTCAGGTCGACGTGATCCAGCGCCGCGAAGCCGTTCTGCTTGACCAGCGCCGGGCCAGGGTCGACGAGGTACGGTCGCGCTTTCTGCTGCTTACCGCCATCAGCGCCCTGCTCGGTCTGCTCGGCAGCATCGCGGCGGTCTACCTCTTCTCGACCGGGATCGTTCGCCGGGTGCGCGTGCTGGAAGGCAATGCGGAACGGCTGGCCAAGGGGGAAAGGTTGGACGAATTGCCCGACGAGGCTGACGAAATCGGGCGGTTGGCACAGCGGTTGGGTCGTGCCAGCGCGTTGCTTCGTGCGCGGGAAAAGGAGCTGAGCGAAAGCGAGGAACGCTTCCGGCTCGTCGTTGACCGAGTGCGCGACTACGGCATTTTCGCGCTCGATACCGAGGGCCGGGTCGCCACGTGGAACCTCGGTGCCGAACGTATCAAGGGGTGGCAGGCGAGTGAGATTCTCGGCAGGCACTTCAGTTCCTTTTACCCTCCCGAAACCCGCGATTTCCTCCCGCAGCAGATAATCGATCGCGCCATACATGACGGCTCGGCGGAGGACGAAGGCTGGCGCGTTCGGCGCGATGGTACGCGTTTCTGGGCCAATGTCGTCATTACCGCGCTACGCGACGGCAAAGGCACTCTGCGCGGCTTCGCCAAAGTGACCCGCGACATGTCCGAGCGGCGTCGCACGGAGGAGGAACTGCGGACCGCGCAGGACGAAGCGATCGCGGCGAGCCGGGCCAAGACCGCCCTCCTCTCGCGAACGAGCCACGAGCTGCGGACCCCGATGAACGCGATCCTTGGTTTCGGGCAATTACTCGAAATCGACGAAGAGAACTTCGCACCACATCATCGTTCCGCCGTAACGCAGATCATGAAGGCGGGTCGGCACCTGTTGTCACTGATTAACGATCTGCTCGACATTTCGAGCATCGAAGCCGGAGTCAGTGAATTGGCGATCGAATCTTTCGACCTGCATGAACTGCTTGCCGAAGTGCATTCGATCGGCCTGCCGCTGGTCAAGCAGTCCGGACTCGCCTTCTCCCTTGATCTGCCCGAACGGGAGGTTGTCGTATCGGCGGACAAGCGGCGCGCCTTGCAGGTCGTTCTCAACCTCATCGGCAACTCGGCCAAATATAACCGCACCGGCAAGGCGGTTCGCCTGTCGAGCCGCATCGAGAAGCATATGGCAATTGTGGAAGTGGAAGATGACGGCCCGGGGATCGACCCGCCCGACGTCCCGCGCCTATTTACCGCTTTCGACCGACTCGGCGAACAGAACCGATCGGCGACGGAAGGTACCGGGCTCGGCCTCGCACTGTCGAGAAGCCTAGTGGAATCGATGAAGGGAAAGATCGGGTACGAGCCCGCCAGCACCGGGCCCGGAAGGCTCGGCGCGCGGTTCTGGTTCTCACTGCCCCTCGCCGTCGACGCGACGACACCCACCTCCACCCTCACGCCCATCGAGGTCCCCGAAGAATGACTGCCCAACTGGTGGCGCCAGCCGACATCACCTCCCGCCGGATCCTCGCGATCGACGACGAGGTGGCCAATATCCTCCTCCTCCGCAGCGTCCTCGAGCGCGAAGGCTATACCGACATCCATTGCCTGACCGATCCGACGAAGGCGATGAGAGCCTACATCGATCTGGAACCCGACATCGTCCTGCTCGACCTGATGATGCCCGAGGTAGACGGTTTCGAACTGCTCGAAGCGTTTTCGCGACATGACCGCCCGGCTGAGTTCCGTCCGGTTCTCGTGCTCACAGCCGACACGACGCTACAGGCACGACGCCGCGCTCTTTCGCTCGGGGCGAAAGATTTTGTCGCCAAACCCTTCGATGTAATCGAAGTTGGACTAAGAATCGCAAACCTGCTCGAAACTAGGGTTCTGTATCAACGCTTGAATTCGTCTTGATGTTCGTAGACGTCCGGCTCCTTTTGCGACGCACAGCCGACCCGGAAGCGCTTGGCTGCTATCGTGGATAGCCTGAACCAGTGGCAGCTTTCGGGCGAAAATTGCGATCAGACGAATGCCCGATATTGGGGCGCTTTTCGGACCGGCGGAAACTGGGCCGGAAGCTGACGGTCCGGTTTTGGCCTATAGATAGCGGATCCAGACCTTAGCATCGGGCGACATCTAAGGTTGGAGGGACCCATCCCTAGTATCCCTCTCCTGAAACCAAAATGCCCGCCAATCGCTGACTCGGCGAAATGGAGGACCAGATGGCCGCACGCGCTTATTGGCAGGGACAGATCAGGCTCGCGCTGGTTTCCATCCCGGTGGAAATCTACTCGGCCAGCAAATCGGGCGCGAAGATCAGGTTCAATCAGATCCATGAACCGAGCGGAAAGCGGATCAAGTACGAGAAAACCGTTCCCGGCCTCGGCCCGGTCGACCGCGACGAAATCATCAAGGGCTACGAGATTGCCAAGGGCGAATACGTTCTTCTCGAGGACGAGGAGATCGAGGCTGTCAAGATCGAGAGCCGTAAGACACTCGAACTCGTCCAGTTCGTCGAGGCGTGCGAGATCGACCCGCTCTACTTCGAAAAGCCCTATTACGTCGCGCCGAAAGACGACCTGGCCGAGGAGGCATTTGTCGTGTTGCGGGAGGCCCTGCGCAAGGCGAAGAAGGTGGCGCTGGGCCAGTTGTCGGTGCGCGGTAGCGAGAAGCTCGTGGCGATCACGCCGTGCGGCAAGGGCCTGCTGCTCGAAACTCTGCGTTACGCCGACGAGGTGCGCAAGGGACAGGCATTTTTCGACGATATCGACGAGGCGAAGCCGAAGAAGGAATTGCTCGATCTTGCAACGACCCTGATCGAGGAGAAGAGCGCGCCTTTCGATGCAAGCGAGTTCGAGGATCGCTATGTCGACGCGCTGAAGAAGCTGATCGACAAGAAGGCCAAGTCGAAGAGCAAGAAGGCCATCATTGAGGATGTGGGCGAGCCTGTCTCGGACGGCGGAAACGTCATCGATTTGATGGCCGCGCTCAAGAAATCGGTCGCCGGGAAAAGCAACGGTAAAGCAAGCCGCAAGGCTGCGGCCAAACCGAAGAAAAGCGCCTGATCCGATGGAGCTGAACGATCCCACTTTGGTCCATTGGCTTGACTGGGACCTGCTCTCTCGCCTCGGAATCGCCGCCGTTATCGGGCTACTCCTCGGGCTAGACCGCGAGTTGCGCGGACATGCGGCAGGCATGCGGACGCACGGCCTCATCTGTTTCTCAGCGGCGGCGATGACCGTTTCCGTAGTGGCGCTCTACAATGAGATGGGTGGCCAGCAGATGGACCCGCTGCGCGTATACGAAGCTGCGGGAGCTTTCATCGGGATTATCGGTGCCGGATTGATCGTGTTCAGCAAGGGACGGGTGCACAATTTGACCACGGCCGCCCACCTGTGGCTGGCCGCAGTGATCGGTATTGCATGCGGCGCCGCGCAGTGGCCGCTGGTCGCGATCGCGTCCGTAATCAGCTTGGTGATGCTTACGTTGTTACGCTTGGTCGAGCCCAAGGACCGCGATCGACAGATTGGCGAGTCAGAAGAGTGACCCAGCCTCGCGATGCGCTAGCAAAGTATAAAGCCAAGCGTGATTTTGCGAAGACGCCGGAACCCTCGGGCGCGGCGGAAAGCAGCGCACGGGGCAATCTCTTTATCGTGCATAAACACGACGCCACGCGGCTCCACTGGGATTTGCGCCTCGAAGTCGATGGCGTGCTCAAGAGCTGGGCAGTGACCAAGGGGCCATCGCCCGACCCCGACATCAAGCGGCTGGCGGTGCGTACCGAAGACCATCCGATGTCTTATGCCGAGTTCGAGGGAACGATCCCCAAGGGCGAATATGGCGGCGGTACGGTGATGCTGTGGGATCGCGGCAGTTGGGCCCCGATCAAAGGTAAGAGCGCCACGGATCTCGACAAGGGCCATCTCCACTTCTCCCTCAATGGCGAACGAATGAAGGGCGAATGGTTGCTTATCAGGCTCAAGAAGAAGCCCGGCGAGAAGCGCGAAAACTGGCTCCTGCGGAAATTGCAGGACGACCATGCCCAGGAAGGCGACGCCTTGGTCGAACGCGAGCTCACCAGCGTGTTGACCGGGCGCTCGATGGCCGAAATCGCCGCCGACAAGAAAGGCGAATTCCCGCTTGCGGGGAAGAAGGACGATGCCTTTCTCGAGCAGATGGAAAAGGCCTCGTCGCGCAATGCCGCCAAGGGCAAATCTCGCAGCAAGCGCCAGTCCGCCCGGTTGCCCAAATTCGCCAAGCCCCAGCTGGCGACACTCGTCGACGATGTTCCCACCGGCAATGAGTGGATGCACGAGATAAAGTTCGACGGGTACCGGGCGATGATCGCGGCGAAGGGCGATGACGTGCGCGTCTATACGCGCAGCGGAAAAGACTGGAGCGACAAGTTCGCCCCGCTTGTCGAGGCGATCGCGGCGCTAGAGCTTCCCGCTTGCCTGCTTGACGGCGAGATCGTCGCTTACGACGCAAAGGGCAATCCCGATTTTTCAACGCTCCAGCAGGTCCTGAAGCGCGGACACGGAAGCCAGTCGAAAAGCGATGCGCTGGCGCTCCACGCTTTCGACCTCTTGTCGCTGGACGGGGAGGATCTCAGAAAACTGCCCAACATCGAGCGCAAGGAGCGCCTCGAAGCGCTGCTTTCCACCGCCGAACCCCCGGTCCATGTCGCCGATCACATCATCGGCGCGGGCGAGAAGCTGTACGAGGCCATGTGCAAGGCCGGGCAGGAGGGCATTATCGCGAAGAAGATCGACGCCCCCTATCGACACTCGCGCAGTAAGGCGTGGGTGAAGATAAAATGCACTCGGCGGCAGGAATTCGTGATCGTCGGGTGGAAAGCGAGCAAGGCGAAGGGACGTCCGTTCGCGTCCTTGCTCATGGCTCAACACGAGGATGCCGAGCTGGTCTACAAGGGCAATGTCGGTACCGGTTTCTCCACCGACGAGCTCGACGATCTGGCGGCGAAGATGAAGCGGCTCGAGCGCAAGACGCCGCCGGTCGAAACTGACGAAGCGAGCGCGCAGGGCGTGACCTGGCTGACCCCGAAGCTCGTTGCCGAAGTCGCCTTCGCCGAATTCACTGCGGACGGGAACATTCGCCATGGCAGCTATATTGGTTTGCGGAGCGACAAGGATGCCAAATCGATAAAACCGGAAACTGCTGCGAAGCCACCAACGCCGGCGGCCGACGTCAAGATTTCCAGCCGCCCCCGCGTGGTGTTCCCCGATAGCGGTCAGACCAAGGGGCAACTCGCCGACTACTATGCAGCGGTCGCGCCGCTCATGCTGCCTTTCGCCGGACGGCGCCCGGTCAGCCTCGTCCGGTGCCCACAAGGACGCGCGAAGAAATGCTTCTTCCAGAAGCACGACAGCGGAGCGTTTGGCGATGCCGTGCACCACGTTCCGATCCGCGAGAAGGACGGCGGGACGGAAGACTATCTCTATGTCGAGGATGTGAGGGGCATCCTTCAATGCGTCCAGATGGGGACGATCGAATTTCACGGCTGGGGCTCGCGCAGCGACGATGTCGAGGCGCCTGACCGAATGGTATTCGATCTCGACCCCGACGAGGGTCTAGGTTTCAACGAAGTCAAGCAGGCCGCGCGCGATATCCGAGCGCGGCTGTCCGACATCGGCCTCGTCAGCTTCGCCATGCTTTCCGGCGGGAAAGGAGTTCACGTCGTGGTGCCGCTCAACACCGGCCGCTCATGGGACGAGCACAAGGACTTCTCGCGCCGCTTCGCCGAGGCGTTGAGTATTGCCGAGCCCGAGCGCTTCACCGCCACGATGAGCAAGGCGAAGCGCAAGGGTAAGATCTTCATCGACTGGCTGCGTAACCAGCGCGGCAGCACTGCCGTCATCCCTTATTCCGCCCGCGCTCGCTCCGGTGCGCCCGTCGCGGTTCCGATCGGCTGGAATGAACTCAAATCGATGAAAGATGCGCAGCCCTTTTCGATCGATGACGCGAAACGGCTGATCGATCGCGCGGAAAGCAAAACCTTGGCTGGCTGGGGTTTCGCCAACCAGCAGTTGCCGGACGTCTGATCGCTCGGATGGCGCTGTCAGTCACTCAATGATCGGTTCAGGGGGCCAGCGGCGGACCGGCGGTTTTCCGGGCAGGAACTACTCTACGCCCAACATTAGATAGGCGCGCAGTGACATATGTATCCACAGCACGTGCCACCACGTACCGGGCACATGTCTCTACAGCGAGATCGATCGGTTCGAAGTCGGGGCCAAGTTGCACTCCTTGTCCGGAGGCTGCGGAAACAGCAGATCTATTGAGAAAAGCCTTGGCATCACGCGCGGAACGAAACAGCCGTTAGCGCGCTTCCATTGCATGTCACGCGAACTTCACCTGTCCTGTGCGCTCTAGTCTTGAAAAATCATTGATCGCCGCGAACACTGACTGGGCCCCTCAACGCTCCTCGAAGGCGGGGTCATCGGGTGTCGAAATCAGTCGAGCCGCGTCGAGAGTGCTCTAGGGTCGCCCAATATGATGCTTGATGTGCTTGAATGGTATGGCGCGATAGCGGCCGTAATTGCTGCGTTTGTGGTCGCCTCAAACGTTAGCCGGCGCGTATCAGGCTGGGCTTTTGTCCTCTTCGTCACGTCATCCTGTGCCTTGATTGCTTGGGGTTTTCTAAGCGAGGATGCTGAAGGCATTGGGTGGCAGAATATCTGCCTACTCTTGATCAACCTGTGGGGCGTTTATCGCTATCTTATTCGCCCCGACAGCGTGAATGGACCTCAACAAGGGTCGGGAGCTTAGAGATGAAATTGCCCTACCTTGCCCCTCTAGCGGCGTGCGGCGTTGTGGCGGTTGGGATTGCCGGTCATATGGCGAACGGCGCTATCTATTCCAGCCTTCACGCACGTGAGATGATAGAGGCACTCAGTCAGCCAGCCCTCTATCTTGGCAGTGCCATTGCGGCCAGCGCAGCGACCACCATGGCCTTGATGCTCACCATGTTGGGATTGGTCCGGCGCGCCGACGCTGATTTCGATCCCAGCATGTACCGGCGGGTTTATCGGATCAGTATGCTCAGTGCCTGGTTGTTGGCCGGCTCGGTCATCATGCTTTTATTGATGACCATGCCAATCGGAGAGTTCGACGAGGTCCCAGATAGCTGGTTCCCGGCACTCTACACCGTTCTTTATTGGTTGGTGGTGCTGCTGAGTGCATTGCTCGTAGCGATGGTTACGTTGCTGTTTTCAACGATCAAGACGTTGATAGCGAATGTGACGCCGCACGAAGATGTTTGATATGTAGCGTCGTGCGCATGCCGTATGTCATACTCAAACGAATCTCCGATCATGCGCTGAACGGGTACTTGTGCAAATCGAGACTACCAATAGATTGCCCGAGAATATTGGCTTCGCAGCGAATTCCAACGGATACTCGCAAGGCGATACTAGCCGTTAAATACGCAGTACCTCCAATACGCTCGCATACCGCTGAGAGCGAGACCCCCGCCGTCTAGGCGAGGGTCTCTTTGCGACACCAAGGGGAAAACAAGGGCCGCAAGATTATCTGCCGATCATTCCATTTCATCGGCGGTTTCATTGAGGGCATCAGCCCGCTCATCGCCAACATCGTCAATTTTTTCGGCGCGCGCGTTCAAAGCATCCTCGCGTGCGTCGGTCGAGGCGTCGTCGGCCATTTCTTCGAGCTGCTCTGCCCGTTCGTCGCCGAGATCCTCGACAGCGTCTGCTTGTTGTTCAAGCGCATCGCCGGTTTCCTCAACTGCGCTGTCGTCTCCGCAGGCGCCAACAAGGGCGAGAGCCGGGGCGGCCATGATCAATGCGAGTTTATTCATTCTATTCCTCCTATTGGTTCGGTCTCAGGGTTTCGAAACCTGACACTCCTGGATCATCAAGGCGTTCGCGCGCTGGCGCGCGCCGCACTGAACTCATCGGGCGAAAGAAAGGTGTCACCGTCCTTGTCGAAGTAGAAAAACGTCTTTCCTGCCTCGTTGATCTGGTCCGGAGACGTGAACGGGCGGGTTTCGTCATTTTCCTTCGGCTTGCGCGGGTTGGAGCGCACGGCCCAGATGGCATACTCCGCTACGGACAGTTGGCCATCCTCGTTCCGGTCGAGGAATACGAAGTCCATCGCACTGCGCGCTTTCAGCGGTTTGATGTTGGAGCCCGCTTCAGCAGTAGCGCTATTCGCAGGCGCATCATCGGAGGAGGTGGCGCTACCTGTGGCGTCAGAGGTGACCCTACCTGCATCGCTTTCCGTCGAACCTGTCACCGCGAGCGCCGCCTGATTTGTATCATATTCCTCCACCGCCGCATCACGGTCGAGGGCGTCGAAATTGGCTTGCTGTTCGGTCGTCAATTCGCCCGCAACCGGGTAACCTTCGTCGTCTTCGACGACGACTTCATCGATGTCATCTATCGGCGTGTTTTCAACGTCCTCGGAGCTGCAACCGGCAGCCGCGACGCAGGCTGCGGCGACGGTGGTCAGAAATGGATATTTCACTCAAAACTCCCCTGTTGTGTGACTAGGCTAACGCCCCCTCAATGAATGGCGCCGGTGATGGTTCAAACTTTTTCCCCAAGCCTCACTGGCCACGAAGTGCGCAGAGTTTTGCCCACACCGCCCGGTGATCGGACCCATTGTCTGGCAAAATTTCGAACGAAACCAGTTCCAGTTGGCCCTTCACCATGATGTGATCCAGGGGCCATCCGACAAACAGCCAGTCGGACGGGAATGTCGGGAATACACCTCGGCCTATGCGTGGATCGCGCCAACCTCCCTGTTCGCGAAACTTGGTCGTCGTGCGTGACCAAGGGACATCGTTGAAATCGCCCATGACAAAAGCGTCGGCCAGGCGGTCCGGTGTTTGGATCCCTGCGTTTACTATGTTCTCGTCGCGTAGCTCGGTGTTCCACCCCGGCAGCGGAGGCTTGGGGTGAAGCCCGATGAACTCGACCGCTGCTCCGTTTTGCAGACGAAGCGTGGCATACAGCGTGGGGGTGTCTCTGTGGGTGTTCTCGACGATACTCGATTTCACGACTTCGAGGCGGGAAGCGAAGGCAAGGCCGAAAGCCTCAGGCTGTGGATGGCGATAACTATGCGGATATGCCGCGAGCACAGGTCCCAGCTCGTTGATCCACTGTTGATCGGTCTCCATCAGGATTGCTCCACCATGCGGCCGTAACCCTTGTTCTTGATCTTCACATTGGCTGATAGCGCGGTGAAGCAGCGCTCCGCTGCCGCGCTCTCGTTATTCAACGCTAGTTGGGTCTGGGCCACCGGATTATACGGCCACATTCGCCAAAGATTGATCACGATGACGCCAATTAGCGTTGCCACCGTCCACCATCGACCCGAGGATCTTACGAACAGCGCTGCGATCAGCAATAGGCCGGCAAGATAGGTTAGCGGTTCGCGCACAAGGTCGACCGTCCGGATAAACCACTTGTCGCTGGGCAGCAGTGATACCACCACCGCCAGGAACAGGATTACAGCTGCCGCCGACAGGGTCTTCGACAAAACCTTCACATTCATCTCCCCTGCTGATTTTTCAGCGGCTGAGAGCGCGAACTGTTCCGAACTTGTGGTCCTGTCATAGATGGTCCTGTCATAGATGACTGTTCCCGGAACCCGCCCGCCTCTCGCGACATTGAGCGATCAGGAGGCGAAAAATGCTGATTGAGAAGATAAAAACACCCGGTCTTTCCCATCTCTCCTACCTTGTCGGAGCGGGCGGTCAGGCCGCCGTCATCGATCCTCGCAGGGACTGCGAGATCTATGTCGAGAAGGCGCGGAGCGAGGGGCTGCGGATCACCCATATCTTCGAGACCCATCGCAACGAAGACCTGGTTTCCGGTGCGCCCATCCTCGCAGAGCTGACCGGGGCGGAGGTGTTCCACGGCCCCAACGCGGACGGCGAGGTGGAATACGCAAAGACCACGAGAGAAGGCGACTGCCACGCGATCGGACAGCTCGAGATCCGCGTCCTCGAAACTCCGGGCCATACCTTCGACCACGTCGCCTATGCCATCTTCGATAGCGAGTATCCCGACAAGGCTGTCGGCGTGTTCACCGGCGACGCGCTGTTTGTCGGCGATGTTGGCCGAACCGATTTCTATCCCGATCGCAAGCGCGAGGTCGCGGGCCTCCTTTTCGACTCGCTTCGCAAGATCTGCGATCTGGGCGACCAGGCGATCATTTATCCCGCACATGGTGCCGGTTCGGTGTGCGGATCGGGTATGGCGGACAGGGAGTTTTCGACGGTCGGTCACGAGCGCCGCAACAACCCCATGCTCCAGATCGAGGATCGCGACACGTTCATCGACCGCAAGGTCAACGAAAACCACTACCAGCCGCCCTATTTCCGGTTGATGGAACACCTCAACCTGGTGGGCGGCGAGGCCGCACCGCGCGTGCTCAAGCCCCAGCCGATGAGCCTTGGCGAACTGTCGTCCTGCGAAGCCGACAGGGTTATCGATGTCCGCGAGCCGCTTGCCTATGCGGCGGGGCATCTGCCGGGCAGCATCAACCTGCCGGTCGGCATGATCCCGGCCTTTGCCGGATGGTTCATCGGCGAAGGCGAAAAGCTCGCGCTGGTGGCTTCGTCGCAGGACCAGCTATCAACCGCGATGGAGCATCTGGTGAGGATTGCGCTCGACAACATCGTCGGGGGTTATGTCGGCGTCGTTCCAGCCGCAGCCTCGGGGAAAACCATGCGCTCGATTCCGATGATCGGCACGCAAGAAGTCGAGCGCCGCTTGCAGGAAAAGCCCGACGACTGGACCCTGCTCGACGTGCGAGACGCAGACGAGCGTGAGGCCGAGGCGATCGAGGGTTCGCGTCATATCTACGTCGGCGAACTGAACGAGAAGTGGAAAGACCTCGACCGCGGCCAACGCTATACGCTCATGTGCGCAAGCGGCATGCGCGCGACCGTGGCCGCCGGCTGGCTCGATGCGCACGGGTTCGACCATCTCGATGTGTATCTGGGTTCGATGGGCGCCTGGAAGGCGGCGCATTCATAAATGGGTTTCCGAACCGCCGCCTACTCCCATGAGATAACACCATCTGCAGACCGCCAAGTCGCAGGCCGGATCATCCCTTCGTGGGCGATACGGACTGCCCTGATTTCCGCATCTATCTCGCGCCGCCAATGATCAAGAAAATCGAAGAGCACAGGAAAATCAGGTGCCGCGTCGTACTCCTGCCACGCGAAAATCTGGAGAAGGGCGGGATAATCCGGCATGGCGTAACAAATCTCAGCCGTAGTCAAACCGTATCCCTCCAGCTGAACCAGGAACGCCCGGTCGGTCATAGCGAAGGTCTCCGCCCGTGGGTCCCGTAGATCGAGCCTTTCGCCGGGAAGAGTTCTCGTGCAGTTTCCGATCGCTCGGGTTCGGGCAAGCGACGGCCCGCAGACCCGATCTCAAGTGCGTTGGATTTACGGACCCATGACGCGAGAATCGCGTGCTTAACCTCCGGTTCTGGCGAAGGGTGGTGCGCTTCATCGAAAGGGTGCAGGTAACGTGAGAATGGTTGCGACATAGGGTCATCCTCCTTTCCGCTTCGCCGCTCGTCACTCACTGCGGAAGATCCGCCAAGAATATTTTGGACCTCGGATCTGGCCCGTCAAGCCCCTGATAAGGAGCGGCAAAACCCCGATTTGGCGCGGGCTGGCAAACGCGCGTCAAAAATTTTCAGCGGACCACTTGAAGCCGATTTTGGCCAAAACTAGATCGCCGAGGTCTCCTGCCGAATGCGGGGGAGACACCTTTAGACATATCGCTTTGTAATGGAGGTTATGCATGCATTTCCGACCTTTGCACGATCGTGTGCTGGTTCGCCGTCTCGAGGCCGAAGAGAAGACCTCGGGTGGCATCATCATCCCGGACACCGCCAAGGAAAAGCCAATGGAAGGCGAGATCGTGGCCGTGGGGCCCGGTACGCGTGACGAGGCCGGCAAGCCGGTCGAACTTGCAGTCAAGGCTGGCGACCGCATCCTTTTCGGCAAGTGGTCAGGCACCGAGGTGCGGATCGAGGGCGAGGATCTGCTCATCATGAAGGAGAGCGATATCCTCGGCATCATCGAAGCCACCGCCGAACTCAAGCGAGCGGCGTAAGCCACGAGATCAAATCTTCAGTTCAATCGAAGGAAGAAACGAAAGGAGCAGGCCAAAATGGCTGCAAAGGAAGTAAAGTTTGCGTCGGACGCGCGTGATCGCATGCTCCGCGGCGTGGATACGCTTGCAAATGCGGTCAAAGTCACCCTCGGCCCCAAAGGACGCAACGTGGTGATCGAGAAAAGCTTCGGGGCGCCCCGCATCACCAAGGACGGCGTAACCGTCGCGAAGGAAATCGAACTCAAGGACAAGTTCGAGAACATGGGGGCGCAGATGCTGCGCGAAGTCGCCAACAAGCAGAACGACAAGGCCGGCGATGGCACGACCACCGCAACCGTTCTTGCCCAGTCGATCGTTCGCGAAGGGGCCAAGGCCGTTGCCGCCGGGATGAACCCGATGGATCTCAAGCGCGGTATCGATCTTGCCGTGGGCACTGTGGTCAAGGACCTCGAGAGCCATGCCAAGAAGGTTTCTGCCAATAGCGAGATCGCGCAGGTTGCGACGATTTCGGCCAACGGCGACGAAACCGTCGGTCGCATCCTCGCCGAAGCCATGGACAAGGTCGGCAATGAGGGCGTGATCACGGTCGAGGAAGCGAAGAGCCTCGAAACCGAGCTGGAGACCGTCGAGGGCATGCAGTTCGACCGCGGGTATCTCTCGCCCTATTTCGTGACCAACACCGAAAAGCTGAAGGTCGAACTCGACGACCCCCTGATCCTGATCCACGAGAAGAAGCTTTCGAACCTGCAGGCACTCGTGCCGCTACTCGAACAGGTCGTTCAGTCGAACCGCCCACTGCTGATCATCGCAGAGGACGTCGAAGGCGAAGCGCTCGCGACACTGGTGGTGAACAAGCTTCGTGGCGGGCTCAAGGTCGCTGCCGTCAAGGCGCCTGGTTTCGGCGACCGCCGCAAGGCGATGCTGGAGGATATTGCGATCCTTACCGCTGGCAATGTCGTCAGCGAGGAACTGGGAACCAAGCTCGAGAACGTCACGCTTGGCATGCTGGGCACCGCCAAGAAGGTGATCATCGACAAGGACAATACGACCATTGTCGACGGTGCGGGCAACAAGGCCGACATCGACGCCCGGGTAGGCCAGATCCGCGCACAGATCGAGACGACCACCAGCGACTACGACCGGGAAAAACTTCAGGAGCGCGTCGCAAAGCTCGCTGGGGGCGTGGCCGTCATTCGCGTTGGCGGGGCAACCGAAGTCGAAGTCAAGGAACGCAAGGACCGTGTCGACGACGCGTTGCATGCGACCCGCGCGGCTGTCGAGGAAGGTATCCTCCCGGGCGGCGGCATCGCCTTGCTTCGTGCGCTTAAGGCGCTCGACGGCCTGCAGGCAGCAAATGACGACCAGCAGTCAGGCATCGACATCGTACGCAGGGCGCTGCGCTCTCCGGCGCGCCAGATCGCTGAGAACGCTGGGGAAGACGGTGCCTACATCGTCGGCAAGCTGCTTGAGGGTGATGACTACAATCACGGCTTCAACGCAGCGAAAGGCGAATACGAAGATCTGGTCAAGTCGGGTGTGATCGACCCGGCCAAGGTCGTTAGGACTGCTCTGCAGGATGCCGCGTCGGTAGCCTCTTTGCTCATCACCACCGAAGCGCTGGTAGCTGAGCTACCCAAGGAAGACAGTCCCTCCTCGATGCCTTCGATGGATTTCTAAGGCGCTTCTTTCTCCTGGAGGCCGGACAGGCGCGCTCACACCGAGCGCGCCTGTTTTGCATTAACAACCTGAAAAACATGGTTTAAAAACCAAAAAATTCTTGAAACTCGAGATCTCGTTCCTAGTTATAGATGTGCCGGACGCCAAGAATGGGTCCGGTTGGACAGAGGGCGCCGGCTCTTTCGGTCCGGCGCCTCTCACGCCCAGATTGCTCAACAAGGAGGATTTGGAAATGAGAACTGCATTTGACCTGAGTCCGTATCGACGCTCGACTGTCGGATTTGACCGCCTGTTCGACGCGCTCGAGAACAGCTTCCGCACCGATGCGCAGGAAAGCTTCCCACCCTTCGATATCGTTCGCACCGGCGACGATAGCTACCGCATTACTCTGGCGGTGGCCGGATTTGCCCGTGACGAGATCGATATCACGGCCCAGCAGAACCAGCTCGTCATCTCGGGGCAGAAGAACGAGAAGGACGAGGACGGCGTCGAATTCGTTCACCGAGGCATCGCCACTCGTGCCTTCGAACGTCGGTTCCAGCTGGCCGATTTTGTCGAGGTGAAGGAGGCTTCCTATGAGAATGGCCTGCTCAGCATCTCGCTCGAGCGCGTCGTTCCCGAAGCGATGAAACCTCGCAAGATCGAGATCGGAGGCGGCAGCCACGACAATGATGACGCGCCGCAGCTGACCGACCAGAAGGCGGCTTAAGCTTCAATCAGTATCGGACGTTCGGCGGGACGGGTGCGGCTGCATCCGTCCCGCCTTTGGCGAGTCAGTCGGGTCCTTGGCCAGCCGCAGAGCCAATCACGTGTTCGAGAGCGGCCTAATGCCCGCCTTTGCTGCTTGCCGACGACAACGAAGCGCGTGAGATCCTGATCGCTAGCTTCCCGCTTCCAGCGTGAGTCTCGCGGTTCGCTCCGCTTCGCCGCGCACCAGCGTAAGGACAACTGTCTGTCCCACACGATAGTCGTCGAGGCGGGCCAGAAGATCACCGACGCGCGACACAGGTACTCCGTTGATGGCGGTGACGATGTCACCTGGCGCCACGCCCCGTCTCGTGCGCTGGGCCGGGATTATGCCGGCGCGGTCTGCTGCCGAACCGGGATCGACGCGCAGGATGAAGACGCCGTCAATCCCGGAGGCCCGTTTGAGGCGGTCGTTGATCTCGTCGTCGCTTTCGATACCCAGCGTGGGACGCGTATAACGCCCCTCGGCGATCAGCTGTGGTACGACACGCATGACTGTATCGACCGGCACAGCGAACCCAATGCCGGCCGATGCACCCGAGGGGCTGTAGATTGCCGTATTGATGCCAATCAGTCTGCCCGCGGAATCCAGCAGCGGGCCACCCGAATTGCCCGGATTGATGGCCGCATCGGTCTGGATCAGATGGCGAATATCCGGGCCGTTTTCGTTCGGGAGCGAACGGTCGAGCGCCGACACAATCCCCTTTGTCAGGGTCCAGTCCAGGCCAAACGGATTACCGATGGCAAACACATTCTGCCCGACCTGGAGATCGTGGTTTGTGCCGATGGGAACACGCGCCGGGGCCGCGAAGCCCGCCTTTCCGATTTTCAGCACGGCAAGGTCATGCTGGGGGCTGATTCCGACCAGGCGGGCGGGAAACTGGCGCCCGTCGGCGAGCTGGATCTGGGCCTCCGACGCCCCCTCAATGACGTGAAAATTCGTTACGATATGTCCGGCTTCGTCCCACACGAGACCCGATCCCGATCCTCGCGGAACGCTATAGACATTGCGGGTCCAGAAATCGGCGACGCGTTGCCGCGTCGAAATGAAGACCACCGATGCGCGGGCGTTGCGAAACAGATCGATCGTTGCGCGCTCGTCTGCACCGAGTTCCCCCCTCGGCGTGACCGTTCGCGTTTCAGCGACCGGGCTGGACTGGGTCAAAAACAGGGAAGCAACAGCGGCGAGTAGCAAGAGGTTCATGACGATCAGTGAAGCTAGCCAGATCCGGGAAATTTGAACAGGGTTCGCCAGCGCAGGTCGCATGATTGGTAGATAGAACAGCTGCTGTCGCGATCAATGGCCATGGCGTTATCGATGCACACTGAATGTCGCCGACCGGTCTTCGCGCCTATATAGGGTAGAACGCGTCACCTTCCGGGCATACGGTTGGGCGCCCGCACATCGGAAAGCGTTTCAGCTTCTTCCCACTTTATCTCCTGCCGCGGCACCACCGAGAGGTTGCCATTGGTTTCCAAGACGACCCAGTTCGCTCCGTCGTTCTTGGTGATGCCATGCTCACGTAATGCGCTCTTGATTTCCTCTTCCGTAATCCGTGTTCGCTTCATTGCATCGCGGAGAAACTTCCCTTTGTGCGTTAGCAATGTTGGCTCTGCCTTGACGACATGGGCAAGCCGTCGACTGTGCCAAACCAACCGGGTCGTTGCGTACTGACAGAGCGCAAGCACCGCAATCGCGACAAGCGCGTCAAGCGTTGCGACGTTCTTCAAAAGGATTCCGCTAGCAGCCAGGCTGCCAACCGTGACGTTAATGATCCAGTCGAAATTGTTCAGCTGACTGGTGGTCCGCTTGCCGACCAGGCGGACCATCACGATGATCATCACGTAGAACAGGATGGCGTTGCCGGCGATTTCGGCAATGCGCGGCCAGTCGGAGGTTATATTGAATGCTTCAGGCATCCGAGGAAATCTCGTAGTCGATCGGCTTGAAAGAGCCTCCATTGGAGGCATAGGCGGAACAGGCGGTCAAACCGATCACAAGGTCCATCTCCGCCTGCAAGACGATGCGATCGCCCGCTTTGCTGACGGGCGGCTCGACGGCCAGAGTACCGCGATCCCCATCGACCGGCACGTTCATGAAGATATTGAAAGCGGTCGGAATCGCATCGGGCGAAATTCCATAGGGCGCAAGGGCTTCGGCGAGATTGCCGAAGCAGCCTCGATGGAGCGGCTTGTCCGGATAGAAATGACGGAATGTGTCCTCCGAACAGGGCGTCAGCAGAAAGTCGTGTCGGTCTACCGTATCCTCGACGATTGTCAGCATCGGGTTCGACCGGTTGGACCAGAGGCGATTACCTTTTCCCAGGCGGATGGTTTCCTCGTAATCGAAGGTCCGCCCATTGGAGATTGTTTCACCTACATCGGACGCATTGTAGGCTAACAGGTCCGAAACCTGCCCCCCATCGGGATCGCGAACCGTCAGCCTGTCACCTCGTGACAATTCGAAAGCGACCCCTGTTCGAGGCTCGATGCGGTTCATTTTTCCTCCTGACGGGGATCCTTGAACGGGCAGGTCCAGTCGTCGGTGACCAGCCGCCCGCTATATTGCCTTGCTTCGCTGCTCTCCCCGTGACGGGCGAGCATGGGATTTATATCCCCTGCGAGTTTACGGTCGCGCTCGAGAATGGTTTCCCGCATCCGTTCATACCTGCCATCAGTCCGCAAGGCCTCGAACTGGTCGTGAAGATTGAAGACCATGGTGGGATAGGCGAACCGGCGAGCCGGCCGCGATGCTGCCGGATGCAAGCCCACGACGAAATATGCCGCCCCTCCGAAGCTGAGCGAAAAATGCGGATCGGCGGGGTTGGAACTCACAGAAGGGTCATAGGGCTGGCCCAGCCAGTTGTCTTTTTCCGCAAAGGATTGCAGCCTCTCCCACAGCAGCCTCTCGAACTCGCCCTCGCAGAGGGTTTCGGGATACTGGAAAACAACCGCAATGCTGCGCAACCCTTCGGGATCTTCGCGGTACCGGTCGGCCCATTTCAGCAGGCTGTCGTGAATTCGCAGGTCGTCCCAGCCGCTACGCATATCGTAGGCGACGACGACCTCGAGCAAGTTGCGGGCCTGAGCCGACTTTGCACCCACGCAGGGAAAGCTGGTGTCCGAGATATGCGCACGAAACCTTGCCTCGATATCTTCGGCTATGGGTTCTTCTACAGCGAGCACTCCAGGGTTCATTGCGTAGACCTCGGGGTAAGGGGTGGTTCCAAGTTTCGGTCCTTCTCCCGGCCCATCGTCCAGTTCGCCTGCATCCGGACTTTCGGGTTCGGCGCGCACCAGATCTCGCCCGTATCGTCCAGCGCGGTCACCCAGATCAGATTATGCTCCGCTCCATAGTCGATCACTGCGAATGCCAGGCCTGCGCCCTTGTCGATGATCAGAACCGGCAGCGGGGGATTAAGCTGAGTGAACACGCACACCTCATTCGCTAATGACCGACCGCAATCGCCGCCATGCTTGCCAATCGGTACCCGGAGCACCTGCTAATCCTGCCCGAAGATATGGCGGCATGGGGGAGGGGCGCGACCTCAACCGAACTTACGCATTCATGAACTGCCACCGTCCAACTGCGTTCTAATCGACCTACGTCGAGGGGACGCAGATACACGATTGCGGCCAAGCGATCGGGCGGACCATCCAGGCGATCGGCGGGACCACATGGCGTCACGCTATGCCACCGCCTTTTCGTCGAGCGTAGATTCCGAGCATCCCCGGCGAGGGCCGCCGACAAGCCAGACACCTGTTTCCGTAACAAGCTCCATCGAACATACGGGTTGCCCGTCCTGATACAGATCAGCGTGATGGCCCCGGACGAGTTTCTGCGCCCGGTCAAGCGCGCCGGCTATCGATAGGCACTCGAACGTCGATTCCGATACGGGCTTCGCGTTCTCATCGAGCGATCGTAAGACATAGTTGGGCATGGGAAGCCGCTTTCCTCATCTTCAATCTTGCAAGGTTCTTTGACATCCATTCCGCGTCTGGGCTCAAGGCCGAGAGCGGTAGAACACCATGGTTATGGGCAGCGACAACTGCTTGACTATGAAAGACATTTTGATGCGAGAAGTTCCCGGAAAGATCGGATCCTTCACGCAAAATCGATGAAGTGCGGTTTCAGAGCGTCGGAATGATCGAAGGAATTTCTCTCCATCCTTTCCTGTTTCTACATTCAACTCGATAGCGCGGCCAATGTCTGCGCGTGGACCTCTGTGAGGGGCCTTCGAGACGATGTGCTTGCGGTCCTCCTCTGGTGATCGGTGCGCTTAACTTGATGACTTCCGGCTACTGTCGGCATAAGCAATCCGAATGCCTGATCTCCTACCCTTCGAGAACCGAAGTGCCGACCATCTTCGCCTGGTTCTCGAAGCCGGCCACATCGGAATTTGGGAGCTCGATCTCCAATCGGGTGAAGCCGTTAGAAACAGGACGCACGACGAGATCTTCGGCTATCCCGAACTGCTCCCGAAATGGACCTATGACCAATTCCTGCAGCATGTCATGGAGATCGACCGGGAAAGGGTAGATGAGCTGCAGAAGGCCACCATCGCAGAGAAGCGTGAATGGTCGTTCGAATGCCAGATCAGGACCGCCAGCGGCCAGATCCGCTGGATCAGGGCCGCTGGTCGCCCATTGCTAAATCCAGCAGGCGATGTCGAAAAGCTGATCGGTCACGTCGTCGACATAACCGAATCCAAGCAAAGCGAGGCGAGGCTCCGGCTCATTACCGAGGAACTCAACCATCGCGTTCGCAATATGCTGGCAATCATCAGGTCGATGGTAAAGATATCGGCTCGGCGGGCGCAGGACATTCCAGCTTTTGCAGAAGCCCTGGAGGGCAGGGTCGGCGCCTTGGCACGAACCCATCACCTGCTGGCTGGCGAGACAGCCGGCGCGATGAAGCCCAGCACCATTCTGCGGGAGGAATTGTCAGTCTTCGATGACGTCGGCGAACGCATTGGCCTGATTGTCTTAGACGAAACCGAGTTGTCTGCCTCGGCTGCCCAGGGCCTGGCCCTGGTTTTCCACGAGCTGCTCACCAACGCGCTGAAATATGGCGCCCTGTCTGCCGATGAGGGGCGCATCGAGATCCGGGTCGATCGCGATGCGGAAACCCTGAATATACTCTGGAAGGAACATGGGGGACCACCCGTCGATCCCGATACCAGCGACGGGTTTGGCTCGATGCTTATTGCAGAAGCGCTCGCGGCAGAGGGAACTACGACGCAAAGATTTCTGCCCGAAGGCCTGGAGTGTCACATCACGCTGGATATCGCATGAAGCACGCCGTTGCCTGATAGGCCCTCGGATTGGGAAAAGGGCCAGTCCACGAAGGGCCGAATAGTTGGTGTGTAAATCCTTGTCGGATCTGCTGAATCGAAGCTCATGCTGGAGCTTCAAGCTCGCACGATAATGGGATGCGGGAGCAATGCCCCCGCATCCCGGAACCGCCAAAATAAGCGTTAGTCGTATTCCTTCTCGATCACATCGCCGAAAGCTTCGCCTTCGGCGATTTCGCTGAGGCTGCTCTGCACCACAGCACGCTCTTCAGGTGTCAACGTGTCGCCCTTCAGAGCTTTCTCGAACTTCTCTTTGATGTAATCCTCGCCTTCCTCGACGCGTTCGGCAGCAGCCTTGTCACCGCTCTCGAACAGGTCGGCGATCTCGGTCCAAAGCCGGTGAAGATCACCGGTCACGGTACCCTTGGTGACTAACTCGTCACCCTGTCGCCGCAGTTCTCCGTTCAGCGTCTCCAGAGTGGCTTCGCGCGCTGCGAGCCGCCGCTGAAGTGCCTCTTTGAGATGCGGGCTTTTCGCCTTCTCGATCGCCTTGCGATAACCCTCGACAGAATCGATCGTGGTGTCGACTAGGCTTTTGAATGTGGTAGTGCTCATGTCGAAGTTCCTCGTGAGTTGATACTGATAACCCAACCCAAACCCGCGCCGCGCGCTCCCGCTAATTGTTGAAATCCCAGCCGGATTGCGCGATCCGTGCGATAAACGGCGTGACCTTAGGTCCTCGGCACCATTTTCAGCTGCACGCAACCGTATGTCCGCTTCTAGGTCGAGCCGAAGGCGGTTGGGAATGGCGGATTTGAGGGCGCAAAGCTGCCGAATTTTCACATAAAGATTTTCTTCATCGACGAGCGAGTATCGCCCAGCGTCATCGCAAAATGCGGACATTGTCTGCACCACTTGACCTTCTCACATGGTGGGATACACACCTTCCCACCCAAACAGAAAACCATGGTTTTCTGCGGTGTTGAGGGCAGCGTGGATGTGAGGCGGATTCTCGCTACCCGCTCCATTGTCCTGAGACAGCCGCAGAAAACCGCACTCTTTGAGGCGGTGATGCGCGGTTCGTCGCTCTTAGTTTTCACCCAATTTCTCACATCAGCCGAGGTGCGAGTTCCGTGCCCACGCGATACGCGGCGCGAGGAGTATGAACGGGACGGCAATGCTCACTCATGGCCGCGAGCAGGGTTGAAGGCTTGGGCAGGCTTTTCCCGAAGCTCTACTGTGTGCGATCGAACCGACCCTCGAACGTCAGGTGAGAAGCGCGCCGGTTTCCAACTCGCACCGCGTCTGGTTCTATACGAAATTTTAATTTTCGACGTGCACCATGCATTTGGAGGACCCGATCCATGATGCATCAAGACCATGAACAATTCATCCGTGCCGAAGGGTTTGCGGCCGCCGCGCGTGGGCCACAGGGTTTCGCCACCCCGGTCCTTCCGATCACCACGCGCTTGCGGGACATCGAAGCGGTCTTATCGCGCTGGACGGGATATGCGGCGCTGGCCGTGTGCGCCGTACTCGCGGCGTCAGCCATTATCTGACCGCTCCCGATAGCTGCGAAAACAGCATGGTTGGACCGGTCGCGGCCGGGCCAATCGATAGGACTTGCGCTGCAATCGAAAGGGGGCGGCATCAACGCCCTGTTTGCATCTCGCTTAGCTTACGTTCCCACGCGAGCGCGTGACGAATGATCGTTTCCAGATCGTCATGGCGCGGCTGCCATTTCAGCTCGCGCAGGATAGATGCATTTTCGCTGACCAGAGCCGAAGGTTCCCCGCACGCCGGTGCCGTCGGCGGCATCGTAATCGGTGCCATAGACCGCGACATAGTCTCGCTTGCCCAACGCCGCCTCGACCGCGACCTCGATAAGGTGGGTCGCCCCCGCCGTGGACTGCCCGGTTCGAAGATCGGGGTCCGCGCCGGCGACGTTGAAATATCGCAGTGCGCAGAAATTGAAAACGTGCGCTTCAGCCGTGTCCGCGAGCATCATCTCGGTCATCAGCTTGGACCTGCCATACGGATTGATCGGCGCGGTCGGATGGGTTTCCCCGATCGGAATTGCGGTCGGATTTCCACAAACCACCGCGGTTGACGAAAAGATGAAATGCCGGATCCCCGCCGCGATCGCGGTGGTAACCAGTCCGTGGCTATTCACTGTGTTGTTGCGATAATAATTCAACGGCTTTTCGACGGATTCGGTCACGATGATCGACCCAGCGAAATGCATGATCGCACCGATACCTCGCTCGGAGAAAATCTGCGTCTTCAGGGCCTTGTTCTCAATGCCGTCTTCGTAAAATGCCACGTCGTCCGGGATTGCGTAGCGAAAGCCCGTCCGCAGATTGTCGATAACCGCCACATCCCAGCCCGCATCGCGCAGCGCGGCCACTGCATGGCTCCCGCTATAACCAGCACCGCCCGTGACCAGCACAAGCACTCTGGATGGCGTCATCTTGAGTAATCTATCCTGTTTATCGTGATTTTACTTTTGTTTAGGCAGAAATTCTCGTGCCCGAGCCTACTCGATCGCAAATCGCGGAGCCAGCAATCGCCCCCAAACCCTAGGGACGCGCGTCGTGTGGCGAGCACGATTGGCCTCTGGCAAACCGCAATCTGCCTCCCATGTTACCAGGCCAAGACGCTCAATCTCCGTCTTCCTGCCTTGACGGATCCATCGTCCAGCCGCAAATATGTCAGCGAACAAGCCAAAGTTAAATTGAGAAATTAGGTTTGGCTCCGGGGTCGGCGAAGCAATCCAATGGGGTGGTTGGTAGTGTTCGGAAAATACAGGGGAATGCACGTTTCAGGTTGTGAAACGGTGGCCTTTTGACACGCGTGGGGCAAAAGCGCCGAGTCGTCGCCGTGGCTTCCGGAGGGGGCCATTGGGAGCAGATGATGCTCCTGCGGAGCGCCTTCGAAGGCACGCAGATCACCTTCGTGACGACGCTTGAAGGGCTTGGCGAGCGCGCCGGGCTCGAAAGTGTGCATATCGTGCCCGATTGCAACCGCCACGAGCCGCTACGTGCAGCCTTGTGCGCTGCGAAGCTGTTGGTGCTTCTCCTGAAGATACGGCCGCATGTCCTCGTGTCGACGGGGGCGCTTCCCGGCGTGCTGGCCATGATGTTGGCGCGCCGGATGCGCACGCGCACGATCTGGATCGACAGTATCGCCAATGCGGAAGAGCCGTCGATGGCCGGACGCCAGGCCAAGCGGCATGCCACCGAATGGCTGTCGCAATGGCCGGAGGTCGCGCTGCGCGAAGGCGGCCGGTACGAAGGATCGGTCCTGTGATCTTCGCCACGGTCGGAACGCAGTTGCCGTTCCCGAGAATGTTGGCGGCTTTGGATGGGATCGCCGGCGAACGCGGCTTGAAGGTGACCGCCCAGACCTGTGAGCCCGGAGCCCATTACGCGCATATGGAAACCTTCGCGGCGATGGCGCCAGCGGAGTTCGACGGGGCGATGCGGGATGCTTCGGTGATCGTGGGCCATGCTGGCATCGGCACGATCCTGGGCACCGGCAGGCTGGGCAAGCCGCTGATCCTCATGCCGCGCCGCGCCAGCCTGGGCGAGCATCGCAACGAGCACCAACTGGCGACCGTTGCCGCAGTCGAAGCGCGCGAGGGGATTTACGTCGCTATGGACGAGACTGAGCTGGCCGCGCATCTCGAAACCCCCGATCTCAAACCTTTCCATCTCGGCGAAGGGCCCAAGCTGCCGGCGCTTACCACTTTCCTACGGGATTTCATCCATGCCTAGCCTGAACAAGCTGCTTTGGTTGCAACGCTCGCTCAATCGGTCGCGGATCGCGTTCTATAATCGCTTCTGGGGAATGACCATCGATCCCACGGTGGTCATGTCGCTGTCGGCCAAGATGGATCGCACCTACCCCAAGGGCGTCCATGTGGGCGCCCATACCTATATCGCCTTTCGCACATCGATCCTGTGCCACGATCGCACACGTGGGATCTATCGGGACACCATTATCGGGAAGAATTGCTTCATCGGCGCGCACAGCCTGATCATGCCGGGTGTGCGGGTTGGCGACAACAGCATCGTGGCCGCCGGGGCCGTGGTGCTGCGCGATGTGCCGCCGCGATCGATCGTCGCGGGCAATCCCGCCAAGATTGTGAGAAGCGATATCGAGGTCGGCCATTACGGTCGGTTTCTGTCGGCCGATCAGCCGCCGGCGACGCCTCCGGGCTCTTCGCCCGACACTTTCACATCCCCTTCGGAAGGCGCTTCCCTATGAGCAGTTCCGATCGCGTCATCCTGATTACCACCGCCAATGCCAAAGGCGGGCGGGACGAAGAATTGCGGCGGCTGTTCGCTTCGGTCGCGGCCTTCCGCGAGGCTCGTCCCCATGCGCTGGTCGATCACCATCTGCTGCTCCAATGCTGTAACGATCCGGCGGCGAGCGTCGATAGCATCGGCGTGCCCGGCGATGTCCGCGTGACATCGGACACGGCGCAATTGCCTTTATCGGTGGCGCGCAATCGCATGCTTGAGACCGTTCTGGCGCAGGAGGATCTCGACGATGATTTGATCGGCTTCCCCGATGACGATGCTTGGTATCCGGCCGGTACGCTCGAAGCCGTATACGATGCGTTCCGAGATGACCGCGATCTCGACCTGTGGTTCTGCCGCTATGGGTCGGCGGCGACGTGGCAGCCCGATGCGCCATGGCAAACGCCTTCGCTGCAACAGGTGCTGTCCTTTGCATCGTCTAACACGGTGCTGCTGCGCGGGCGAATATTGAAGTCGGTCCGCCGCTTCGACGAGACTCTGGGGCTCGGCACTCCGGCACGCAGCGGAGAAGATACCGGTTTTGCCCTCCGCGCGTTTCGGGAAGCGCGCACGGCGCGATTCGTCGATGCGCGCATGATCGGACATCGCGATTTCGATCCCTCCATCCGAGCGAAATATTACGGCGGGGCGCTGCTTGCGATTCGTCGCTATGGCGGTTCTTCGCCAGCCGGGCTGTGGGCGCTGGGACGCAAGACGCTGGTCGGGGCGGCGCTGGTCGCGCGCGGGGAACTGCCGGTTTCCGAATATCGCGATGCATTGGCAACGACGGCGCGCGGCTGACGATCGCTGACGATCAAGGGGGGGCTTCGAAAAACAGCTTTCCTACACGCGGTTTTATGGAACATATGGGGAACTCCAAAAATGGAGATACCGATATGCTAGCGTCCAAACCCCTTTCCCTCGCGATGATTGTCGCGGCGGCCTTTCCCATCCCATCTCTCTTCCCGCTTGCAGCGCAGATGACGGCCCCTCGTATCGAGGCGCCGGCGGGCTATGCCCCGATCTACGCCCCTTGCATTGCCCAGGCGGATGGCAGCTGCGTGCCCGCCAGCTCGACTGAACCGCTGCCCACGGCCGCCAAGCAGGAGGCGTTCCAGCTCGTAACCGCGAACGCACCCGCCGCGCCCGCAACCGTTTATGGCGGCATTTATGCGCTGTCGCAGTCCTGCGCGTCCTACAATGGCGGCGCTCTGGTGCTGCGCTATCGCGGGCCGGACGGGGCGACGATGCTGGCGCTGCACAGCTTGAATACAAGCGATACGGGAGGGGGCACATTGGTTTCGCTGGGATCGGGCGCAGTCGTCGATATTGCGCCCCCGAGCGGATCGAGCGCTTGCAACGCCATCCTCGCGCGGGTGCCCTGATGCGGCGGCGGCAATTTGTCGGCGGGCTCGTCGGCGCAAGCGGACTGGTGGCGGGCCATATGGCGATGGCACAGGCGGTCGGGACGGCTCCGATCCTCTTCGGCGGCGGACAGGCCGCCCCCGTGCCACGCGTTCCACCGCTCGATCCCTCCGCGCTCCCCTTGCCCAATCGCACGAAAATCGCTGGCCTGGGCCACAGCTTCATCCAGCGCGGTTATCGCGCGAATTTTTCCGGCTCCACCATAAGCGGGACGGAAGAGCGTGCGCGCGGCGTCCTGCCTGTGATCGCCGCGCTGGACGGGCGCTTCAATCTCGACATTTTCGCCATGCCCGATGCGCCATTCGGACAGGATAAGCCCAGTCTGTTCAACGCGACCGGCGGCGCGAACCACGGGATCGGCGGCGAGCATCTTCTAGCCACATCGAGCGTGCCCGGATCGATCAATCGAACCCCCTATGTCCTCAATCGCGGGCCCGGCATCGTCTATCTCGATATCGGGACCAACGACATCAATTCCGGAGTCGGCGGTGCTCATGGCACGGACAATTCGGCTTCCACGATCATCGCTGCGCTCGACCGGCAAATCGCGCTGCTGACCAGCCATGGCGTCTGGGTCGTGCTGCAAAGCGTGGCGTGGCGATTCGACTGGCCTGAGGGCGATCCACGTTTTTCGACGCTCGGGGCGGTCAACGCGTGGATCAGGGCGCAGGCTGCCCGACCCGGTGTGAAGCTGTGCGACACCGTGGCGATCGACGGGACAGCATCGGCTGACCGCGCGCTGTTCGAGACCGATGGCGTCCATCCGAATATCCGGATGAGCGTGCTACGGGCGGAGATCCTGCTGCCGATCCTTCGGTCGATGGTGACGCATGGCGATGCCCGCGCCGCGCTCGACCCTCTTGCCGCCGACAACCTCTTCATCCGCAAGGGGCTGAAGGGCGTTTCGGGCACTCTCGGAGCCGGTGCCAGCGGCACCGTGGCGACCGGAATGACTCTGACACGCGGTCGCGGCCAGTCCACCGCCGTGGGCGCGAAGGAGGTTCTCTCGCCCGAAAACGAACGCCAGATCGTCAGTGTGACCAACACATCTGGCGACACGAGCGATTACCAGTATTTCGATTTCCGCTGCACCGGCAATCCCTCCCTCTCCTCGCTCGGCCTCGCAAGCGGCGATTGGGTCCAGATGGACGTGCCGGTGGAGTTCGACGAGTGGGCGGGTTGGGTCGGCCGCCTCTACACAGGTGAAGGGCCGGCGGCTCTGTTCAACGATGCCTTTGATACAGGCTATCTGTGGACTGCGGAAAACAGCGCCAGCGTGCCGGGTCGATCGACATGGTTGACGACGCGGATGGAAATTCCCGCCGGCACGACCATGCTGCGCTGGGCCTCGCGCGTTGTGCGCCTGTTCTTCGATACGGGCGCGGGCGGCACCGGGACGGTCAGGATCGGATCTCCGATCCTGCGCAAGATTGCCGATCCGCGTCCCGCGTGGAACCTGAATTGACGCGATCGCCTGTGGTGGGCGGGCGGGCCGCAGCTCGCCCACCTTTGTTTTTGCGCGAAACCGTTCAGCCCGCCGCCCGCGCCTTGCCGCGAATACGGGCGCGAATGGCTTGGATCTGCGAGCGCACGAGTTTGGGCGCGAAGAGCAACAGCAGCACGGCATAGGTCAGCGCGCCGATCCCGGCCAGCACCGCCAGCCGCAGGAAAACGTCCGGAACCTGTCCCGCAAGGGCCCAGCGGGCGGCGAGGACCGCCAGCAACATGGCTCCCCCCGCGAGATAGGCCGGAGCGATCGCCTTCAGGATCGCCATCGTGCCGAGCGAGGCGACCCGTCGGCACGCGTAGAAATCGCAAGGCAGCGTGATCAGCAGCGTCGCCGTGCTCAGCAGGACGAGCTGAACCGGGTCGAGCGCCCATCCCGGCAGGACGACCAGAGCGACCAGCGCCGCGCGGACCGCGAGGATCGCGGTGGCGACGCCGGGACGGCCCACGACGCCCAACATGCTCGACAGAAAGTGCTGGGTCACCTGCAAGGCGCCGAACAGCGCCACGATCTGGAGATAGACCGCCGCCTCCTCTCCCTTGTCGCCGAACGCCACCACGCATGCTTCGGGCGCGACCGCCGCCAGCCCGAGGAAGATCGGCACCGCCACGATGGACGCGGTTCGGATCATCGGCAGGAAAGCGTTCTGCAGCGCTACGCGATCATCCGCGATCCGCGACAGCGTGGCGAAGCTCACATCGATCAGCACCGCCATGATCATCTGGGCGAGCACGAAATACAGCCGCGATCCGATGACGTAATAGCTCAGGATCGTGGCGCTGTGGCGGTACAGCAGGACCAGTTCTATGGCGCGGGTGCCGATATAATACAGCACCCGCCCGGTCAGCAGCGACAGTCCGAAACGCAGCAATCCCTTCGCCGCACCGAAATCGGGGCGCACCAGCGGATTGAACGGCGCGCGCCACCAGATGAGTGCGCAATTGATGGTCGCCAGGATGATCGCCTGCGCCACCAGGCTCCACGCGCCATATCCCATCAACGCCATGGTCACGCCGATCGCGCCGCTGATGAACGTGGCGATCAACGCGCGCACGGCCAGCCAGCGAAAGGCCATTTCGCGCCGGAAGATCGACTGCGCGATATAGCTCGCCGCGTTGAGGATGAGCGCCAGCGACAGGACCCGCAGCAGCGGCGCCAGGCCATCGGCACCGAACCATATCTCCAGCCGCTCGGCGAAGACGAACAGCAGGATGCCGAGAATGATCCCGGCCCCCAGATTGACCAGAAAGGCCGCGCTCAGAGCGCCCGGGTTCAGCTTGCGCGCCTGCACCACGGCATCGCCGATCCCGTTATCGGCGAACAGTTCCGCGATGGCGAGAATGGCGATGGCGGCGCTGAACAGGCCAAGTTCGTGCCCGCTCAAAATGCGCGCGACGATCAGGAACAGCACCACGCTGCCCAGGCGCGTGCCCCAGTTGCGAACCCCGGACCAGAAGAAATGCGCGAGTTTCATGGTTCCATCTTAGGTTTCGCAAAGTTCGGCTCGCAGTCCAGGCGTGCCTCAATCGCCTAGATCGCCATCCGCTTCCATTGCGTGAAAAGATATCCGAAAACGCCCACAGCCAATGATCCCGCGAGGCAAAACGCCCAATAGGAAATCGTGCTAGGCTGCAAAAGCCAAAGCGCGCCCACGACATAAACCGCGACGACGCTGGCAATAAAGGTCTCCAGCGAATTGGCGCCTATAGCACCGAAAATATTTCCCAGTTTGGGGAAATATTTCTGAAGATAACTGAAAATCTGAAATAGAAAAACAAACGAAACGATCGCGCTCAAAATGCGCAGAGGGCCCAGATGTGATTTGGAGAACAGGAACTGTTCTTGAAGGTCGATATCGGTAAGATAGCGAAGGCTGGCCTTTAGAACAAAGCCGAGAATCACAAGAATGAACGGTACAGCCACGACAAAACCGCGCCCGTTCACACTTCGATTGAGCCAAACGGCGCACTCTTTAGCCGTCACAGCAGGGATGACGAAAGCCAGTTGCCAGCTTAGCGGGTTGAAATCCCCTTCCAACCAAGGCAGTCCCGACAAAATTCGCGTTTGCGAAAACGCGTAGATTGCTAGTGAAATGGTGACAATCAAACGAGTTCTGCGAAGTGCCAACCGAAACAAAATTAGTATAGCTATGACTTTTACGTAAAGTAGTAGGATCGTAGCAAGAAACGGTGCATCTAGCATTGTCAAGGCACTGGTTATTGCATTCCAATTGGCTGATCCATTCAGGCTGACGCCAGTCACCTGCCCAACCTCAGTCGGGGACATCGATACAACCGAAAAAATCAGCAGTATAAGAACACAATTGGCAGCCATTATTTTGAACATGCGACCAATTGATCTATGATAGAAATATCTGTTAATTTTAGAAAAATACGCAAGTCCGAAGAGTAGCCCTGAGACCATAACAAAGGTTTCGGCGGCCGACGAAAAGCCAAAATGAGTATATGTTGGAAAATTCGCCCCTTTCCGACCAAGATAAACAGTAAGGCTGGAGATATGATTGATCGTAATCGTGAGAATGGCGAAAGCGCGAATGGCATCTAGCGCCTCGATTCTATTGCCAGATGGTTTGGCAGGGGACGCCAAGTTTGATCGATTTTGTGAAAGAGCGTCAGTTCCCATATTGGTTCTGCCGGTGTCTGGTAAGCGGGCGCTGGCTATTCGGCGTGCCGGATGTCCGTCCCGAACGGATCCTTCGTTTAATGCGGGCAGCTGCGATCGCGATCATCATGAGCAAACTGTAGATCACGAAATTCGGGGCGCCATTCAGCGGCGAGGCTTCGGTGATGCCCCTGATCAGCACAAAAAGTAGTATTGCTAGCACAGCCATATTGGACGTGATCAAAAATGACCTTATGGTCGATGCCAAAGCGATAAAAAAAGCGATCAAGCCGAGAAGGCCAGATGAAAATAGTATTTCCAAGAAAAGATTGTGCGTATGGGCAGCAGCTGAAAACAACCTTGGGTCTTGTGAAAGGATAGTTACCGCCGACATATATCCATGTCCGAGAATAGGGGCGGCATCGATTTTCTCTAAAGCGACCAACCAGATATCAGTTCTGCCAGTGAGGTTGGTCAACTCCGCAGTATCGCCCGATCGCGACACACTGTAAAGAATCGCATCCGAGGCAAGGGTTAAAGAGAGCAACGCGCTGATTGCTGCAATAGTCGCAAGGGCCCATCGGAGCAGCGTCGCGCCGCGGCTCAGAAAGATGACACCCCCGCTCACGACTGCGGCGAGAATGCTCATACGATTATCGGCAAGTATGAGCGTGAGCGTTGCGACTCCGATCATCGCATACGGAAGAGCGAGTCCGACACGGCGAAACTGCGGATAATAGGCATAGCTCAATAGAGCACCGATGGCGGCAACACCCCCGATTGCATTAGCTGAGGGTGTGATCCCTCGCAGTCTATTGATCGCGCCAAAGCCATCGTCAGACCAGCCGCGCATCGATACGAAATCCGGTGCAATCGGCATGAGGATCAATGAGACGCCGCATAGAAACAGAGAGGCCCAAATGATGGCTCGCACTGATACGAATTCGCCGTTGATCTCAACGGAATAGACGCACAGGACGAGGATCATGAGCATAGATATCGTGGCGACCAGGGCGGTCGCGGCATTAGGAGACCAGAGCGCACTTGCCGTCAAAAGGACGAAAAAGATTGCCCACGGGGTAAGGCGGGCCGTCCACGCGCTAGGTGGACGGATGACACTCCAATAGATCGCAACGACCGCTGTCCAAACCACGCCTAAGAGACGGATGATTACCTGCATATCGATAGATTTGTCGGAATAAGGCCGATCACGGATGATCGCTGTGGCCACGACCGCGCCGACTATTACAGTCAGATACAAAACGATTGAAGCCGGACGCACCCGAACTTTCGGTGCGTTCGCCCTGAGCAAATAAGAAGATGCTTTGGGTCTTCGGAACAGTCTCGCCGATGGGGAGGCAAGTGGCCGCGTGACCTCGACGCTTCCCATCACGTTCCCTCCGACGAGCGGTAATCATACCCGTAATAGTCTTCCCCATACCCCGCTTTGCGCGCGTCGTATTTCGTCAGCACGCCGCCGATCAGTCGGGCTGAGGCGCGCTGGAGGCGGCGCAGGGCGCCCTTGGCCTGGCCGAAATGCGCGCCGCCCGCTTCGGTGACGAACAGCACGCCATCGGAGTGCGCGGACAGGTGGATCGCGTCGGCCAGCGCCATGACCGGGGGCGCATCCAGGATGACGATCTCGAACCGCTCCCGCAGTTGATCGATTACGGTGCCGAGCGCCTCGCCCGACAGGAGAGTGGCGGAATCGGGCGGGATCGGACCCGAGAACAGGAGCTTGAGCCGCCCTGTCCCGTCCTCCGCTTCGCCGCCTTCCAGGCCGTCATGCAGGACATCGTCCAGCGTGCGCCGACCGACCAGCAGGTCTGACAAGCCGGCAGGCCTCTCCTCGCCCGCAGTGGAAACGAAACGGTGGAGCGTCGGTGCACGCAGATCCGCGTCCACCAGTACCACCTTGCCGCCCGTCGCCGCCATATCCTGGGCGAGCGCGAGCGCGGTGGTCGACTTGCCCTCTCCCTTGCGGCTGCTGGTGATCAGCAGCGTATGCGGGATCCCGCTGGTGGAAGACAGTTCGATCGACGCGCGGATCGCGTGATACGCCTCGCTCAAGGGTGAATGCGGTTCGCGAAGAGCGGTCCGTGGATCGCCGTCGCGCACCAAGGGCACCGCGCCGAGCAATGGCAGGCGCAGCTTGTCCTCGAACTGGTCGGGAGAGCGGATCGTATCGTCGAACCATTCGCGCGCGAACACCGCAATCACCGACAGGGCGATCGCCGCCAGCAGCGCGGCCAGCGCGAACAGCTTGATATTGGGGTGGATCGGGCGGCGCGGCACCTGCGCCTCGTCGACAGGGGTCACGTTGTTGGGAACGACCCCGGCGGCGGCCGATACTTCGCGGAAGCGATTGAGCAGGCTGTCGTAGAGCGCCCGGTTGGTGTCCACTTCGCGCCGCAGGATATTGTAGCGGACGCCGCGATCCTGTTCGGAATAGGTATCGGCCTCGAGGCCCTGAACCTGCGATTGCAGGGCGTCTTCCTGGCGCGCGGCGGTTTCGTATTCGTTGCGGATCGAGGCGCGCACACTGCTGGCGATGGCTCTCATCTGCCGGTCGATTTCGGCCAGTTGCGCATTCACCTGGACCACTTGCGGATGGTCGGCGGTCAGGCGCTCACTCAGCGAAGCGAGCGTGCCGGTCAGTTCGGCCTTCTGTTCCGCCAGAGCCATGACGGTCCCGTTGGACAGGACCTGGGGCAGATCCATCAGATTGGTGGCCTGGGCCTGGCGCCAGCGCTGTTCGGCCATGGTGCGGGCCGCCTGCGCGGAGGCGTAGGCCTGATTCAATTGCATCAGATTGGCCACGGTTGGCGAGCGGGTGGATCCTCCTTCCGAAGAGGTTCCGGACGTATCGATCAACCGCGCACCGCGCGCATATTCGTTGAGCTGCTGTTCCGAGTTTTGGAGCCTCTGGCGGGCCTGCTCAAGCTGGTTCTCGAGGAAATTGCGCGCATACGATGTGGTCGAAAAGCGCCGCTCGATATTGCCGGAGATGAAGTTCTCGACATAGCTGTTGGCGACCCTGGCGGCGAGTTCGGGATCGCGGCTGGAAAACGTGATCTCGATCACTCGCGTATTGGGCGGCAGATTGACGCCCATATTCTCTTGCAGGACCTCGATCACCTGCTCTTCGCGCGACGTGCTGTACAGGCGCTCGTCGATATCGGCGCCCATTGCCTCCAGAAAGGCGTCGCTCGTCGCCAGGCCGAGGCTTTGCGACACACGCTGCGCCAGCGACTGGCTTTTCAGAATGTCGATCTGCGTTTGCAGGAAACGGTCGACCTCCGTCCCGATCGGCATCGGCTCCTGCTCTTCCGTGCCGAGAACGCGCGCCGCCTGCTGGTCGATCTGAATGCTGGCGCGCGCCTGATAGATCGGGGTCGTCAGCAGCACGCCGATCACGCCGATCAGCAGGGCTATCGCGAAAATGGCGAGAATGACGAAGCGATTGCGAAAGATCGCGGCCCAGATCGAGCGTAGATCGATCCACTGGCGCGGCTCTCGCTCGGCATCGTCTTCGATGAGGAAGATATCGTCGGGCTGATCGAGATGGATGGCCGAAGGCGCCGTCTGCACGGTGGAGCCCATCAGAAACGGGCCGCCGACAGGGCGAAAAGGTTCAGGACCGGCACGGCGAGCAGGATGTTTTCCTTAAGCCCGCGGCTGCGGGAATAGCCGACGATCACGACATCATTTCCTTCGATCAGGGGATCGGGGTCCTGCGCCTGGCGGATACGCTGAATGTCGAACACCGCAGCCTTGGGCTCGCCATCGATCGTGCGGAGGACGACGACGTCTCGCGTCGCAGCAACGTCGGTTTCTCCGCTGGCCAGAGCGATCGCTCCAAGCAGGGTGGTGGCACCGGCTATCGGATAAATTCCAGGCTCGTCCACTTCGCCCTGGACCGTGACACGCTGCGATACGGATTCGGTTATGGTCACCGTAACCTGCGGATGCAGATAGCGGGAACGCAGCTCATCTTCCAGCGAGCGCGCTAGTTCGCGAGCCGTGAGGCCGGCTGCCTGCGCATTGTCGACAAACGGAATCGATATCAGGCCGGATGCATCGACCGTGAGCCCCTTCATCGTCAGATCGGGCTCCTGGAACACGGTAACGTCGATCTTGTCGAGCGGTCCTATCCGGTATTCCTTGAGCTGACGCGAAGCGCTTGCCGCAGGGACGAGCGCATAGGCGGCATCACCGCGCGGAACATCAACGCCGACGTTGTTGTTGGCGCAGCCGCCAATTGCCGCGCTAAAAATAGCAACAGCGATCAAACTATACCTGATCATCCCGACCCCCGCTTGGTCCGGACACCAGTATTAACTCTTTCGATTGTGCATTGCAACGTTCCCTGCAATGGTGCCCTGAACGGCTTGCCTTAATCCGGCAGGCTGATGATTTCGATTGAGTCGAGATATAGGATCGCAGGATCGCGGGCTTGGTCAGCGACCACGAACTGCAATGTCTGCGTCGTGCATCCGCGTTCCGGCACTACGAAATCAGCTGTCAGAGACTGCCATGAGTCTCGAGCGGTGTCGTACCGAGCGTTCAAGGGCGACGAAGGTGCTCTACGGTCCGGCGAGGTCTGGCAGGCGATTTGCCACTCGGGGAGGGCGGAGACCGAGGCCTGCGGCCTGATCGCCAGTCGCAGGCGGTAGAGCCCGGGAGCCAGCGTCATGGTTTGTTCGGCAATGGTCCCGGTCCCGATGCCACGGTCGGACACAATTAGAGCATTTCCATCCCACGGGTTTTCGATCTCACCGATGACGGCGTTTACTCCGAATGCCGTGCCCGATCGCCAGTCACGCGATGAGCGAGCTCGGTTCGGCAAGGGGCCGGACCCGCTCGAAAAGGTCCCATTGTCTATAAGGCCGCTCGAAAGACGGCGGACGGCAGCGGTTTCACCACGCGCCTGCAATCCCGATCTGATCGTGCTCCGCTCGGCTTCGGTTACGGGCGTCGGCGACTGCGACAGACCCTCGACGAGCGTCACCGTCCCCGCAGCGGAGATTACGCCCGTTCGACGATAATTTTCGAAGAAATCGTGACGCCAGGAAGGGGCGACGCCCAGCGCTTCGGCGACGGCGTCCGGGCCGTTGCGATCGGCAAGGAGCGACATCATCGTCGTGCCCGCAATCGGGTTCTCAGGGTCCATGCGAAGCAGCGCATCGAGATGAGGCGTCGCTTTCGCCCGGTCTTCGCCTTGCAGGGATTGATCGGCCAACCAGCTTTGAACGATGATGTCACGCCAGCCGAGAGGTTCTGCGAGAGCCATCCATCTTTCAGCCGACGCCTCGTCGCCGGATCGCCACGCACAGCTTCCCAGCACGGCCAGCGCGGTGCTGCTGGCCGGCGCAATTCGCAGCGCCTGTACAGCGGCTGCCTTTGCTTCGTTACAGCGATCTTCTGTCAGGCGGGCATAGGCGAGCGATATCCAACCGGTCGACGAGAAGGGCTGTAGCGCGACAGCCTTTTGCGGATCGCGAATTTCGGCGCGCATTGAGAGAGCGAAGGACACGGACAAAGCCGATAGGCATAGGACCACGATTGCGCTGGTAATGGCCGCTGCGGAACTTTTGAAGGACCGTGTCCGAGCCTTATGGGGCAGGGCGAGCAGGCTCAGCGCAAACGCCCCCGCCGCTGCCAGTGCCGTCATGCGCAGCGGATAATCGTTAAACGAATGCAACGCGAGGATGAGCACGACTGCAAATCCACCCAGTAGAAATATGGGGTTACGCCCCGGCGTATTCCCCGCCCGTCGATGGTGTTGCAGAGCGCGAACGACGATCGCAATCAATCCCGCGAGCAGGAGGGCTGCGAGCGCGCCCCCTTCCATCACCAGTTCGAGATAATCGTTATGCGCGTGGTTCGGATAGTATGGATTGACGAGCCTTAAAGGCTCCCAGACGGGGATGAGGCTGCGAAAAGTGCCGAGCCCCGTGCCAATAGGGAACGTATCGCCGATCGCTTCGGCGGTCATGGCCCAGAACCCGTAACGCGGATTATCTCCTAACGAAGCGAACCGCGCGAGAACGCGGTCGGCAGTGGGGGTGAGAAGCATCGCGATCAGGCCGATCGCAGCACCCAGGGAAAGGTAACGCCATGGGCCTCGCTTCTCAGCTGGCCTTGCCAGATACAATGCGGCGAAGACTGCCAGGGGCAGGAGAACGAGACCGGACCGGGACTTCGTTATGAGCACGGCGAAGGCGAAAAGAGCTGTCAGGGCGAGCAGCATCCATTTTTTTTCCCAGCGCGCCCCTGATCGCACGGCCCCCTCCACACCGCAGGCGATGATGCCGACGAGCATCATGTCCGCATGGTGGGTGCGGTTCGTAAATAGTCCCGAGGCAGCATTCCGCGTCGAGTTGGCCCACAGGCTGAAGGAGAAGCCAGTCGCAAATTCCACGACGCTGACAATGGCTCCCGCCAGTGCGGCAGCTATCACCACGCGCCACAGCAGCAGTCGCCCATCTTTACTCAGGGTCAGGGTTCCGCACAGTATTGCGGCCGGTATCAGCGAGGCGAGAAGAGTGCGGGCCGTTCGATCCGGCGCGAGACTGAGCGGACGCCAGGAATCCGCGAGCGATATTTCGCGCTGCACCGCAATTGCCCAGGACCGACCGGGCAGATCCAAACCGATTGCCGGGGGAAGCGGGACGAGTTGCAAAAGTATCAGCGCGAACCAGGCCGTCATCAGCAAAAGCAAGCCTTTTGCGATCGGCACGGTCGTAATCCCGCGCAGGCGAGGAAGCGTGATGAACAGAAGTGCGAGCGCGCCAAGCTCCAGAACCGACTGGATCAAAGGGTAATAAGCCCCGGCGCCGCCCAATAGGAGGCAGATGGCGAAATACCCCGCGTTGATCCGTGAAAATCGCTGGTCCGAAGGCATAGCCGCTTCAATTCCCCCTACCGACAGCCGCAATTCATCCTCCCCAAGGAAACCGAGCTTAACTGCCAGTTTTGTACGGAAACTCTTGGTATCAATTCATCGGATGAAGTCGCCAAGCTTCTGTGTTTTTCGAAACCTGGCTCGGCAAGGTTTACGCCAGTTTACCATAACACTTCAACAGACCTTATCGGGTTGTTTTCTAGTCTGGCTCCTGTTGCAAAACAGGACATTTCCACATGCTTCGCTCCAGTCCGATTTGGTCGCTCCTCGGCGCAAGCGCGGCGGCAATTTGTCTCCTTGCTGGCGTCGATGCCGCCCAAGCACGGTCGAGCGAAGCCGCTGAAACAAGCGATACGCGTCCCAGCAACGATCTACGCCTTGCGACTGTTGGGTACCGGTTGGCGCGCGCAAACGCCGATTTGTGCACAAATCCGCAAATGATGTCCGGGCTGCTCATACATGACATTGCAAGCTACGCTGAACGCGATCGCGCCAAAATCACCGCCCATTACAAATTGGAGATGGGGTTCGGTGTTCGCGATCTAGTGCCTGAAAGCGCCGCCTCCCTGTCGGGATTTCAACGCGGAGACGAAATCATCACAGTCGATGGTTTTCCGATGAATGCTTTCGCGTTGGAGCAAATCGGTCGATCCGCTTCCTACGATCGCGTTGAACATTTCAATTTCTTCCTTTCCGAAGCCCTCGCCGATGGTTTGGTAGATGTGGATGTGAAGCGGGCGGGAGAAACGATTTCCCTGCATCTCGTCGGCGAACCCGGCTGCGGCGGACAAGTGACCGTAATGCCGGATCGGGCCTTGAATGCGTGGACGGACGGGCGCTTCGTGGCTGTGACAACTCGCATGATGGAATTGGCGACGACGGACGATCAGCTCGCCTTCGTGGTGGCTCACGAGATGTCGCACAATATTCTCGACCATACCGGTCCGTCGGAACCGACGAGAACGATTTTCACTGCGTCGCGTAAGGGCGGGGCGGGCGTTACCAGTTCGGCGAGCAATTCAAAGAACCTCGAAATCGCTGCGGACGAACATGCCGTTTCCATGCTTTTGCGTGCGGGCTACGATATCGACGGAGCAACAATCTTTTTAAAGAAGGCGGGCCGGATCCGTTGGTACGACATACCGATCGGCCATCCCGGGATAGGGCGGCGCATCAAAAACGTGACACTCGCAGCCGCAAAATATGTTGAGGAGCGTCGGCAGTCCGCGCAACCGTATGAGATGGCTTTAGCCAGCGCTGAGATTGGTTCCTCGGGACCCGGCGCGTCAGCCTCCGGCTTGCCGAGCGTCTTATCTCAACCCGATGAAGGCGTGATTTGGAGCAAACCGTATGTCGACAGGGTCGGCGGGGAGATCCGGATCGCGGACTTCAAGCTCGGCACGACGGTCGGCATTCTGGCGGCGAGCCAGCGTTCTAAAACATTGTCCAATCCTGTGCCGCCCGAATTCGCCATATCGAGCCTGAAGGACACGGATTTGCAAAGCGCATTGTTGAACCCTGAGGTAATAAACGGCCTGCTGACCGCCGTAACTACCTGGAATCCAAGTGCAGTGTATGTGAATCAGGTTGCATTACATGACGGCAATTCCGCGCCGCAAGTCTAGGCTTGAATCGGCCTGACTCTCACAGGACGAATTTCGCCCGCGTATCAGTGTTGCGATTACTGCGGACTTGCGTCGCTACCGCCAGCTGCCAACGCCGCCGCAGTGCCGCCGGCGCCCGCCAAGCCAAGCAGAGCCAAAGCAGGCCCGAAGAAGCTGCGCCTGCGTTCCACTTCCGGTCCGGCCGGATCGGGCAAGTCGCCCTCGGCAGCAGACTCGCCATCGACGCTTGAAGGGGTGCCGTCAGGTGCTTCCTGAGGCGCAGACGCCGCCGGTGTCAATTCGGTAACTGCGGGATCGACATCCTGAGACGAGACGGAGGACGAAATCCCTACGGTGGCAAGCACCATGCTCACGCCGATCCCGATTTTCGTAGCGGAGTAAGGCAACGTCTTCGTTCCTTCTGTAAATTGACTAGGCAAACTATCGTTAACTGCCTTTGGGGTCAAGGTATAAGAATCCGACAAACTAGATCTCGAAGAGCGGGGCCGTCCTTTTGTCTTATATTTCAGAATGATCTCGCTATCGCCTGTAATCGCGGCCCACTGAAGCCGAAGCGGAATAGCATCAAAAGCGGACGGGAGGGTAATCAGCGGCAAACGCAACTGCGATCTAGCCCGTAGGATGATCCCAGCGAATCGCGCAGCCTGAAACTTTTCTTACTCGAAAGCGTAATGGGTTTTGCACCGGATGTTCACGCTTTCGCCTTTGACTTTCTCAGGTCGAGATTGAATATGTGGGGCACGGAGAGAGGAATAATCGTGTCGTACATCAATGGAAAAACTCACCACCGCGAGGGGAGGGCGCCGCCGCGTCCGCTCTGGGAAGCTCCCAGATGGCAAAGGGCCGAATATCTGGTTTCCAGATTTGCGGGGTATGTAGCCCTTGTCGGGGTGGTAGTGGGCCTATTCCTGATTTTCGCCTAAGATATTAAAATGATCTGATATTTTGCGCATAACTCAGGCTATGCCAGAGCTTTCGCACGCGGGATGCGTGTTGCTGACGCGATTTTTTGCCATCGTCTTCTGGAGAGGAGGCGACAGGTAACATTTGCATCAAAAGTCTTCCCGATTTAAGACAGCCATCTAAAATCAGAACAAATGGATTCGGCCCGTTGGCTCGGGGACGCTATGAAGCGGGTCACGAGCGGTCGAAATACATAACATCCGATGGTCGCCTTCAAGAATTTGTAAATTCGAAGACACTTCGAAGACTAGAAGGGTGGCCGATGGAAATCAGGGAAGTGATGGGGGGTGGCGCTGATCCTGCTGTAGTCGCGCATTGCGGGCCCCAGCGAAACAATGGAGCATGGCGTGCCTTAGCTTGGACTGCGGCACTTGGCGTCGATGTTGCCATGCTCGGCACAGCTTTCCTGACGGCAAACCTATTTCTGAATGGCGGCATGTCCGGTCCGAAGATACAACAATGCTGCTCGCATTGGGTGGCATCTTTCTGCTTAGCTTTTTTTATGCGGGAGGATATCTGTCCTCTTCTTTGGTTTCGATTCCCAAGTCGCTTGGACGCATCACCCAAGCGTGGCTCGCCTCGATAGCTCTCGTTTTGCTGGTTTTCTTCTCGATCAAGACTTCGTCATCTCTGTCTCGCAGCCTTTTCTTGACGATCGCTATCGCAACTCCGTTTTTTCTCTGGTCGGGTCGAGCTGCGCTTCTCTATATCGCCAATGATCTGCTGAAGATCAGACTAGAGCGCCGCTTGGTTATCGAAGATGGATTGCCCGTACAGGTCCCGGAAGGATGGGACCTCGCTCGTGCAGACCGCTTCGGCTTTCGTCCGGATCCGGAAAATCCGGTCAGTCTGCACAATTTTTCAGGCCTGGTCGCGCCCTACGATCGGGTGGTTATTTCCTGTCCTACCGAGCGCCGCTCGGCGTGGGCGCTCTATCTCCGATCGGCAGCCTGTGACGGTAAGCTCGTCATGCCAGAGCTTTTCGATATCGTCGGCTGGCGCGTACGTCCATTCGAACCATGGCCGACCCTGCAGGTCTCGATCGGGCCGATGAACTTGCCTGCGCGCGTTGGGAAACGCGTCTTGGACCTTTCCATCACCGCCCCGCTCATTGTTCTGCTGAGCCCGGTGTTTTTTCTGGTCGCCTTGGCAATCAAGTTGGATAGTCCCGGTCCGATTTTGTTCAGACAGCAAAGGATGGGGCGCCACAATCGCCTCTTCGATGTCTTCAAGTTCCGTAGCATGTATGTGGAGTCCACGGATCGTGACGGGACGCGATCCGCCTCTCGCGATGATGATCGCATTACCCGCGTGGGCCGCTTCATACGCGCCACCAGTATCGATGAGCTTCCCCAGCTTCTCAATGTTCTGCAAGGCGATATGTCTCTGGTAGGCCCGCGTCCGCACGCGCTCGGATCACGGGCGGGTACGTCGCTTTTCTGGGAAATCGATATGCGATACTGGCTCCGCCATTCGGTGAAACCGGGTATTACGGGACTTGCTCAGGTTCGTGGCTATCGCGGCGCTACACCGAAGCACGAAGACCTGACCGATCGGCTATCGGCAGATTTGGAATATCTCGATGGGTGGTCGCTTAGCCGTGACC
>LULH01000044.1_pt1 | contig 56710 bp, 54 predicted proteins | sample 728201 | NCBI WGS metagenome assembly LULH01 (sample SAMN03860294, study PRJNA289734) | marine metagenome | biome: seawater column; feature: ocean; material: water; isolation source: Red Sea water column Station 169 - depth 100m | place: Saudi Arabia: Red Sea | collected 2011-10-15 | depth 100 m
TCGGCATTCAGGATGTCGCAGTCCACAGTCAGCGCCACGGGACCCAGTTGCTCCAGGTCTACTGCTCCCCTCAGCGATCGAGCGACTAGTCTCTCTATCTCCATCGTCCTACCCTTTGCACCGCTCCTTTCTCTCCTGAATCTGGTATCGGTCGAGCCTGGGAGCAACGAGTATTCGGCATGCACCCAACCCCTGTCAGAGTCTCGAGGGAACCACCTGGGGAGAGAGGGTGCCTTGGTGACGCAGACCAGGACTTGGGTGTCCCCCTGCGAATAGAGAAGGGAAGACAGTGCATTCGGGGTGAAGTCCAGCTTCACCTCAATTTCCCTGATCTCGTCGTTTTCCCTTCCGATGCTTCCAACTCCTGTCTTCATCTTCGCCATGTGCATCCGAAACGAGGCTCTCGGATGAATCATTCGCGTCTTGCATGAGGGGGCCTGAATGAGTCTACGACCTCCGGATCTGTAGTGATGTAAGGCCCGCCAATCAGATCCACGCAGTACGGTACAGCAGCGAAGACGGAGTCCAGAATCTCACGAATCGACCTAGGAGAGCCTGGCAGATTGATCACTAGCGAGGACCCTCGAATACCAGCCATCTGCCTAGAGAGCATTGCCGTGGGGACGTGTCTCATCGACACTGCCCTCATCTGCTCCCCGAAGCCTGGAAGGATCTTTTCGCAAACGTTCTCGGTGGCCTCGGGGGTAACGTCCCGTTGAGATGGCCCGGTCCCCCCCGTGGTGACCACGACAGAGCATCCATGATTGTCAATCAGGTCGATCAGAGCTGCCTCGATGGATTCCCTCTCGTCTTCGACCAACCTCCTTTCGACCTCCCATTCGGAAGTCAGCGCCTCCTCTAGGAAACCCTCTATCGCAGGACCGCTTAGGTCATCGTACTCTCCCTTGCTAGCTCTATCGGAGGCTGTTAGCACACCGAATCTGCAAGTCTCTGGGTTGGCCATTGGCAATCCGCGAGGGTATCCGGAGAAAACGCCGTCGGTGGTCCCAGAATTTCATGGGCACGTTCAAAGACCGCCGATTCGAAGAGTAGTCTCCGGAGGTAATGAGGTGCCGAGTCTTCCCCAACACGCATCGACAATCGTTTCCCCAGCAACGTCATGTCTGGTGCATTTCTGCCCTAATGAATCGTTGGTTGAAATAGTCTCGACGCCCCATCTCTGATACGGGTGAGAGTGATGAGTGACCTGACAACATACGCAAACCAGATAGCAGTAGTGAAGCAAGAGTGCCCAGATGCAAATGATGAGGAGATAGGAAAGGAGTTCCAGAGATACGAAAGTGACTTCCTCATCCCTCCCGAAGACGCCCTAAGATCTGTGATCAGGAAGTTCCAGGCGGCGACTGGTGTTGAGGTGACTTCGGGATCTACCACCCAAGTTCGCGAGGAAAAGAAGGTTCAGAGGTTCTCGGAACTAGGTTCAGACGATAGGAACGTCTCAGTCGAGGTTGCTGTAATATCATACACCCCAAGGACTCAGATGGTTAGGGGGGAAGAGAAGCAGATTGCATTCGGATGGATAGAGGATAACCCTTGGGAAGCTAGCTCTGAGAGGATCAGGTGGGACTACAAAGACTGGGGGAATAAGGGAGAAGCAATGGTTCCCGGTTCGATTGTCAGGCTCGAGGGAGCCTCAGTGAACGAGTGGAACGATAAGAGATCCCTGAATATCAACAGGACAACCAGGGTAACAGTACTGAAGGAGGGAGGAGGTTCTGCCCCTCCCACAAGCAACGATCCCATGACTATCGCTAGAGCGTCGGAGGTTGAGGGTTTCGTGAACGTCGTTGGTAGAGTCATTTCAGCAAAGCCAGACGTGATAGTCAGGAAGGATGGAAGTGGAGAGTTGAACGTGATGAGAGGGAGGATCTCAGACTCCTCCGGTAGTATCGGCTTCCTGTCATGGAAGGAGTTCGAGCATGAGGAGGGTGCTCTGGTGAAGATAGTGGGGGCATCAGTCAGGAAATTTCGTGATACCCCGGAAATACAAATCAACGACGGGACGGTCATCGAGACATACAGAGATACTTCTTTCCCGGAAGTTGCCGAGTTAACAGAATCCGAGAAGGTCAGCATTTCAGATCTCAGAGATGGAATGAGAGACGTATCAATCACCCTACAGGTTGAGAATTGGAATCAGAGGACATTCGAGACGAAGGATGGAGATTCCAGAGTTGTTAGGAGTGGCGATATCATGGACCCAACAGGGAGGTGCAGACTAACTGCATGGTGCGAATTCGACCCTAAACCAGGAGACATCATCAGGATAGATGGCGGGAGAGTCCAATCATGGCAGGGATCGCCGGATATGGTAATTGACAACTTAGATCAGGTAGAGATACTCACAGAGACTCCTTGGGAGAAAATCGATCCAGACAACCACTGGGTAGACGTAGACCTGGACAGTCTAAGGAAGGGAGGGTCGAGAAGAGGCATCTCTACTACAGGAGTTATTGTTGCCATCATGCCGGGTTCAGGCATTATCGAGAGATGTCCGGAATGTAGAACAATACTCAGAGATGGCTCATGTCCGGAGCATGGCCCACAGATAGGGGAGGAAGATCTCAGGCTACGATTCGTATTGGATAGTGGCGTCTCGAACGCGAACCTATACATGGCCAGAGAGGCGAGTGAGTCGTTCCTAGGGATGAGCATGGATGAAGTAAAGGGTGAGATTTCCAGTATAGGCAATGAAGCGTTCGTCTCCAATCTTAGGGGCCGGGTTCTTTCCCGGAAGGTAGTAGTTCATGGCAGGTGCGTGGTTGACGATAGAGGAGCCATGGTATTCGCTGATCGAATGGAAGTGATGGAACCGAAACCAGCTGAGGAGGCCGAAGAAGTAATGCAAAGATGGGGAGTGGTACTTTGATGTCAGGATCGAGTACCTTCAGAGGAAGGCAGAGTGCAGTCAGAATCTTCGCACAGGAGTACTCGGAGTCCTCCCTCATAGAGAGGGGAGTGGGGGAGTATGATCCGAGCTTCGTAATCACAAAGCTTGGAGCCAAGGTAAACCGTTGCCTGGTCTGTGGCGGTCTGGAGAGGATGGAGAGAAGGGACGGGGACTCCGGCCCATTCTACAGAGGACAAGTCAGAGATCCCTCGGGGACTCACTACTTCGATGTAGCACCATTCCAGCCCGAGCTACATCCAGACGCGGAAGAGCTCCTAGCTAGGTTCGAATCTGGTGACTCTGTGCTAGTTTCCATTGTAGGAAGGCAGAAGTCGAACGAGTCAGAAGACGGGGGCATATTCACATCACTTAGAGCTGAGAGTTTCACAGAAGTCGGATTAGATGACTACAAGTCATGGATGGTGGATGCTGCGGACGCCACACTCAGGAGGCTCGAAGCCTACGACTCGTCACAAGGAGAGGAGTTGACTGAGGAGTCACTGAGAAAGGCAGGAGTTCCTGAGGACTTGGTGGACGGTCTAATCAAGTCGAAAGAGCACTATGCCGAGTTCGACACCGAGGCCTATCGAGTCTGGATCCTCAAGGCTTTCTCTAGGGCTCTTGGGGATTCTGAAGAAGACTCGGGGCCGGACCTGGAACCAGTGAGCATAGAGGCGGCACCTGTGGAGCAGATTGAGGTTCAGAGTACTGACGGAGGAGATCCCAGAGAGGTGATACTAGGGATTCTTGGCTCCAATGGGGGGGAGTTGGTTGAGTACGAGGATCTCGTGGGAGCCTGTATTTCTGCCGGATCCTCAAGAGAGGATGCGGAGAATGCAGTTATGGGTCTGAAGGATGACACTATGGAGATTTCTGAACCAAAATTCGGATTCTTCTCGATATCTGAGTAGGCTTTTCGCTGGTCTAGTCTAGTGAGGAGAGTTTCGATCTGATCCTCTCTATTGTCGATTCTGCATCCTCCGTCGCTTGGATTGTTTTCTCGGCTGATGCCATCGTGGCTCCCTTGACCTCTGCGATATTCGTAGCCACCATCAAGACCCTGTGTCTTACGAACTGCTCATCTATTGGCCAACCCCTCCTGTCTGCAAGCCTCAACAGCAGATCCTTCTCGACTTCCCCCCAAGAGCCCCCGTGGCTCCTCAGAATGGTCCCGACCATCCTCTCGAGATCACCTACTCTGGCGTGAATGGTGAGAAGGTCCCCTTGGATATGGCCGGACTGATTGTCAATACCGATTAGTATTGAGTCTCCAGCATCCTCGAGAAGTGCTTGTGAGGGAATGGCCTGGAAATCCTCGGTAGGAACCTCAATTGGAGCCGGGTCGGGGTCCTTTTCCTCTTGTTCGATTTTCGTCGGAGAGGGGGTTGGGATTCCATTCCTTTTGAGGCTGCGCTTTATTCTCCCCCACCCCCTCATCTGGCTAGTAAGGACTCCAGCCACTCTGCCCATCAGTACTGTCCTGTTTCCCGTTAGCTCGAGCTCGAGGCTCTTGCACATCTCGTGCAGATCATCTCTGTTCATCTCTGCTAGGTTCTCGATAGTCATCCTCCTCGAGTCGTAATTCAGATGGAGCCACAGGCGCTGACGCCTCTCTTTGTGAGAACCGGAGGACTTGATGCCGAAGACCTTCAGGACTTCGCCCATCTCCTTGTGAGACATGGACTGTATCCCCTCCCAAGAAAGGTCCATGTCCGACAGAACTAGGTTGGAGATCAGCCTAGCTCTGAGAACCTCGACTGACCCGGACTTCGAGATTCCGCTTTCCTCCGCCCTACCTCTGAGGCTCTGGAGCCTCTCCATGTAGATGGAGCTAAGCAAATCGGTGTCTACCCTCATGGCAACACCAGCGCCTCGTGATGCTACCTTAGTTATCGGTTGCCCCAGTATCTTTGTCTGGGAGAGGTTTTCGAAACTTTTCTAGATGAGCGGCAGTGACTAGAGGAAGGAGGGTGCATCAACATCATTTGGGTGGTCTTTCGGCACCTCTCTGGAGGACTCCCTGACCATGTTTTCCCAGTCCATCATCAGGGCAACTATAGCTCTCTGATACTCGCTCATTGCGACCAGTCGCTCCAATGAGAGGGTCTTCCTGCCATCGGGCGAGAGGGTCTCCAATCGAACCTCGACTCTGACCTCGTCATGATATATCTCTCCGTCTGGATCGTGACATGCCTGCTCTAGAACTAGGTCTCGATTCTCCTCCGCCTGCCTGAGAATTGCTCCGACCTGGCGATGCCTTACCTCCAGGCCCACGAAATCTCGTAATGACTCATCCATGCTTCCCATAATCCTGCTCTGGACCCAGAGGACAGTGTTTCCCTCTGGCTCAGTTAGCTTCGATGATAGGACGTTTGGGAATCCTGTCCTGCAGACGATCGCGATTAGGTCAGAGTAAGGTGGTGGGATGAAGTGTGGTGCGCCCCTGACTTTCGGCTGCGACATCAGCGTGTGCCTCCTCTCTGTTTGTCCGGTGTACTCATACTCCGACCTGGAGGAGATGAACCCGTCTATCTCCTCCCTGTCTAGCATCCCTGCTAGCCAAGTCGCCCTTTCGGCCGAGTCTAGGGGAACATCCTCAGGATTCGCGGAAACCTGATTGGTCCCGAGTACCTGAATATCGGGGCGAGCCCTGAGAATCTGTCTGCGGATAAGTTCCGAATCCGAGACGATTATTGCAGACTTTGGTTGATACATCAGTCTGTTTGGCGAGACTAGGATTAGGGATGGTCTTCGAGGAGTTCTAGCTCCTACGATCTGGCATCCATTATCTGCCAGATCAGCCTCACTACCGATGATTTCGGATGCAGGGACGGCTAGTAGATCGATTTCACCCTTAGACAGCGATTCTAGTGCGGATGAGACTTCTTCTAGTGGAGTAACGGACTGCTCCACTCCCTCGTGGCCTATTGTATCTAAGTGACTGGAGACGATAGTGGAAATTTTCCATGAAGAAGAGTCCAGTGCCCCGACAATCAGCCTGTTTTCCATCGCATCCACCTCTAGGGAGGGAGCACTCCTCATGCCCAATCTGAGCGGCGCGGACACCCGTTGATATATGCGACCCCTAGGCTGAGATGCCATGGAAGCGGAGAATATCGAGTCTATGGACCTTGAATCTCTGAAGAATCTGGTTGAGGAGTCGATAGAGGATCTGGTTCTGGAGAAGATGGGTTCCTCACTTGACCGCCCAATAATGTCGATTGCCAGGGAAGTCCTCCTAGGCGGAGGAAAGAGGTATAGGCCAATATTGGTGATTATGGCGTACAAGGCTGCTGGGGGGTCGGACTACAGAGAGGCCTTAGATCTGGCTCTATCATCGGAGTTGATCCATACCGCCACTTTGGTCCATGACGATGTCTACGACCAGTCAAAGATGCGTAGGGGTAAGCCCACCATTCACTCCGCCCATGGCATCTCCCACGCCATTATTGCGGGAGACTACCTATTCTCATTGGGTTTCCAATTCGGGGCCAAGTATGATGAGAGAGTAATAGGCAGGGTAAGAGACGCCTGTGCAGGAATTGCCTCGGGAGAGATTCTGCAGTTCGAGCATATCCACGACCTGAACACCAGGCCTGAGGACTACTATGCCATAATTGACGGTAAGACCGCTGGTCCTTTCGCATCTAGTTGCTCTAGCGCGGGCATGGTTGCAGGTGCCAGACAGGAAATCGTTGATGCTCTGTGGGGGTACGGGATTGAGCTGGGTAGAGCCTTCCAGTTAGTTGATGATATTCTAGATCTGGAGGGGGACGAAAGGATAGGGAAGCCCCGTGGAACAGATGTCCATGAGGGCAAGATGACGCTACCGATCATTTACGCATTGACAATGCTCCACGGGGAGGATAGGGAGCATCTGAAGGATGTGCTGACTAACTTCGGGGATGATAGGCTCCATGAGCTAGTTCAGCTTTTGGAGACTGCGGGATCCTTTGAGTATTCGCGGGTATTGGTCACGAACCACGTTGAAAGGGCTTTGGAGCATCTTCAGGCTCTGCCCGATTCAGACGAGAAGATCCTATTGAGCGAGATGGCACTAATCTCGGAGGCTAGAACTAACTAATGGAGGAATCCCCCTGTCCGAGGAAAAATACTGGGATGCCATCGTCATAGGAGGGGGGCCTGCTGGTAGCACCGTTGCAAGATATGCAGCGGAAGGTGGCCTCAGCGTACTAGTCGTGGACGGGAGGGACCCCATTGGAACTCCCCTACAATGCGGAGAGTTGGTTCCGACAAATGAAGAGATGAAGAGACTGTGCCCTGATGTGCCGGAAGTTGATGATTTATTCAGGACCCCCGATGAGGCCATCTCTAGTACATCGGGCAAGATGAGGATCGTCAAGCCAAATGGTAAGGGGATGGACTTCAAATTCGGAGGAATGGTTCTGGATAGGGTGGCTCATGACGAGGCCTTGGTCAACCTTGCCGCATCAAGTGGCGCGGAGTTCCTCCTCGGAAGTAGAGTTAAGCGAGTAGATGGGGAGTCTGTCTTCCTATCTGACGGCACTGTCCTGAAGGGCAAGGTAATAGTGGGAGCGGGTGGTTACAACGATCCGATCAGAAAGAAGCACTGGAATGAGAAATCTCTGAATATTCCTGTGAAATTTGTACTCAAGGAGGGCCATCACTCTGATGCTTTGGAATTGCACTTCGGATCAGTTGCCCCGGGAGGATATGCTTGGGTTTTCCCAAAGGAGTCGGTTGCTAACATAGGCCTTGGCGTTCAGAGGAAGATGTCGAGAGGAAGGAGTCTGGAGTCTTACGCGAATGAGTTCATCGAACGCTACGAGGGAGAGGAGTCATTCAGAGGAGCCGGTTATCTCCCCATGTCTGGGACAATAGGGCAATTCGTCAAGGGAAACTATGTCCTAGTCGGTGACTCGGCGGGAATGGTGCTCCCATCCAACGGCGCGGGGATTACAATAGCTATGATCGGTGGTAGAATAGCCGGTCAGGTAATTTCTGAGCACATCAATGACGGCGTGGAACTACAGGAGTACCAGAGGAGGTGGGGGGAGCAAATGGGGAAGGTCATGAGGAACTCTAAGAGGTCCTTCAAGATAGGCAGCCTACTGTTCAGATTTCCTGATTGGTTCCTAAATTTAGCATTCAATCCCCTAACTAGGGGATTCATCTGGAGGGCGGTTACCTGCAGGAAGATGTTCTGGGTATTCTAAGGAGAACGTGCTGACCAGATGGTTGCCATTCCAGGGAAAATTACTCGGGCTTCGACATCGACGAAACCGACATCCTGCAACATGGACACATAATCTCGAGTGTTTCCAAACTCTTCGTATGTCTTTGTAAGCCACTTCCATGGGTGATCCCGCACACCGCAAACAATTCTAGCATAGCTACCTACCCATACCCTCATCCAAAGCGCTCCAAGGATTCCGTGAAGACGGTTCATCTTTGCAGGATCGATTATGATAATGGGAGCGCCGGGCTTTAGGACCCTGAGGGATTCGGATAGTCCTGCCTTCTTGTCATACCAATCCCTGAAGGAAAAAAGTGAGCAAATGGCATCGAAAGATCCATCCTCGAATGGGAGTTCCTCAGCAGTCGACTCTACGAAATCAGCTGGCGAGTCTCCACGTTCGGCTCTGGCGGAATTGACCCTTTTCTCAGCCGTAGAAAGCATCTCTGGAATAGGGTCTACGCAGACCAGATCCCTACCGACCACATCCTCTGCGAAACTTCCGGGGCCACAGCCAATCTCGAGAACTCTGCCCTGAGGCAACTTCTCTCTAACCATTTTCCTCCATCTAGACACCTGTCCTAGGGTTGCGAACCTGTTTATCCGGTCATAGACGGGGATTGTTGCCATGAGATTTCTCTGGAGTTCGTCCCACTCCTCTCCCTCCATCCCCTGCGCGTCCATGTGTCTATCTCAGAGAAGGACATATTTGGAGGATTCCCGATGGGGCTCTTCGATGGTGCTGAACGAGTGGAATTCCCGTGGTTATCATCATAAACTCCTCATCGGTCGCCATTGCACCGTAGGTGCATAGAAATGGGACGAGAGGAAGTTCTACGAGCGATAAGGCAGGCTGAAAGCGAGGCGGAGAAGACCATTGCGAATGCAGAGTCAGAAGCCGCTGAGATAATCTCCAAGGCGAGGTTGAAGGCTACGGAAATCATCCAGTCGGGCAAGTCCGATTCTGAGGCCAGTTCGCAGAACATGATTTCGGAAGCAAGGAGTGTTGCTGAAGGAGAAGCGGCTAAGGTTTCCAAAAAGGGAGATTCCGCAATCGGATCAATTCATGACAGCGGTGAAGGAAGTAGGGGAGAAGCAGTAAGGGCAGTTGTCGATGCTTTCAAATCCTAAAACAAAGGGAATTCAGATGTCGCAAGTCCATACACTACAGATGGGTAGACTCATTGCTGCAGGTAGTAAAAGTAGCCTTGCTATCGCAATAGACTCACTCGCAGCCCTAGAGGCGCTTCACATTGTTGACTACGATGATTCGGAGGAGGGTTTCTCATTGGGCACGCCCGGTATAAAATCCGAAGAGGTAGGTCGGGATTTAGTGAAGGCTAGAGCGGCAAGATCTGTCGTAAACGCGACTGCTCCATCCAGACCCCTGGTCGCAGAGGAGATCAGAAGCAAACTAGATGGGGGGCTTCAGAAGGAGATAGAAGGAGTCCTTGATCTGAGTTCAAAAATTTCCGATTTGGAGGTTGCTATAGGGTCTCTCCAGGAGCAGGAAGATTCACTCGCAGAACTAGAACCCCTGGGTGTGGATTTGGATCTGTTGTCTGGATACGAATCTATAGTCGCATTCGTAGGCAGAGTTGACGATATCCCTACTGCCAGAGAAGCCTCCTCATCAGGACTGATGATTGAATCGAGAAAGCAGGATGGGATGGTAGCTATGTTCCTTAGAAAAGAGGATTCCAAAGGAGCAGAGTCGTTGTTGGAGTCTGTGGGATTCCAACAGTCCCCAATACCTCCTGGAACTGGAGCGATTCCGGACTTGCTCGCGGAAATCAGAACTGAGAAGGATAGTACAGTGGATGAAAAGACTCGACTTGAAAGAGAGCTTGAATCATGGTCACAGTCTCACGGAGAAACCCTGGTATGCGGCTTGGAGGTCTTGGAGAGGGATCACGAGATTCTGACAGCCCCAGTAAGGGTGGCGGTTTCGGAACACGCATTCGTAATCGACGGTTGGCTGGAGATGAGGAGAGCAGATGAGATAGAAAGAGCGTTGAAAGACTCCTGTTTGCACGTCGAAATTGCTCCTTTTGAGATGGAGGCAGGAGGCGGAGGACATGGGCACTCAGACCACCACCACTCCCAGCAGATGCCTCCGATTTCCTACCAAGAAAGAAGTTCATCTAGACCAATGGAACTGCTGACTGACGCTGTAGGCAGGCCGGCATATGGGAGAATAGACCCCACCGTGTTCATGCTGATTTCCTATCCGTTATTCTTCGGAATGATGTTGGGCGATATGGCCTATGGGCTCGCCACAATAGCCCTAGGATCATTCCTGATAATGAGATCGGGAACCAACGAAATGGTCATGCTCGGGGGGAAGTTCCTGACTTACATTGGCTTGGGAACCCTGGTATTCGGATACATTTACGGAGAGTTTGCAGGCTTCGAGTTCTTGCCTCATATCGAGACGAAATACGCTACTGAAGCAGCATGTAGTTACCATTGGCACGATGGCCATTGCTTCAAGGACGCCTACATGCTGGAAAAGGGAGACTTGCCCTCATGGGTGTCTTGGATGACGGCGCTATACCCGAACGGAGGAAGAATACACTATGAGACTCCCGCGCTTTTTGGTGCTTCACTTACCTACCCATTCCACCGAGTTACGCCCGTAGACGATGGAGGTAACCTAGAGCACTTGATTCTACTAACCATCTACCTGGGCGTCATCCACATCTTCATCGGTCTCGCAATTGGATTCAGGGATATTCTTCTCTACGGAAATGGCCACGGGGGTTTCGGCCTAGTCTGTGCTTTCTTCGAAAAGGGGACTTGGATGCTGCTGCTGTTGGGTGGCTTCCTGTTCGCTTACGGTTACATTGGGCCAGGGAGTACAGATATGATGAACTCTGGCGCCGCTATTGCGGGTTCATCCGTACTCATGCTCATGTGGACATTATACCGGTATCACGGAGTTCCATTCCCGATTAATGTCGGATTGGCACCCATTGAGGCAGTAGGAATGATGCCGTCCGTAATTTCATACGTAAGACTGTTCGCTGTTGGTGCAGTAGGGGTAAAGATTGCTGAAACTGCAAATGTGAATCTGTTTACCAAAATTGACTTTGCAGACCCTTTGATTGCAGTGTTATTGGTAATCGGTTGGATTTTAGGTCAGACTTTCGCTCTCGTACTCGGCTTGTTTAGTCCAAATATCCACGCTGCAAGGCTCCATTTCGTAGAGTGGATGAGGCAGTATTACGACTCTAGCGGTGAAGCGTTCGATCCCTTCGGGACAAAATCAAAGTTCGTGGAGGGCGATTATTAGATTCCAGCATATAGCTTGAAAAAAGGAGGAGAAAAAATGAATGACAAAAAAATGATGAGAGGAATGAGCATACTGATGGTTCTGTTGGCACTAGTAATGGTGGCCAGCGGCGTACAGGCGCAAGAAGCAGCCGATAACATAAACACAGAAAATGCGTACAAGATGATTGGGGCCGGTCTTGCACTGGGCCTTGCCGGAATTGGAACTGGGCTTAGCCAAGGACCAATCGGCGCAGCGGCAGTTGGAATGATTGCTGAAGATGAGAAGAAGTTCACATACGGACTGATTTTCACTGCTCTGCCAGAAACAATTGTACTATTCGGCTTCCTAGCGATATTCCTGCTTTGAGAAGACGGAAAGAGAAAACAGGAGGATAGTACATGTCGCTTGAAACACTTGCAGCCGAGATCACTAAACAAGCAAAGGAGGAAGCGGAGTCGATTCTAGACGAGGCGAGAGCGGAAGCAAAGAGGATTGAAGAAGAAGCTAGAAGTGAGGCTACTCAAACTTCCACGATGGCATCTTCCAAGGCAGAAAGAGAAAGTGAGCAAATCTCCGTCGAGGTAGTTGCCTCGGCTAGGCAAGCGAACCAAAAAAGGGCCCTCATTGCTAGAAGGGAGGAGTTAGAATTTACCTGGGAAGCGGCCAAGGAAGAGGTTAGCTCACCTAAGTTGGCTGGCAGGAAGAAGATACTGGACTCCCTCGTAAAAGAGGCATCTGACACCAAAGCAGATGTGGTGATGAGACCTGTCAAAACAGACAGGGCTGCACTTTCCAAAAGCGGGTTCAAGATGGGAGAAGACATAGAGGGACTGGGGGGATTCGTTCTCGAATCTAAGGACGGTTCAACTATGCTGGACTTCAGATTCGATATGATGCTAGAAGAGGCATGGAAAAATACTCTGGGCGAGATAAACGGGATACTTTTCAACGAGTGAGGTGGTTAAATGGTCAGGGCGCAAAGTGGCAGATCGAATGTGTATAACGCATCTGCCAGAGCCAAGGCACGAAAGGCGTCCCTGATCGATCAGACTAGAATGCGGCAGTTAGTACAACAAGGAACCGACTCAATCGGCGCAAGCATAGGGGAGATGGGGTATAGAACGGAAATGGACCTGTATGCGTCCAGAATGAGCGGGGCCGACGCTGTAGAAGCCGCTCTTTTCCACAATCTAGACAATGACCTCGCAGAGGTACTAAGATTCTGCCAAGGCAAACTGAAGTCTATTGTTGCGATATATGTTGAAAGATTCGACTACGAGAAGGCTAAGACGGTTCTGAGAGCTGTCAATGGAGGTGCGTCCGACGAGATGATAGAAAGTCAGATATTGCCCTCTGAGAATCCTCGAAACGCAACGTGGTTGACCATCGTGAAGAATACGGAGGGCCTTGATGAGGCGGTCGAGGCTATGGCGGGAACTCCATGGGGACAAACTCTAGCCAAGCTCGATGCGGAGTCAACTCTTGAGGTAATGGAAAACGCGCTAGACATGCAATATTTCGCTGATGCGCTGAGGGCTGTAAAGGACAAGGAAGGAAGCCCCCAGCTACTGAAGTATCTGAGAATGGAGATCGATCATCGGAACGTTATCAATGAGTTCAGATCGATACGCATGGGGATGACTTCAGAACAGCGGCAGGCAATGATAATTCCTGGTGGGAAGATTGACGCTGCCACAATGAAGCAAGCCTGTGTGACAGAGACCGATGAAGAATTAATCGATGTACTTCGTAGGAGTAGCTCTTTTGATGACACTGGTTTTGATGAGGCCAGGGCAGATTCGGAAAGACTTGGCAGCCTGGATCCGTACGCGGAGCTTCTCTCCCATCAGAGACATGCGGTTCTAAGGAGATTTTCGCATCTAAGTCCGATTTCGGCGTTCCCCATAATTCACTACATCGAGAAGAAAGCGCTAGAAGTCAGAAATCTTCGATTACTAGTGCGCGGGAAAGCTGTGGGACTTCCCAAAGAAGTGCTAGAGGCACACATGGACTACTGAGGTGAAAAAATGGAGATTGCAGTGGTAGGACAGTTGGAATTTACACTAGGGTTCCAGCTTGCAGGTGTAAAAAATCTGTACAATCCATCGGATGACGAGGAGCTTGCGGAGCTTCTTCGTGATCTTTTGGGTCAAGAGGAAATCGGAGTTGTCGTGGTTGACAACTTCGATCTAGTGAGGCTTCCCGAGAGGCTAAGAGTGCAGCTATCGGAAAGCGTGACGCCCACAGTTCTGGGCATAGGGACCGAGGAGGATAACACACTCCGAGAGTCCATCAAATCGGCACTCGGTGTTGACCTTTGGAAATAGATTCAAAAATAATGGAAGTGAAAAAAAATGAGTACAGAAAATGGAGTGATATACCGGATTTCCGGACCAGTTGTGACCGCCACGGGCATTGCCCCGAGGATGTATGAGGTTGTGCGAGTCGGGAATGAAGGATTGATGGGAGAAGTAATTGAGCTACACGGAGAACAATCGGTAATCCAAGTCTACGAAGAGACATCAGGGATTGAACCGGGAGAGCCTGTTATCAGGACTGGGCAGACTCTGTCAGTACAACTAGGACCGGGACTATTGACCCAGATATACGATGGAATTCAGAGGCCTCTTCCCAAACTAGAGGAGACAATGGGCGTTTTCATCACCAGAGGTGTCGATGCGGACGGACTCGACCTGACTAAGGAATGGGAGTTCGTTCCCACGGTCAAAGTAGGAGACGAGTTATCGGCAGGACATGTGATAGGTACAGTCCAAGAAACTGAGACTATTGAACACAGAGTCATGGTACCGCCCGGAAAGGAGGGAGTCGTGAAAACCATTGAGTCCGGTTCGTTCAATATCACCCAGACGGTATGCAAGCTGGAAGATGGGTCTGAAATAGCGATGATGCAGGAGTGGCCAGTAAGGCACCCTCGACCATTCGTACAGAAATACGCGCCTGACGTACCCCTCATGACGGGACAGAGAATACTTGACTTCCTCTTCCCCCTTGCCAAGGGTGGGACTGCAGGAATCCCTGGGCCTTTCGGGTCCGGAAAGACCGTCACACAACAGCAACTCGCAAAGTGGTCCGACGCTCAGATAGTGGTGTACATCGGATGTGGGGAACGCGGAAATGAAATGACCGAGGTCCTCGACGAGTTCCCTCACCTAATTGATCCCAATACGAACAAGCCTCTGATGAACAGAACTGTGATGATTGCAAATACTTCGAACATGCCAGTCGCAGCAAGGGAGGCATCCGTTTACACGGGAGTGACTATCGCAGAGTACTTCCGAGATATGGGTTACAACGTGGCTCTAATGGCTGACTCGACTAGTAGGTGGGCTGAGGCTATGAGAGAGATTTCATCGAGGCTTGAGGAGATGCCAGGAGAGGAGGGTTATCCAGCATACCTCTCAAGTAGACTGGCTGAGTTTTACGAGAGAGCGGGAAGGGTTGAGACATTGTCCGGAGAGGATGGTTCAGTGTCGGTAATCGGAGCTGTTTCCCCCCCAGGTGGGGACATCTCAGAGCCAGTCAGCCAAGGAACTCTAAGGATTGTCAAGGTGTTCTGGGGGCTGGACGCTGGGCTTGCCAGACAACGGCACTTCCCTGCGATAAACTGGCTTAGTTCCTACAGCTTATGGTATAGGGACAACATTGCAACCGACTTCCCTGAGGTTAGGACCGAGATAAGCACTCTACTCCAAATCGAAGCTGAATTGCAAGAGATTGTCCAGCTTGTAGGGTCCGATGCCCTACCAATAGATCAGCAACTGACACTAGAAGTTGCGAGGATGATTAGGGAGTTCTTCCTTCAGCAGAACGCCTTCCATGATGTGGATACGTACAGCGATCTGAAGCTGCAATATGACATGGCTAAAGCAATACTGAACTTCCAAGAAGAAGGCAAGAAGGCAATTGCTGGAGGCGCACAACTCGAAGACGTGGTTAACGTTCCTGCTAGGACCGACCTGATGAGAGGGAGATTCGAAGAAGGTTATGACGGTAGAATAGAGGGCCTGGTTGCGGAGATGAGCAAGCAGATTGCTGCTAGCATGGAGGAAAACTGAGGTGATAATATGAGTGGAAAAGAGTACAGAACAATTACAGACGTAAAGGGGCCTCTTGTGTTCCTAAACAAAACCGAGCCTGTTTCGTATAACGAGATTGTACAACTGAGGCTCAGTGATGGATCAATCAAAAACGGACAGGTTCTAGACACATCCGATGACCAAGTCATTGTACAGGTCTTCGAAGGTACTGCATCTGTGGACAGGCAGACAGGTGTAAAGTTCCTAGGTGATGTATTCAAGCTCCCCGTGAGCAAGGGACTGATTGGTAGGATTCTAGATGGTGCTGGGAGGCCCAGAGATGGGGGCCCAGAAATCGTTGCTGATGATATGGCCGACATTATCGGGGCCGCAATTAATCCCTATTCGAGGCAGAGTCCGGAGTCATTCATACAGACAGGAATTTCAGCGATTGACGCTTGTACATCTCTTGTCAGAGGTCAGAAACTTCCGATCTTCAGTGCAAGCGGACTGCCTCACAACGACATCGCTTTGCAAATCGCAAGACAAGCCAAACTAGTTGGTAGCGACGATGACTTCGTCGTAGTTTTCTGCGCAATGGGAATTACCGCAGAAGAGTACAACTTCTTCGTACACGACCTAGAGAGGACTGGGGCACTCGAGAATGCGGCGCTATTCGTAAACCTGGCTGACGATCCGGCAGTCGAGAGGCTGATCACTCCTCGTCTGGCACTCACCGCTGCTGAGTACCTAGCATTCGAACATGACTATCACGTGCTGGTGATATACACGGATATGACAAACTACTGTGAATCATTGAGGCAAATCGGGGCTGCTAGAGAAGAAGTTCCTGGAAGGAGAGGTTACCCAGGCTACATGTACACGGATCTGGCGATGCTTTACGAGAGAGCGGGACTGGTCAAAGGGAAGAAGGGTTCAATCACGCAGTTCCCTATCCTAACTATGCCTGGTGACGATATCACTCACCCGATTCCAGATCTCTCCGGATACATCACAGAGGGCCAGATAGTCATCTCTAGGGAGCTCCATCAGAAAGGAATCTACCCCCCCATCAACGTTCTTCCATCTCTAAGCAGATTGATGAATGCAGGGATAGGGCCTGGTAAAACCAGAGAGGATCACAAGTCAGTATCTGACCAGCTCTACGCAGCCTACGCTCAAGGAAAGGAATTGAGAGGGCTGGTGGCAATTGTCGGAGAGGATGCTCTAAACGAGAGGGACCTTCAACTTCTCAAGTTCGCAGATATCTTCGAAGATAAGTTCCTCAGGCAGAGCAGAGACGAGGACAGATCGATAGACGAGGGAACTCTAGACCTAGCTTGGAACCTACTGTCAAACATCGACACAAAGTTCCTTGTAAGACTGGATCAGAAGTGGATCGATAAGTACCATCCCGGTGAAAAGAAGGGAGAAGAAGAGTAACCGAAGTAAGGAGTTGAGTGAATGGCCCTAGACATCAAGCCTACCAGGTCCGAGCTTATCAACCTGAAGCGCAGGATAAAGCAGACCTCCACGGGATACAACCTTCTGAAGATGAAGAGGGATGGCCTATTCCACGAATTCAGAACTCTGCTCTCAGAAATGATCGAGGCCAGAGAGGGACTAGTGGGGACATACAGAGATGCACTGCAAGCAATCAATCTAGCCTCATCGATAGAGGGTGGATTGGCAGTAAAGAGCGCAGCCATAGCCTCGTCGAAGCATCCAGAAGTGCAGGTCTCAAAGAGGAATATAATGGGCGTAGTTGTTCCAAAGGTCGAGGGACAGAACCTCAAACTATCGGTCGAGGATAGGGGACTGGGGATGGTTGGAGGTTCTCCCTACATTGACGAGGCGGCGGACGCCTACTCGCTACTTGTTGAGAAGGTAGTAAAGGCAGCTGAGATGGAGGCCACTCTGAAGAGGCTTCTAGAAGAAATTGAAGCTACTAAAAGAAGGGTTAATGCTCTCGAGTTCAAGGTAATTCCTGAGATGAAAGAGGCTCAGACTTTCATCCAACTAAGGCTTGAAGAGATGGAGAGAGAGGAGACTTTCCGCCTCAAGCGCTTCAAAAACAAGTGATTATCAAAGAGCAGGGGTAAAATCTGACATCCTACAGGGATGGTCAGGGAGTGAGCATCATGCCAGAGGAGATTTTGATTGACACTGAGACCTGGGGCACCAGAGAACTTCTCGAGGTAATATCCTCTAGATTCTTCGAACTAGGTAACGAGGGCAGTTATCCCAATTCATGGGAGGTCAGAGGTTTAGACGGGAAGGATGTTAGTAAACAGCTGGAAGAACTCAATTCACACCTGGACACAATGGGATTGGTTGGATCACTAGAAGAGACGAACCCCCCTGTTCTGATCATCTCAAGGATTCCTCAAGGAAGCAATGTGATGGGAAATTACCAGAGTTTGCTGATGTGGGCAGTCATGTCAGTTTTCCTAACCATGGCAGGATCACATTGGGTTTCTGAATACGGATATGATAGTAATTCATCGGGAAATGGCGAAATTATGAATTCGCTAATTTTCTTCACACTACCAATATTAGTTACCCTATCCATAGCTAGCTATTGCAGGGTTCTTATCGCAAGGAGATTCGGGATAGAAATAGGACATATTGCCCCAATCGTATTTCCAATTCCTACATGGTGGCCATTCGGAATTGTTGGGGCGATTGGGCAGAGGAAGCTCGATATGGTCCCAATTCCATCCAGAAGGGCGTTGGGATCTATCGAGTTGGCAGTTCCACTTGTCCTGTTTACGGCTGGAAGTTTTCTCACAGTAGTCGGGCTAATTCTCACTCCAAGTAGTCCCCCCCAACTAACGGGACCCCCCACTATCTTCGAGACTAGTCTGATTTCTGGCTATCTAGCCGATTCTTTGTTGGGGGAACATCTGGAAATTCGTCTCCAATGGTTACACCCAATCGGTATTTCTGGAGTAGGACTTTCCTTGATCGGTTGGATAATGATGCTCCCCATACCAGGCCTACCAGGAGATAGGCTTCTCCATGCAATTATTGGTCCAGCGGAAATGAGGAGCGGGAGTACCCAGACATCGGTATTCCTAATTGTGCTCTTCTTCATGGTAGTGGTTTTCGCCACAGCCAAATGGACCCCATGGGTTTTCCTTGCCTTCGTGGCTGCATGGCAGCGTTTCAATCCGGATAGTCTCCCTCAGCCAATCGTCCTAGACGAACAATCTGGGTTAGATGAGAGGTTCAAGAGTCGCTTCGTGGCTGTAGCGAGTGTGATACTCCTGGCGGGGCTGCCGGGATCTGTTCCCTCCTACGAGATGGAGGACTACATTGCAGGGATTTCTACTGAAGAGTGGCCAGAAGAGGTAGAGTTCTCCGGAGGTGGGTTGCAAGTAATTTCGCTGAATTTGGAGCCGGAAGGGGTGATGCCTGTATCCGGATGGCTTCAGATGAGGATTGAGGGGTCCCGATCTCAGGAGTGGGTTCTCAGCACCGATTGTTCTGATTTTCAAGACACCTGTCGATTCGATGGAGTTACGCAGTCTGAGACTAGTGTCGTAGATATCTCCATTACCCCTCCAGAGGGGAATTTCTCGAATCACCTGCTAAAGGTACTAGTCGAAGTCTCGGGCTTCGAGGTAGAGCATGAGATCTTGCTTCATGAGTTTTCTAGCCAGGGTTTGATTGGCCCGTTCTGGAGTCTTTCTGGAGGATTTGACAAACCGATAATTTGTACTGATTTTGATGCTGGAGATGGAGGGGAAATTTTCGTCGAGGGAGCCTATTGGGAGACTATTAACGGGAGTAATCTAACTTCAGGAATCCAAGAGTTGTGCCTTAGAGGAAACAGTGGCGCGATTCAGAGCTCGGAGGCTTTTGATTCGCAGGGCAGATCCTTTGGCCCTGTTGTTTTCCTTGAGAGGGAGAACTCGACCGAGGGGCCATGGCTGATTTCAATTGATGGCTCTGAGCCATCTATACAGGTTATGGATGGGCAATGGAAAATTCCTACTGGCATCGTTTCCAGCGGAGATATGCTCTCCCACTCCGATAGAGGATCCCCTTTCTGCCCATCTAGCGAGATTGCGGCACAAGTGGACACTGGGGAGAACTGGTCAGTAGAGATGGGCAACTACTCCTCGATCAGGCTTGAAGGGAATCTGAGCGGGAATGGTTCGATAGGTATCGGTGAGGAGGGATGGCTGGCGATTTGTGGTAGCGATGGTTCGCTGACCTCATTCAAGATTATCGCAGGACCCGATGTATTTGTCTCCACGGGAGATTCTAATGGAGGACGCTCGGCAATTGGCCTCAATCAGAGGATTGAGGCAGATTCTTTCTATATTTTCAACAGAGGCTCGGAGAGGGTTAGTCTGTCTTTGGAGTGGCATGGAGACTCCCCTCAGTCTGGAATCTGGGAAGTAAGCATTGGAGACTGGATTGACGCCGGAGGTTCGTCTTTCGTCGAGTCTGTAGCAAATGGTAGTTCTACTCTAGAACGAGCTTTATGGGTAACTGCGGACGATTCAGGAGTCGTTGTACACCTTTCGGCAAGATGTCCATCGGAGGGTTGCGAGTGAAGATTGCTATTCTTGGGACTGGAGCTATCGGCGGTGTGCTCGCAGGATGTCTATCCGATACCAATGCTGAACTCGTTTGTGTTTCTAGAGGACGGACTGCTAGAGATTTACTGGAGGGGCTGACTCTATTCACTCCGGAGGGATCTGTGGAAATGATTCCAGGAGAACGTTTCGAGATTATCGATAGTGAGAAGGGCCCCATGGAGGAGAAAATGTGCGGAACTTGTGATGTGGCAGTTGTCTCTGGCAAGTCTGGTTCAACTCCCCAATTAGCTTCTATCGCTGAAGATCTGATTAAACAAGACGCATTAGTAATCAGCATTCAGAACGGACTTGGAAATTCAGGAATCATTGCCAGCAGGGTCGGTTGGGAGCGAGTACTAGGGGGAACTACCACTCACTCCGCTTGGAGAGATGGAGACGGTGCTGTCCACTGGACAGGGAGAGGGTCAATTTCTCTAGGTTCAATTAATTCCTCCGAGCCGAATTCTATTGCTACTGAATTCATTTCATTGCTTGATGAAGGGGGACTGTCACCTAATTGGTCGATTGATATCGAGAGAGAAATTTGGAGGAAGCTGATGATAAATGTAGCAATTAATCCAATCTGTGCTATTGCAGGTGTCAGGAATGGGGCCTTGGCAGAGGTTCCAGAATTGTGGCATCAGGCAATTGAGGCTATGAGAGAGGCTGAGGCTGTCGCCAAGGCATCGGGAGTAGATCTAGGAGATTCCGACTCTGAGAGTTATCTAAGGAGGGTGGTCGAATCAACTGCCGAGAATAGAGTTTCTATGCTTCAGGACCTCATGGCTGGAAGAAAGACCGAGATAGATGTCCTTTGTGGTGCCGTGATTTCTAAGGGAGAGGAGGTTGGAGTGCCTACACCTAGGAATGAGATACTAATGGCACTAGTTAGAGGGATAGAGATGTCTCAGCAGTTAGACTAGGTATTCCACTTGAAAACCAAAGATGCTGCCCCGGCTCCAAACAACTGAGGTACCAAATGCAGCCATAGGTCTGCAGCAGCCATTTTCCCAACCACTACCAGAGAGAGCGAGACTGCCGGGTTGAATGAAGCCAGAGATATGCCTCCTACAGTTAGAGCCCCGGCTAGGACTACCAATGCAATGGCAGCACCGTAGTATCCGTTTCCTTCATTGGATTCTGAGGTTGCCACATTGAGGATTACGAAAACTAGTGCGAAGGTGAAGAGTAGCTCGGATACAATGATTGAGGTCTCCATACCCGAAGGTTCGAACATCTCAATTGGGTAATCCTCAGAGATACTACCGGTAACAATCAGATTCGCAGCAATGAGGGCCGCTAGTAATCCTGCTGCGAGTTGAGAGAGGGCATAGGGCACTACTTCCGATTTCTCACATGCCCCCCTAATCCAGATCGAGATGGTGACTGCAGGATTGTAGTGGGCACCGGAAATGTGAGCACCGGCATATATCATAACCATCAGAGTGCCTGCTATAGCGAAAGGAGCGTTTTGACCGGACAGACCGAATACTCCGGCTACACAGATTGTCAAGCAGAGGAAAAAGGTTCCAATGAACTCAGTAATCAGTTTTGCATTCATATCGGATTGGTCGGACATGAGGTAAAATGTAGATAGGACGTCCATCAACGTTGGCAGGACGAGCAGTAGAAGGTGGATCTATTAGACTGAACTATTCTTCTTATCGAACCAGAGCAACCTTCCTTCAGACACTCCTGATCTTCCCTTCCATAAACTAGGAAGTTATGAATGAAATAGCCCATAGCCTCATCCCCATCTACTCCTCTGAAGTCTTGCAGAGTGGAGCCCCCGGCGTCTATGGCCTCCGTGATGACATCGTGTGTTGCCGCTGTGATTCTCTCGACTCTTCTGGAGATCCCAGATAATCCAGCGACACTGCTTGCCTTTCTTCTTGGAGAAACTCCTGCTCGGTGAAGTATCTCACAGACGTAGATGTTCCCCAGGCCAGCGATGATTCTCTGATCCAAGAGAGCTGATTTGATTGGCATTTTCCTACCTCTCAGTCCTTCGGCGAGATCCTGTGGAACTAATTGGTCGGGAGTAGGCTCCGGACCCAAATCCGAGAGAAGTTTGTTTTTTTCTTGTTGTGAAGTGGGGAAGCAGTCCATGAATCCAAACCTACGATGGTCCGAGTAGACTGCCTTCGTCCCACTATCCAGGTGGATCACTACCCAATCGTGAGGTCCGTCACCGCTACCCAGAGGTGCCCCGCTAGAGAACTTGCCCGGTCTCCCAACCACTCCGTCGCCAATCAGCGTCCACCTGCCACTCATTCCCAAATGACAGAGCCAAGTCATACCTCCGTCTAGTCGGATTAGGAGGTACTTCGCACGACGTTCCACCGATTCTACGACTCTTCCAATGAGTGAGGTTTCGAAATTACTCGGAAAGGGGAATCTCAAATCACTTCTTCGAAGTTCTACTGAAGAAATTTTCCTACCCAATAAGTGTCTCTCGAGACCAAGCCGGACCGTTTCCACCTCTGGTAACTCGGGCATGTGTGAAGGCTGAGATGGTTAGGCCATTACCTTTCTTAGATAGGCAGAGTTAATTGATAATCCCACTTTGTGGTTTCATGGAGGAGGGTGAAGTCCCTGATTGGGTCTCATCAGAGGAACAGCCAGAGTCAGAAGTCGTTCTCGAAGGGAGTCCTGCCGTAACAAAAGAGGCTCCTCAGCAAATCTATGTCCAGGGAGGGCAATATGGGGGTCCGGGAGCGATTTTCCCAACGACCAATGCAGTACTTGCTCTAGTCCTTTCCATATTGGGGATTTTGATGTGCTCGATTTGTACTGCGCTTCCGGGCCTGATAGTGGCTAATGGTGCTCTAGCTACTACCACCCAGTATCCAGGACATCCGGATCAGGGAATGGCGAAGGCTGCTCAAATCATTTCCTGGATAGGCATTGGTTTATTCGTTCTAGTTGTACTCTTCTACGGAGGATTGGCTGCACTAGTTATCGCCGCAGAGGCTTAATTCACAAACGAATAGAACGTGTTGCTCCTCTAGACCTCGAAGTTCGATCCTCTCCAATAGTGAGAGTTCTGAGTTCTTCAGAATTATCTCTGCATTGTGAAATCTAGCATTGTCATCACCTTCCGAAGACCTCTCGCTAGCTGCTTTTAGGCTTAGAAGACCTACTCCGCCTGGAATAAGGAAATTCATAGCCATCTTTACGAAGGTCTCTGCCTGGTCGGCAATACTGAGATCCTGGTGAATCCAATCTGCCTTAGACCTGATGAATGGAGCGATTACCCTGCTTTTCCTTGCGTCACCAAGAACTGGGACCATCCCGGGACGAGATTCTGAGAGGGAAATCAGATCACGTGACATCCTGGGAGATATCTCCACTGCTACGACCTGCCCTCCATGGTGATTTTCTGCTCCGCACACGAAATCGTGAATATGGCTAACAGTCCCTCCGCTAGATGCTCCGAGATAGAGGCATGTTGAGCCTGGACTTGGGAGAATCGAAGATGGTTCGGATGATGTCCTTAGAAGGGCTGCTGCTACCTTGGACTTAGTAGGGTCCCACCTTCTCCATTCTATCTTCCCATCCCTCTTCCTACGTTCCCCTCTGACCGATTTCCCCTTGACAGCATTCCTTGTCCAAAGAGTCCTTCCCTCCTTTCTGACGCCCCAGCAGATTGGCATTGACTTTGGCAAATCATACCCTCCTCTTCGGAGGCCTTGGGAACTTATCCTTAATCGCCTCAATCTCGGAGTTAATTTCCTCTATTTTGGATTCGTCCCATCTCTCACCTTCAAAATGATCGACTCGAACTGCAATACTGGCCTTTCCGGCAAGATATCGTGCAATCTTTCCTCTGACCCATCTGGGTGAACGACTTACTTGCGGCATTGAAAATAGAACTGCTCCATGCTTTGGCGGAGGGGCCCCTCTCCTGTGTGCCGACATTGCTGCATGCGCACCCAGAACCTGTAGTGAGCCCGAAGGCATTCGTGCTAGTCTCTCCCTTCCTCCTGCTAGAGATATCAGTTTGGCCGCCGAAATAGGACCGAGAAGTGCGCTGAGAGAGGGTGCATGGATGTTCGCAATTTCTCTAATTGCATTCTCAATTTGGTCTAGAATTTCTGATGACCTTGTCACGGTATTGGCGTGGGAGAACATAGAAGACCATTCTAAATCTGAAGGAAGGTGCTTCGGAGGATTTACACCTAGCTTTTCTGAGGCTTCGGAGATTGTTCTTGAGGAAGATATGGCTACTGGAATGTCATTCCTCTGAGAGTCAAGATTTGCCTCAGTGATGAACAAGCCCGACCATTCCACACAACGAGCCTCGGAGGTTGTCCAGGATGATCTAAGCTCCTGTGCTGCTGATACAAGCATGTCTAGTCTCCTATCCAAATCTCCCGATGAGTCTGCGACACCCATTTTCGCTAATTCCAAAGTTGCCTTCTGGAAGACTTTCTCCAAATCTCCAATCTCGGGCCAATCCGGATCCGATAACGAACCCATTTCATCGATGATTGCATTTGGAAAACGCTCGGATAGGGTTGAGACCTCTGGAAGATTTCTACCTCCTTGGATTATCTTGAGGCGTTTTGACAGGCTAGTAGGTGTGATTGGACCGTCCCATTCCAACTCATCCACGATATTCCCTTCATCATCCACGACCCTTGCCAATCTCCAATCGTAGTGGATTCTCATAGGAGTCCCAATGGGTACAGTGGCTTGAACGGTGCGGGTATGCCCAATATTTTAGACGAATAGTTGAATAGTCGGGAGGTTCAGCCATGCTCGGTTCTCGTTTATAGGACAATGGTGAGAGAGATGTTTTGTCCGAAATGTGGTGCACTTAGTTATCCTGATGAGCGGGGTTGGATTAAGTGTCCAGACTACAAATGCGGGTATGAGGGGTCCCTTTCTGGAGAAGATGGCAAAGGTGCCGAATTTACAGATCCAATGACGGGAGAAACTATCGATCTTTCCAAGACTATGGCTTCTACAGACTCGAAGTCACTCAAGCATCTTACGGAGGTTGTGGAAGAAGACGGCCCTAGAGGGACTCTGAGAGTGGGAGACTACCTGTGCCCAAAATGTGACGGGGATAGAGCGTACGTTGAGCTCAGGCAGACCAGGTCTTCAGACGAACCAGAGACAAAGATATGCACTTGCGAAGAATGCGGCCATCGTTGGAGGGAGTACCAGTAATTGCGCAGGCTTTGGGCCAATAATCATCAAGAGCCTCCGGCAGTTAGAGAATAAATCGGGGTGGACACGTGCTAAGAATTACAGCCAAGCAGCAACTAATGAGAGAAATCGTAGATATCCTTTCAGTTCTCACATCAGAAGCGAAGTTGGTGTGGGGTGAAAAGGGCCTCAGCATTTCAGTTGTTGACGGTTCTCATGTGGCCCTCCTTTCTGCAACAATTGCCGATGAGTGCTTCGAGACATACGAGGTAGAGCCTGTGGAGATAGGGCTAGATCTTCAGAAGATGCGCGATTTACTAACGCTAGCGGGACCAAGTGACCTAGTGGAGATGGATTATGATGACGCGGTGGGCGCCATTAACGTGAGAGTGGGTGAAGTTCTGATGATTCTGAGAGGCATAGACACTAGCACAATGGATAATCCTAATCAGCCAAATCTGGAGTTCAAGTCGAAGGCAACAATTGGATCAGAGAAGCTTTCGAGAGCGCTGAGAGCTGCAAAGTTCGTTGGAGGAGAGGTCGACCTAAGCATGGACAAGAATCAACTAGCTGTTTCGGTAACTGTTGAGGCTGGTGAGGGAGTAAATGTGAAGTTCGAATCTGGGGAGTTGAGCGAACTTGTCTGCGCTTCCCCCACACACTCAACATATTCACTACAGTATCTTGGGGAGTTGACTAAGAAACTAGCCGGAGGATTCACCAACGAAGTTTCTCTTGAGTTTGAAGAGAAGTATCCATTGAGGCTGACTTGGATGAGCAACGATGGTGGGGCTAGATGGACTTACTTCCTTGCACCAAGGATAGTCAATGACTGACCATTGAACTCATCAATCACTGCCCCTCCCGGTTTCTTGTGCCAAGTAGAGTTTGCGTGATCATACCCACGGTTAGAAACTCGGATGAGTTGGCGATTACTCTTGATGGACTAGCCAATCAGACATATGACGATATGGAGGTAGTTGTGGTTGGTCCAAGAGATGACAAGGGAAGAGTGGAGACCGAGAGTAGAGGATTCAGATATATTGATGACAAAGGAGCTAGTAACAGAGCAGATGCTTGCAATGTGGCAATCGAAGAGACTGAGTCAGAACTTGTTTTCTTTACAGATGATGACGTTTTCGTGCCAGAAGATTGGGTTGAGAGGCTTGAGGAGTGGTTCGATAGGCCGGATGTAGCAGGAGTCGGGGGTCCTAATTTTGCACCAGTAGGGGAGTCAACCTTCTGGCAGAGGGTTATTGACGTCGCTTTTTGTAATAAGTTTCTAACTGCTGGTACAAATTATGGGAAAAGGGCAATAGGGGAATTAGAGGAAGTGGAGCAGCTACCGGGAGTGAACTCCGCGTACAGAAGGGAAGTTCTAGTCGATGTAGGTTCATTTGATCCAGGAGCCATTGGGGCTGAGGATGTAATGATGGATCATCGAATCAGGTTGGCGGGATATCGACTCTGGTCTGATGGTAGTGCCATAATGTGGCATCGTAGACGGGGAGTCAAAAGAGTAAGGAAGCAAATACGGAACTACGGACTTGTCAGGACATTGGCAGGAAGTAGGTACCCTGAGCTATGGGGATTCAGTCACAGCATGGTGTCCTCATTTCCTATACTTGTGACTATGTCTGCTATTTCCTTCATTTGGGGATGCTTTAACGGAGGTCTTTCTTGGCCTGAATTTTGGGATATTTCCACGGATTCAGTTCCCATGGGAGTTGAAAGAGCAATGGTTCACCAGTTCCCCACTCTAGTAGCCTTATTCAACATCACAGCATGGATTGGTGCAGCACTAGGGCCATCGCCTAGCAAGAGTGCAACGACCGTTTTCTTGTCTCCGATTATTTCTTTCATTCTATTATGGGATTATGGAGTGGGAATCAACAAAGCAAGAGTTGCCTTGGCTAGTGGAAGTTCGTCTTCACAGATTGATGACAGAGCACGCAACTAGCATTCCCTCATTTCTTGATCATTCTTCCAGATTTAATATGCCATGTTGGTTGTTTGGGTCTCCAAAAAAGAGAAGTGAAAAGACCGAAGAAGATTCCTCCGATTATTAGGTTGAGCCAACCCTCTCGAAGATATCCGTCGCTTGCGTTATAGTAAGCCCATATGAAGGAGGGGAGCACTCCCAAAAAAAGAGAAATTAGAGCCTCCTCAAGTATGATTCGCTTGTTGTCCTTCCTGATTGGAATGGCGAGGGAATTATCCGACCAGCCTGGATCTTCTCTAATTACCAAGCGAACAGATTCGGTTTTTTCAGCCTCAGAAAGAGTCGGGCGTTGGATTGACACTGGTCCGCTCGAAACGATATCCGATAGATACCTCGTGCCTTGGTCCAATGCCCCCGAATAATATCGACCGGTTTGCAGAACCCATTACAACCATGCCAGGTTTGACATCGGTCCACTCAATAGAACCAGACAATATCAGCCCTCCGCTGAACCCAGTTCCCCCGTCTGTATTGACCACTGAGACGCGTAGACATTTTTACTGGAAATCAGTTCTTCGTGTGTGCCCCTCTCAACTATTGCGCCGTCAACCATGGCAACGATCTCGTCGGCATTTCTGATTGTGGCTAGTCTGTGAGCGACTGCAATTGTAATTCTCTTCTTACCACCGTTTGAGCTGCCGAATAACGATTCTTGAATCCTCTTTTCCGTTTCTGCATCTAAAGCCGCACTTGCCTCATCGAGAATCAACAAATCGGGATCATTGAGCAAGGCTCTTGCTAGACTGATCCGTGCCCTCTGACCACCAGAAAGCATGACTCCCCTGTCTCCTACCATTGTATCAATTCCTTCTGAGAGTTGAGAGACGAACTCTAGAGCCCCTGCTGCGTCTAAAGCGTGATCGATCTCCTCATCCGAGCAATCGCGGGCATAGGCCACATTGTCCCTTATACTTCCGAAAAACAGGAATGGGTCTTGAGAGACGAAACCTATCCTAGCCCTTACTGACTCTATCTGGAACTCGTTGATGTCTGTACCATTGATTAGAACGCGTCCGCTCTGGGGTTCGTAGAATCGCTCAACTAGTTTCAGAATTGTACTCTTTCCCGCTCCGGTATGGCCCATTACTCCCAAGAATTCGCCAGAAGAGACAGAGAAGTTGATGTCGTTTAGAACATTGGAATCTGAAGAAGGATATGCGAAAGAGACAGTTTCGAATCTTATCGAGGTGATTGGGGATTCCAGAGGGACGGCTCCCTCTTGGTCAAATATTGATGGTTCTAAATCGATTATTGCGAATACTCTCTTGGATGCAGCCTCGCCTTTCTGTAATTGGTTGAGTAGCATCCCTAGGATAAACATCGGCATTGTCATTCTGGTCGAAATTAGTAAGAAGGTGACGAATTGGCCAACAGTAATCTCTTCTGATGCCATTATCCAGCCTCCTGCAGATACCAGAAGGCCAAAGGAAATCCCTGCAACTACGTATATGCCAGGAATGAATCGATTCCTGATAAATGCAGCCTGAATAGCCATGTCTCTGTAGTTTCCACTCTGAATGTCAATCCTAGATCTCTCGAACTCCTTTGCATTGTAAGCCTGCACGACAGTAATTCCAGAAAGAACATTCTCCAGAATAGCTACTATCCCCCCAGTACTCTCTCTCTGCTTTCGATACTTGCGCTGTACCCTCGTAGAGAACCATACCACCATGGGAACTATGATGATTAGAGGCGTGAATAGAATCACAGCAAGCTTGGGAGACATCCAGAACATTATCGCAAAAGCAGTTGAAAAAGTGATTGCAATTCTAATGATGCTGGTACTGGCATCCGAAATGATGTCCTCCAATTGTGCAACATCAGCAGATAGTACGGACATCAGATTTCCCGTCTGCCTAGTCTCGAAATAGGATGCCTCCATGGACATCAGTGACTGAGTCGCATCCATTCTAATGTCATGCTGGGCCCTGTACGCGGTCGCTTGCCAGAGTTGGTTGCTGAGGCCCTGAAATATTGCTAAGAAAGTGAAGCATGAAAGAATCAATAATCCGAAGCCTAACTCCTCGGATTCAATTGGGCCCAGAGTTGGAATTAGATCTGAGGTCATTATTCTCTCCACTCTTTCACTAGTAAAGGTTCCAGATTGGTAATAGTCGGCTGCCATTCCTATGGCGATGAAGGGGATCAAGTCGAATGCCCGCGCTCCGGCGTTCGCGGCTATTCCGCCGACAGCACTTTTCCAGTATTTCTTAACGTACGGGAATATTCTCCAGATCTTCCTTCCTACTATCTGACGATCGTCCGTCTGATCGGAGTTGTCCTTGCTGATTGATGTCACTCCAGTGACTTCAGCCCCTCCACTTGAGTTCATATCATTTCGAAAAGCGGCTGGTGTTTCAATGCTTCAGTCATTAAACTAAACTAATCCTTGTGATGGTGCGCCCGCCGGGATTCGAACCCGGGACAAGAGGTTGGAAACCTCTTGTGATAACCCCTTCACTACAGGCGCTTACATTGGCCGAGAGTATGGCATCTCTAAACGGATTCGGTCGGCCGAGGAAATTCAAAAGTAGATACCCTCACGATGGGGTATGATTCTAAGGCAGAGGTTTGGGATTTTACTTGTAATACTATTTCTGCCAATAAATGGCCCTTTATGGAGGATGGGAGTAGAGTCTGCCGGAGTGGAGTTCCCATTTGGCGAGTTTAGTTTCTTGGTTTTGTCAGTAGTTATTTTCACAATTGGGTGCGTGTTGATATTTACTCCAAAGATTAGATTTCATCATAATCCGTAGAGTGATTCTGGCCATTCAGAGTGAACCTTTGTCAGAAGAGATTCGACTTCGTTCTCACTCCATCCTTCAGAAAGCAAGCTTGAACACAGTTCCTGAGTTCTTTTAGGGACAGTTTTCGGACCTAGGACCGCTCCTGGGCGTCTATTGTCGTCTAGAAAGTCAGTTTCCATGCCCCATGGAGATGCTGCCTCTCTGGCCGTCTCTACGATGGTTTCTATGCTCCCTTTGCCCACGTTAACTGTGGCTGATAGACCGTGAGTGAAATCTGCGCTAACATTTGGAGGGGCAAAGTGCCTGATTGCCCTCTCAGATGAAATTCCTGAAGACATACATAATTGGCTTAATTCGCTGTATGTTTTCTCATCATTTTCCTCAACATGGAGCTGGACCGACGTTCTTGATGAAGATGCCATTGAGAGAATTTCCAGAAGTAGATCATTTGCTCTTTCCCAAATTTCTTCTTCGACTGGGTAATGTGGCCTCCCGACCTCACCAAGACAGTGTGCATGTCCTGAATCTATGTACTCTAGAGCCAAGCTAACTGCTTCTAGATGTAGTTCTGATGATGCTTCAATTCCTAATTTAGGAATCTGCTTCTCCCATGCTACAGGATGAGGTCCGAGAACAACTCCAACTCCCAATCCGAATTCTTTACGAACCTCATCTGCCATGGATATTGTATCAGAATAGGTCTCCCTATAGCCTTCTAAATCAACTGGAAGAGAGTGTGAAAATGAAGGCTTGTGTACAAGCATAATTCCTGTTCCGCCAGAACTAGAGAAATCGGCTACTGCGTCTAGGAACAAATTTGTCCTATCGAGATGCATGTGTTGATCGATAATCGGCCCGACCCACTTGCCTTTCTCAAGCATCTTCTCACGCTAGAGCCCCTTCTTCACTCAATCTTGTGACCCAGTATGAAGCTGCCATCTCTGCAACCTTGCGAGAATTCTGCCCCATCACTATTCCCTTCCCATTGTTGAATAACAGAACTGTACAATTGTGCCTCTTTGCAGATATCCTGAGGGCATCCAATCTAAGATCGTGCTCTGCATCCTTAAATCGTTCAGCGGCCAAGCCGATAAGAACAGCCCTCCCTATGGAGAAGCTGGCTAGTACCTCTCCACTTTCTAGCGCTAGACCCTTCTCTGAAAGACCAATTCTAAGCAGGATTTCCTTTGCTATTAGCGAGGCGGCTTCTAGGTTTGAGATCCCGTGGATAAGAATAGAGCCATCCTTATCGATGACAACTAGTGCATGCGGGTCTTGATGCTCGATCACTGCGAACTCCCCATTGCTCCTAGCATTGGCAAACTTCACTGCTTCATCTATTTCTACTCGCTCGGAAGGAATGGCCCTGAAAGTCTGAGTCTCGATATTCAGTTCTAGGTCACTCATTACTCCCTCTCCAACATCTCCACGGACCCACAGGCAATTAGGCTATCCTCTAGACTGGGAAGATAGCACTGTTGAACAGGTATAAGCAGCGATGGCCCGCCGACTCCCCAATCACCATCTGCACTTTCTCTTAAATTTGAGATTGCCCCCCTTATTCTTGATGCGTATCTTTCATTCCTTTCTCTGGAGAGCTCAGGAGTCAGGGATATGAATTCCTCTGCCCACCATGCAGCACATACTGCTGCCGCGGCTCCCAAATCATTTGGAATTGCAAATGGAGGTTTCTGGATTCTGGAGATTGCCTTTATTCGTGTCTTGGCCCATCTCCTATTCCTGCCAAATGTAGCAATGAGATTTCTGAATCTTACTTGCTCATCGGCCCACCTAGATTGCCAATCTGCCCATTTTTGATCATCAATACCGGGTTCAATGGAATAGATTGGCATCCCCCCTCTAGAATTCTCTGCATGCCTAAGGAGTCTGATCCTCTCGGGATCCGGGATTGCAGGCCCCTCTAATTGGAGTTCGGAAAGGTCGCGGACTAGCATCCCTAATGTAGTGCCGGACGCAGTCGCAGATTCCAAATGAACACCCGGGCTCTCCTTGTCCTGTTCTTCCTCTTCTCTAAGAGAAATGAGTTCGTCTGAAGACGAAAGTAGAGCCAATGCATCCCACTCCCTAGGTCTCATCTTCATGGGCATCCTAACGCAGGGCAGGAATGGCCATAGGATCGCAGAACCACCATCAGGGTCTTGAAAAACTGAAGTTTTCCACCTAAGTTCTGGTACTTCCACGCTTGACCGAGTAACACCTCTCGATTGAATTAAGCGGTAAACTCGTATTTGAGCGCCCTAAACACTGGAGCATTCAAGGCAGATGGTGTTGTGTGGATATCTGATGGAGGGTGATTCACCATTCTCGAATGATCCGGTTGTAGTTCTTGATGAGGTATTTCCAGGCCATACAAATGCCTTGAATACGCTATTTGGGGGGAGACTAATGTCGATCATGGATACTGCTGCAGGAATGGTAGCCTCGAAGTTTGCACACAAGGTGTTCGTGACTGTCTCTGTAGATGCTCTAAAATTCAAGAGGCCTGCATTCCAAGGAGATATTATTAGAACAACAGCGAGAGTTGTTTGGACTTCACCGAGGACAGTTGGGGCACATGTTACCTCATGTAGACTTTCACGATCTGACTGGGTTGGTGAAGAGATCTGCTCGGGATTCTTCTTTATGGTGGCAATTGATGAGTCAATGAAACCTGTAGAGATTCCACAATTTGAACCTCAAACCGATGATGAAAGAAAGATGTGGGAGTTAGCATCCGAAGCTAGAGATGCTATGCGTTAATGGAAATTCGGCATAATTAGAAGGGCTCAGAACTAATACAAATTTAGTTCATAACTTACCATGTGCTTATACCTTAGATTGGATGCTCAAGGCTCGGATGGGATTAGCCGGGCCTATGGGCCCGACTGAGAAGAGGCGTGCCGAGTTAGTCGGTGGCCTCTACTTAGTCGGAGCGAGAGGGAAGTTCTGCGCATTGATTACCGAGCGACAGCTAACCATAGAAAGATTCGATGGAAAGGGAGTAAGACTCGACTTGAGTGCAATAGATAGAATGAGGCATCTGAAGATACCTATGCTACCCTCTGGATCGATACTTCTGGGATTGATTGCGATTTATCTAGGCATCACAACAATTGTTGCACCGATTAGTTGGTTGGCGGTTGGAACTGGAGCATCAATTATTCTCGCAAATGTAGTTTCTCGTTACTCGATTCTAGCAATAGAAACTGGTTCGGGAGATAGGCACTTAGTTTCAGGAAGTGAATCAAACCTCCTGAAACTTTGCCTAATCGTAGATAGAGTTCGACATGGAAGCCCCATAGAGGAGGCTTTGTTAGGTCTAGAGAATCTTGAGTCTGAGGTTCCAGTTTTTCCGTCAATAAGGGATGCAACTGGTCAATTAGGCCAACAGTCACAAGTTTCTCTTCCTGAATACTTCCCTCCGATGGACCTTGCTCAGGAAAGGAAGGAAGATTTGCAAGCCGAAACTGGATTTGGTACCGAAGAGAAGTCTGATCTTTTCGGTTTTCCCACAGTTGTGGATTTTTCCGAACCCGAAGAAGACAGAGAGCGTGAAATTAGAGAAGCGAGCCAATCCCAACAGTCCAGTTCATCTACGAAGCAGAATGCTTACGAGAGAGCCTGGGGCGTGACAGAGGCTCCTAATTGGTATCAGGAGAAGGAAGAACCCAGTATTTCTGATAACAGGATAGACACGGCATTCTCAGATGCAGCCAAGGGCCTGGACATGTTTGCTCCAGGTGGGCTTTTCGACAGTGAAGCAAGTACCGAAAGTGTAGGAAACGACATGGGGTTATTCGACTTTGATCGAGATGTAGTCGCTGTTCAGGAAGTCGATAAACTGCAATCAAGCGCTCAAATGATTAAGCGGGCTCATGAAGAGTTTGGTGCTCCATCAGAGCCTTACTCCGGAGCATTACTTCCGCCACCTACTGATGAAGCAGTGAGACAGGAATGTAGAGCCGGTGTTGTTCGAAAAGCAAGAGCCAGGCAAGAATTGAGGAGTCGCAGATCCAGTGAGTTAGGGATTCAGACTACAAACTTAGAAGATTATCCAGCACTGAACAAACTAGCTTCTACAATGTCTGGAACCGGGACGACAAAATCCATCCGTAGAAGAGGCTCGTCCGGAGGAGGATGGCTTTCGAGACTCTTGAGTCCTAGTAGTTCTCTAGATGGGAGAGTGTCTGGGAAGAGGACTAGTTCAGAGATTGAGACTGAAAGATTCCAGACTTCGCAGCATATGAGATTGAGGAGTGATCAGGATCATCAAGCTGAGTTGACTTCTCGTATACGAACAATGAGAAATACAAATATTGGTTCTTCTACTGCCAAGGATAAGTTAGATTCTATTGTTAGGAATCTTTCTGGTGAAAGGAACGAGAATGCAGTAACGATTGATGGTCCGAATGACTCATTGAAGTTCAGTCAACTAAAACCTACTTCATCAAGAGACGATCCAAATCCTCTGCCCGGACTCAGAAGATTGGGCTAACTGAGTCCGACAATCCTTCGATATCTATCCATTCGGGCATGGTAAAGGCCCCTCTCCAATCCCTGGAGATTGTCAGTACCTAGCCCCTGGATAGTGAACGAAGAAGTAACAGTCGCATGGATCATTGCTGCCCTCATTGATTCTAGGTCGTTCATGACACCCTTCCTTCCAGAAATATGGGCTAATAGCGCTCCAGCAAAGGAGTCTCCGCATCCAGTAGGATCTACCAGTTCACTAAGTGGATATGATGGTAGAGATATAATCCCGCAAGGCAGATGGGCGAAAACCCCCGAAGAGCCTCTTTTGATTACCAGACCTCTAGGGCCTCTACCTGCAGATTCGCCTCCATGTAGGCAGGCTCCAGATAAAATCGGGTCTATCGCATTCATGAAGAATTCTTCACCGGATATTGCACATACTTCTTCTTCGTTTAGAATGGCCAAGTCTGACTTCCTTAGAGCCGTTGAAAGTTCGGAAAACTCTGTCTCAATCCATAGCATGAAGGTATCAATTGCCGTAATCTCAGATTCTGGACATTGATCCAGAACGGATACCTGGGAGGACGGATGAGTATTGGCACAGAATAAAACCCTAGGAGATCTCCATTGTTCTGGAATTTCTGGAGAAAAGTCTCCTAGAACATTTACCTCGGTGGAAATTGTCTCAACATTGTCCATTGAACCCGTGTATCTTCCTGACCATCGAAATGTCTTCCCTGGCAATTTGGCTACTCCTGAGAAGTCAATTCCCAATTCCTCTAGTTTTCTTTGATGGGAATCTGAGAAATCCATTCCAACTGGGGCAACCATTCCAACTCTACAAATTCCTTCTGGAGTCTTTGGAAGGTGAAAGGAAGCTGAAACCCCAGCATGAACTGCGGAACCTCCCAGTATATCTGACCCCGTAGCAACAGGAGTTTCTATGTCATCATAACCCATACTGCCGACTATTACCAAGTCCAACTAACCACCGCCGACCAATAAATCTGCATGAGTTTCCAGATAGTCTGTTGTAATCTTTCTTTCCATGAAGTCTTCATCGATTAAAATCGCTCTATGCAGGGGTATCAGTGAGTCGACACCCAATAGAATGGTCTCTTCAAGTGCGGAGTCCAACCTTGCAATTGCCCTTTCCCTATCTGGGGCCCAAGAAATTATCTTTGCGAGCAGCGAATCGAATGCTTCAGGCATCTCATATCCAGAAAAACCATGGGTATCTACTCTAATTCCTGGGCCTCCTGGCCAATGGCATTCCCAAATCTTCCCTGGTGATGGTTCCAAAGTGAATGGGTTCTCGGCATTGATACGTGCCTGTATTGCATGACCCTGGATTTGAACATCGTTCTGTTCCAGAGGCAGATCTGCCCCCGAAGAAACAATTATTCCCAACGATACCAAGTCGACTCCGGTCAACATTTCAGTCACCGTATGCTCAACTTGTACTCTGGGATTAACCTCCATGAAGTAGAATTGGCCATTTGAATTCCTGAGAAACTCAAAGGTTGCTAGTCCGCGGTATCCTATGGCTTCAGCTCCAGCCACTACTTTAGATCCGAGATCCTGTCTTTCTTCCTCACTAATCCAAGGCCCCTCCTCGATTATCTTCTGATGTCGCCTTTGGATCGAGCAGAAGCGTTCGCCGAAGTGAATAGCACGTTTTCCATCCGCTAAAACCTGGAATTCAATATGCTCTGCCGAATCTACATACTCCTCAATGAAAACTCTGCTATCTCCGAAGGCAGACTTAGCCCTACCTTGACATAATCTCAGGGCGGATTTGAATTCAGATTCTTCATGGACTATCTGCATCCCAATCCCACCTCCGCCAGAAGCGGCTTTGATCATTAAAGGAAATCCAATCTTTGATGCAATTTCCAAAGCCTCTTCATTGTCCGTTATGGGTTCTTCCGTTCCCTTTGCTACAGGTATTCCTGCCTTTGACATGGCTTCTCTAGCAGCAATTTTGTCTCCCAGAAGTCTAAGTGACTCTGGCGAAGGACCAATGAATGTAATTCCTTCTTCTGATAGAAGCTGAGCAAATGTAGCATTTTCCGACAGAAATCCGTACCCAGGATGTACTGCATCGGCACCAACTTCTTTTGCTGCAGAAACGATAGCCTCAATGTCCAGATATGAAGCAAGTGGGTCTTCCCTTGGAATGTAAAAACCTTCATCGGCAAGTCTAACGGGGAGAGACATCCGATCTTCTCTTCCATGGATAACTACTGATTCAATCCCCAATTCTCTCAAAGAACGGACAACTCGGAGGGCTATCTCCCCTCGATTGGCGACTAACACACGCCGGAACACAACTCACTGCTAGGTGTATCCTCGTTTGAGTGAATCGGCTATCAATATACGTCCCTTAGATACCTCTTCTCCGTTTTCATTAATCCTGTCTCTACGAAATCCTTTGCATCTTCAGGACTCATTCCGCCAAACTCCGAGCATATTCCTATCAATGTCGAGTGTACGTCTTTTGCCATATACTGTTTATCGCCACAAACATAGAAGTATGCACCTCCATCTATCCAGTTCCAAATTTCCTCCCCATTTTTCTCCATCAAGTGCTGGACATATACTTTCTCAGATCCTTGTCTAGACCATGCTAAATCATGTTTCGAGATTATTCCCCTATCTTTCCAATCGCCCATCTCATCCCTGTAGAGATACTCCCCCTCCTCGGTCCAATCGCCGAAGAAAAGCCAATTTCTCCCTGAGTCCCCGTTTATCTCTCTCTGTTGCAGGAATGCACGGAAGGGGGCTATCCCAGTCCCAGGTCCTACCATTATGATGTCCTTTGTACCATCCTCTGGGAGAACGAAAGATCTTGTAGGAGACATGTAAACTCCCACTTCCGTAGTGTTGGTCTCACACCTGTCTGCCATGAACCCCGTACAAAGGCCTGTCCGATCCCTTTCATGGTGAGAGTATCTCACTATGGCTACGGTCAGATGGACTGTTCCCTCTTCGAAGTCGGGGCTGCTGGCTATCGAATACAGCCTCGGCTTCAAACGGTCCATTCCTTCCAATAGTTGCTGTGGAGTGAAGCCGAAACTAGCGAAATCCCCCAATGCATCGACATAATCTCGTGACCAAATGTAGTCCTCCATCGCATCGTTATCGGAGATAAGTTCGTGGAGAAGTATTGCTGAGTTATCGCCCATTTCCCCCATCTCAACATAGCCTTCGGGAACGTCTCCCTCACCGCTTGACGACCAGTCAACTATTAGCGCTCCATCGACTGATGAGGATCTCTTTCTTGAGACGATTCTTATTTCCGACTTGGGGGCATCTCCTCCTGACCTTTCTGCTAGTCCCTTAATCCACTTCTTCGAGACTCTGTGAACCTCATACCTATCTGTTAGCGCGTCTCTTAGAGAGCAATCTCCGAGGTTGGTTTCCACTATTTCCTCACCAGAGAATCCACAAATTCTCAGGATTTCTTCCACTTCCTCGGGAGGACATCTTGGAACTACGCCAAGGGCGTCCCCTGCCTTGTACTCCAAACCAGAATCTCCCAAATCGAATACAATATGTCTTGTCTCTTTTCTTGAAGATTCTCCATTCAATACGAAATTGTCAGTAATTTTAGTGAAATAGGGTTTCTTTGCTGACCACTCGGATTTAGATGATTTTCCCGCCATAATGTATTCATTTACCCCGAGTAAAGTGAGATATATGAACAAATGTGTAAGCAAATGACGGTTTAATTAGAAACGATGGGGTCAAGTCATAGGGCCCGTGTCGGGATGTGTGGCACGAGTAGATTTCCTAGGCACTGGGAATGCTTTCTGTCCTAGTGGAAGGATGCATGCATTAGCGATTCTGGATGAGAAGATACTCATTGATGCCCCCCCGACACTTCTAGCTCAATTGAGAAGATCGAATATTTCCACAGGTCAGGTAGAACATATACTATTCACTCACTGGCATGGAGATCACGCATTTGGATTTCCATTCTTAATTTTGGATAGGAAATACATTACAGACACATCGGCAGATAAAATCCTGGCAGTACATCACAGACCTGGTGGTAGGGAATACCTTACGAGTCTCAGCAAGTTGGGATTTCCAGGAAGTCTGGAGGATTTTCTAGAGTCTAGAATTTTTTGGAATGACGAAGAGTCAGGAATATTGGAAGGCACAGAATGGTCTTACGAGAGGTTTCCCGTTCGACACACACCTGAAACTGATCCACATGGATATGAGTTTGTGCACCAGAGTGGGTTTAGGCTGCTCCATTGTGGAGATTCGGGGCCCTGTTCAGAAATTGAGAGTAGAGCCAAAGGTGCGGATGTGATTTTACTAGAGATGGGGATGCCTGATATTGGAGAGTTCCCCCACCACCATAGGCCCTCGGATGTAATCGCATTCTGGAAGAGATTTCCCGATACCAAGGTGTTAGTGACACATAACTATGCCAAGTCCCCGGAAAGTGAGTTCGGTTTCGATATTCCAGAGTTGCCAGAAGGCATAGTCCAACTAAACGATGGAGCTTGTATCGATGTGCATGATGATGGAAAGTTCACTGTAAATAATTAGAATGTAAAAATAACGAATATATATATTCAAGTAGGATTTAGAAAAATATTTTTTCATCTGTAGCCTGTGTATTGATACAAACAAAGCAAATGTTGGATAGGTTCAGAATCAACTACTTAATTGTGAATTTAGATCTAGTAAAAGTCCATTCTAGTGTAGAAAATACATCAGAAAAAATTACTCAGAATCATTATACTGAGATTATTTTCAAAGAATGTGGGAATGGTTGGGGCAGAGAATATACTTCTACATTGGAGTATTAACAAAATCGGACTTAGATCTAGAAAATCGAGTCACTCTTATTACCACAAACATAGTCGCTGAGAAAACCTCACGATAAGCTATGTTCCCTATGGGAGGGAGTGATGGCTTTTCTTGGAGTGTTTTTTGGTGTGAAAGAAAATGAAGGGAAATATTTTCGAAGAAATTCTCGGACAAGATAGTCTTTTCACAGATAGGAAGGCCTTTGACCATGCCTTCGAACCAGCAAGACTTCCTCACAGAGAGCATGAACTGGATTCCTTAGTGAGGAATCTTGTGGATGCTCTGAATGGTCACATACCGTCTAATATGCTCCTATACGGGGTACCGGGTTCAGGAAAAACCGTGGTAACCAGGTACGTCCTGAGCCAACTAAGGGAGAAAGGCTTGGAAATGGGGCAATCCGTACATACCTACGAGATCAACTGCAGGAATGTAGATACCAAATATAGAGTTGTACAGACTATAGCCACCCAGTTGGCTCAGAGAGGCGATGCTCCTGTCCCATTCACAGGTTGGCCTACAGATCGAGTTCTTGACACGGTAGTTTCCAGAATGAGCCGTGTGGGAGGGGTTCACATCATCGTACTAGATGAGGTGGATAACCTGGTAGACAAGGGAGGGGATGACCTCCTTTACGCGCTAACTAGCCTCAATACCTTGCTAAGCAAGGGGAGATGCTCAATTATCGGAATCAGCAATGACTTACATTTTACTCAACACCTGGATCCAAGAGTCAGTTCAAGACTGAGCCAAGAGGATATAGTGTTCCACCCTTACGTGGCCACTGAGATTCAGAATATCCTCAACGAGAGGGCTGAAATGGGAATCAAAGCAGGTGTCCTGGACGATGGAGTAATCAAACTGTGCTCGGCATTAGCTGCGCAAGAGCATGGAGATGCAAGAAGAGCTTTGGATTTGCTTAGAATTTCGGTACAGAAAGCGGAACAGAGGTCGCAGAATAGAGTAGATACAAAACACGTTAGATTGGCCCAGAGTCAACTAGAATATGATCAGGTGACTCCTGTTATCAAGACCCTGCCACTTCACCAAAAGTTAGTACTATTCTCAATCTGCTTAAACGAAGAGAACGGCCTGAGAAATATCTCAACAGGCGAAGTGTACAGAACCTATGCAGAAGCGTGCTCGAAGATTGGTACAGAGCCATTGACGACCAGAAGGGTCTCCTCATTGCTTAATGAATTGGATACAATGGGACTTATCATGGCAAGAAACGTCAGCAAAGGTCGAGGTGGGCGAAGTAAGCAAGTTAATTCGGCAATTCCAAAGGCTATAGATGCAATCGTCCTAATGAGTGAAAGTGAAACTCTGGTTAACGAGGCCGCAATGGGCAAGTATAATCTTCAAGGGCATCTATAGGGATAGTTCAGACAACGGTTAAACAGAGGTTCCGGGACGGCGGCTCGATGTCAGAAGCTGACCAAGAGTGGATGGAAGTCCTGAAGAGCCCCAGTATTACTATGTCTGTTGGATCATTTTTACTGGGCTCATGGATGGCATTTCTTACTCTTCTCAACATAATTTCTGGAGCATACTCGGACGGTAGAAAGGTGAACTGGATGGACTTCATCACTAATGGCCCGGTTACAAACTCTGCTCATGAGATCGGACTAAACTTCCCAGATGATCTCATCTTTGCAATAATCAGTGCAGCACTAATTGGCATAGGAGTAATGGGGATAGGCTCCTCAAGAGATGATGGCTTTGGTGGCTGGATTTCCGGACTACCAAATGAACGGATAATGAGAAGTCTGATTTCTCCTAACCTAGATATTGTTAGAACCATAGCAAGTTGGATGATGCTGTTGGGCATTGTCTACTACTTTGGATGGAGCCTCAGGGAAACAACATGGGTTGACCCAGGGGTATACTCAGTCATGATTGCGCTAGTTTCAGTTGGTTTGGGCCTTCATTGGATTAGGGATGCTGAAAACTAGTCTGTGGAAAAACCTCTGAGGAGATTTCTGCATCTAATCTTTGATTCTTCGTCACACCACCTAATGACTAAGCCCCTTTCTGGCTGACCATAAAGAACTACAGAGCCTATGGGTGCCATCGGATGTAGAAGAAGCGGAGAAAGGTCCTCTTCACCGACTACCCTGATTATGCTGCTCTCTTCGTTTTCCATCCATGATGAGATTGAAGATTCACATGATTTTAGGAGCGATCTGGATAAAGATCCTGCTGGACTAATACATTCGAGAAGATTATCATACAAACTGAAGTCAATTTCATTCGAGCCCTCCCATTCTTCGCGCTTGGTTTGTCCGTCGACTATCGCTATATCTGCTGGTCTTCCTGAATTCTGAAAGGCTAGGACGGTGACATCTCCAACGGCAATTAGTGGGCCGGAAAATTTTGTAGATTCTACTATCCTAGAGATGGCTTCCAAAGCAGCCACGGTAATATCCTCCTCGGGCCCCTCGATTAGTTCGCCAAATGGTTCTTTGAGTTGGGACTCTACCTCGGGGGTCATAATTGGGTCTGAAGTTCTGAAAGGTTCGGGAATCCATGGCATCCCCTCCCTGTCTATGTGGCCATCTCTGATTCTTGAGCTAGAAATTGGCTCCCCATCCCAAGAAGTGACTCTCTCAACGGAGATAATATCTAGAGGATAAAATCCATCTTCTTCCCTGAGAGAGTTGATTTCCAGGCATCCCTGAATTGTTTCAGCAGTGCATATAATTGCTGATGCCTCAGTGGATTGCAAGGATGGCCCGAATTTGTCATCGAGTTGATGAGTTGTAATTCGAGAGGAGTGTTCGGATGTGGCATCGATCAAATCGGACTCCCTATCATACCAGTCCCGTATACGTCGATCCTTCGACCTAGCTAACTCATCATTGGTTATCCAGACTTGGATGTTCTTACAATGTGCAAGACCTGCAGCAATCAAGGACATGTGTCCGGCATGGAATCTATCAAAAGTACCACCAATTAATCCTATTTCGTGCTTCTTTTTCTCCACCCAAAACACCTGAACTTTCAGTGTGCCCCGGGGCGTAACGGCAACCTTCACTGCTTTGCTCTGGCGCCTGACCCACCCCGGGACGTCTGTCGGACTGCGGGGTAGTCCCTTGATTCATTCTATTCCGTCCTCAGGGGACCTACGCAGTCCGGCCACCCGATTTGCGCCATCGATCATTCTCTCGGAAGAGTCACGATGGTCTTCGACGGATGGTCACCCAATCCGTGGTGCCGTGTTTCATCCTCCACCTCCGGCGAGGGGGTTTCGTCCGCACGGTGTTGCCGGCTGGGCAACACTACGCCTGCAGATTTGCTCAAGAACCCAGCGGTTGGGCAGAACTATCGATATTCCTGAGTCCTTCGTGAAATCCGGACTTCCGAAGAATTAGACTTTCTGAAACGTCTATGTCGCCGTCCATTATCATCTCCAGAGTGAAGTTGGGCCATTTCTCAAGTGGTTGTGCTAGCCAACCTGATAGTTTATGCGAGAGCCCAACAGATGGATTAGAGCCTTCTCTAATTGATTCTAACGCGGATAGTAAATCCCAGAGATGATTCATAGAATTGACATCGCCTACCTCAGAACTAGCAGAACGTAAGTGGTTCTTCAGTAAAGGGAAAATTTCGATATCACATCCCTGATTAATTATAGAAGATAGGCCTGGATAAAATGAGGCCTCTCCTTTCGGCCTAAGTACAGTTGAACACCAAGGAATATTTAGACTGAAGAATTCTTCTGTAATGGTACTATTCAGTATCATTTTCAAGAATTCCGATGAAAATGGCGCCCACCACGAATTGGGGATATGTGTGAGGAATAACTGTATATCCTCCAGTTTAGCTTCTCTTTTCCCAAAAGCGTGGTCATAAAGCCTAGACCAAGTATTGAGGTGATGTCCCTCAGGGAGTGAGATTCCGATGTCTCTAATTCTTTCAATTAGCCTATCGAAAACCGCTTTCTCTAGATTTCCAGAAGTAAAGAGCCAGTTTATGCCATCCAGAGCCCCAAGAGACTCAGTCGGTGGGTCAGATAGCCATGCCTCAACGGCCCAGCCAATGATGTCATGATGCGTCTCTTTGGGCATCCATGCTGAGTTCTGAATAAAGTGGGAAGCCAGCCAAGAAGCACCGGAATTGGCTTGGCTTGGATCGACTGCGGGCCATGATCTTAACAGATTATCCGGATTCTCTCTAAGTTTGGAAGTTAAAGTTCGTGAGAAAATTTCCTTTACTGATTTCGGAGCTTGATTGGCCAATTCTGAAATCTTCTCAATTGGAACATAGTCCAAATCAAGTAGTGCTATCCATTCTGAATCCAATCTTGAGGAAACTCTCTGCCATCTTTGCCACCTAGTTGTCCTTGGAGATGCTATCCAGGACGCTAGTGGATACATTGCCTCCATTTGATTCGCCCATTCTTCATCACCATCAGGAAATTGGGAGATGGCAGAGCTAATTATAGAGGCTGAATTTCTAGCTATTTCTTGTTTGTATTCATCATCCTCAGAAGGGACTTTCAAAATTTGCCATGGAGAAATCGTAGTGCTCTCAGGTTCTGCAGGATAGTCTGTGATTTTTCCTCTTTCTACCATCCTTACTGGTATCCTCTGCCCTCTACCAGTACGATAACTCAACCATGGAAGTGTTCGAATCCTATCTACTTCAAGCACAGTGAATGAAGAGAATTGATCTGGTAGATGGTCCAAAATTACTAGTCTAAGATTCTGCTTAGATGCAATTCTAGACATTAATTCACTTGTCAAATCATGTCTGATCTCTATTACTAATGGGGTTGAATCATTATCCATGGACCACCTGATGATAGACTCTGTTGCGTTTTTACTCAGCCCCCTCAACTCGATTGATCTGATTCCGGATTCATCGTTTGAAAATTTTCTTCCCGCCCAATCCTTCCTAAATTTTCTAATCGTAGACTCTGGAACCTTTATTCTTCTAGAGGATGAAATCCTATCAATCAACGAGTTTAGCCTCCTTGTCCTTTCGGACTCTGAAAGCCTAGGATGGGCTTTCTTAATCCAATATCTAAGTGCCCCGATTGGGTATTCTTCGACTTCCATTCCCAATCCACTGAGATCTGCAATGACCAGCGAGTTTGACCTAGCTGACCTCAGTAGAACAGAAAGTGGAAGTCTTTCCTTGATGGTAGCAGCGATGGGTTGAGTTGGTCTAACATCTGGAGATTTGCTATGAGGTGAGCCAAGAGTCCAATCTCCTCTGTGATGAGTGGCCTCGTCCAAGGGGGCAGTGTAAATCTGGTTTGGTTGAGAAAACCATTCTCCTGGTGAAATTATCGAGCTAGTTGATGGGTGCAGGAGCTTAGCCCTGATAACTCCGAAGATTTGTGGTTTTTCTGCATATGACTCTATACTTCCCGGGTCGGCAAACTCCGGAGGGGAATCTAGGATTGTCATTTTCTCTCTGTCGAACCAACGAGGGGTGGCCTCAGAAAGAACTGCCCAACTCCAAGAGACCCCTTTGTTTCTTGTGGACATAGTAGTCTCTGAGATTAGGGTCGCAATTCGGTTTGGAATCTGCACCAAGGGTTCTCTTGGAACACTCAAAAAACACAAAGTTAGATTTTCTTCGTCCCTAGACAACACACAGCAGTAATCTGAGTTCGAGGATGGCTCCTTCAACTCAATTACTTTCGACCACTCGTCATCCTCTAGAGCCCTCCAACCATCCTCAGTGAGTCTTATTCTTGCACCCCTGGAACCAGGAGGAAGATCACTTGTAGCCAGACCCTCGACCCTCATACGACTGATTTCAGCAGAAACGTGAGGCATTCTGAGTCCTGATTCTGAAGACAAAAGAGAGACTGTGGCTTCACCATCCGAGAGCAGGGAGAGAATCCTACGACGGTGCTTACTTCTGATTTTCTTCGGATCATCATGGACGAATCTATGGGAAGCATCTGACATGAAAAAACACCTACAGAACGATACTCTATGAAAGATAGTAATAAAATATTTGTTTTAGTTACATTTAGTTATAACTTTCCAGTGGAAATATCAGTTATTGGAATGTGCAGTGGAAAAAACATGTAGAAAATGCAAAAAAACCGTCATTATTTGTAACCAAGAAGAGAAAAAACATACAGAAGCATTATATTACCATCCGCTATCCTGAGAAAAGCGGACTTTGTGAGAGTCCCAGGAACAAGAAGAGTGAGAATATGAGGACCACAAGACTGAGGCAAAAGATCAAGAAATTCTTAGATGAAAGAGGAGAAGCTAACACCACGGAAATACTAGAACATGTTAACTCAACTATGAGGCATGGAACTACTCCGCAGCAGCTAGGGAACGTTCTTTCAAAGGACAAAGACATACTGAAGGTGGCTACGACCAAGAGGGGTGGGGCACTTTCTGGTAGATACGAAATCTGTGTCTGGCAGGTTCGTCCAGGCGCATTGGAAGAGAAGGCCTGATTACTACTCTAGGTCCTGACTCCAATCACCAAACCTGGCCAAGCTATTCATTTTCGCCCTATGTGAAAATGCTGTTTGGCTTGATATATCAGAGTCTTCAGTAGCCTCTGCCCACTTTCGTAGGGCGTCTGCTTGTAGCGCCCTACCATAGGAGTATGATAGCTCCCAAGGATGCTCGAGAGCCATCTTATTCATCAAATTGAGGTGTGCTGTCGCATCTTCGTCAGATTGTCCTCCAGATAGGAATACTATCCCGGGGAGATCGCGAGGAACATGATTTGTTAGACATTCGACAGTGAGACTTGCAACCTCCTCTCGAGAAATATGGTTCTCACAATCACTGCCTTGAATTATCATATTTGGCTTTAGCAAAGCTCCAGGAATATGTACACCTTGGCTTTCACACTCTGAAAAGGTAGCATCCAAAATTTCTGCCGTTACTTCGTAGCATCTTCTAGCATCATGGTCTCCGTCCATCAGAACCTCTGGTTCGATTATAGGGACTAGCCCTTGCTCCTGGCAGATTGCTGAGTACCTGGCCAAAGCATGTGCATTCGTGGCAATACACGCTTTGGTTGGAAGTCCTTCATCGATCCTAATTACTGCACGCCATTTAGCGAATCTGGCACCCATTGAGAAATACTCAGAACATCTTTCTCTAAGTCCATCGAGTCCCTCTGTGATTTTCTCGCCCTCATGATTGGCCAGTTCCTTTGCTCCTGTGTCGACCTTTATTCCTGGAAGGATTCCCCTTCTGGAAAGTTCGGCGGGTATTGGGGTCCCGTCTTTCATTGTCTGACGGATGGTTTCATCGAATAGGATAACGCCACTAATTGCAGATTCATAACCCTCTGTGGAGAAGAGATTGGCACGGTATGCCCTTCTGGTCTCAGATGATGCTTCCACGCCTACTGCTTCCAAGCGATTGGACATCGTCCCGTTGCTCTCATCTGCAGCAAGTATGCCTCTTCCTGGGGAGACCAAAAATCTAGCATTTTTTTCCAACAATTCCCTATCCATCTTCTTTCCTCGGAGTAGTGGAGGGGGCAGTAAGAAAAGAAACCATCGTCAATGTTTATTGTAATGGAAAGGAGAATCGTCCCTCTAAATTTTAGTAGAAACGAAGTAGTGTTCTTTTGATTTGACATCTATAATCTCGGAATGAACACTGTAGGACCCTTGTCCAAGGTCTTCAACTCCTTTTGTTCTGCCGTCACAAACACCTGTACCTATGAAAATTGAGTCTTCCGTCGAACAGAGTTCGTCCCGAGACCAGATTCTCTCTATATCTCCTTCAATCATTTCCTCTGCTCTCTCCCTGTGTCCTTCGTTCTTGAACACAAGTCTTCCCTCAAATGGAGCATCGAGACCCCTCAGAGCCGTTGCTGTAATCACTCCCTCTGGGGCCGCTCCTATCCCCATCAACATATCAATTTCTGATTCAGGATCTGCAGCGTTCAGTGCTGCAGCTATGTCTCCATCACCAATCAGTACCGGGGAAATTCCCATATCCTTCAGACTTCTAATCAAATCTTCATGCCTAGGTCTGTCCATAACCACTACTTGCATGTCGGATGGGCTCTTACCCAATGCATCTGAGGCCCCCTCAATATTGTAATCGACATCTGCTTCCAAGCTAATAGCGTCGAATATCTCGGAAGGTCCTGCTATCTTGTCCATGTAGCAATCCGGAGCATGCAAAAGAGACCCCCGTGGGGCTGCAGCCAGTACTGCCATTGCATTTGGGAGATCATTTGCTACGTGATTGGTACATTCAAGAGGATCAACAGCGATGTCTATAGATGGTGCATTTGGATCTCCTTGCTTAGATCCGAGAGGCTCTCCTATCCATAGCATCGGAGCGTCGTCCCTCTCACCCTCACCGATGGCAACTCTGCCATCGAAGGGAACAGAGTCGAAGATTGCACGCATTGCTTCGACGGCGGCTCCGTCGGCCCCCTTTCCATCCCCTAGCCCCCTCCAACTTGAAGCAGCGATAGCCGCAGCCTCCGTGGCCTTGAGAAAATCTGGAATTAGGTCTGCCGTTGGCACGCCCTCGTGAAAGGGTCATAGAATTCAATCCTGCGGATGTGCCTTCTTCTTTCTTAGGACTCGGATATCCTCAATTCTTACTTCGGGATACTGGCCTTCCTTATCCTTCTCTATTGGCTTCAACATGTCCCAAGCGCAAAGCAAACCAGCGCTTACTCCACACAGAGCTTCCATCTCAACCCCAGTTGTCCAATGTGCCCTTACTGTAACATTACATCTCAGTCCTCTTTCTTCTAACACCCACTCCACGTGGCATCCCTCGATGGGTATGGGGTGACAGTGGGGAAGGGTGCGAGAGGTCTCTTTGACTGCCTGAATCACAGAAATAGTTGAGGCTTCGCGGACATCTCCCTTAGGAGAAGACCCATTTGCCACTGCATCAATAGATTCTGGCTTTAGCAGAATCATGCCAGTTGCAATGGCCTCCCTCTCTACAATTGGTTTCGAACCCACGTCAACTATTCCAGACCAACTGTCGCCCATCACTTCACCGCCCTATCGGAATAGGTCCACCCTATTCAGACACACGGGACTTGAGTGGTAGATTCAAGCGACCCTATCCTAGACCTGCCTTCCAGAATTCTCCATCCTCCCTGAACTCCTTCTTCCAGAGAGGAGCCTGCCTCTTTAGTTCTGAAATCAGCCAAGAACATGCGGTAAAGCCTTCTTCCCTGTGAGCCGAACCTACATGGATGCAAACTATCTCTTGGCCGGGTTCAACGAATCCAGTTCTGTGTGAGATAACAATAGATCTTACCCCGAATGTGGAAATTGCTTCTTCTGCAATTCTCCGAAGAACCTTCGGAAGTTCGTCCTCCCAAGCATCGAACTCTAGTCCCTTAACTGGGACTCCATCCTCATTGTCCCTAGTTAATCCAACGAAACTGACTACGCTACCACAACCCTCGGAGTCGATAATGCTCCGAAGTCTGGAGATATCCAGAGATTTACTGTCAACCTCAATATGGACTGCCACGACCCCCCATGGGATTTATCCCTTGAAACCGACGGATGACCCAACCGTTCAAGCGAACATAGGAAGTCGCGAAACCGTGAGCGCCGAAGTGCACATCCTTGGAGCAGGCCTCTCTGGCCTCTCATCTGCAACGATATTGGCTAAAGCCGGGAAGGATGTTCACGTTCATGAAATCCGATCCGACAGCGGAGCGAGGTTCGATGGGGACTTCCAGGGCATCGAGAATTGGACGAGCGAGATTGACTTCTTCGAAGAGTTAGCAGATTGGGGATTCGACGCGACAGAGTTCAAGTCTGATTCATTCGGGATTATTGATCTAATCCACCCAGATGATGTTGTGACCAATCCAAAAACGGAAGGTGTTGCTTTCAGAGTAGTTGAGAGAGGAACTGCGGAGCACACAATAGATCAGGCATTCAAGAGGATGGCCTTGGAGTCTGGAGTGAAGATACACTATGGAGTCAAGAAATCTCCTGAGGAGTGCGACATAGTTGCCGCAGGACCTAGAGAGTCGAGTGCCGTCGCATACGGTGAGATATTCCATACAAGTCACCGGAACCTCGTTGCTTTCCAATTGAATGACAAGTTGGCTCCTGGTGCATACTCTTACTTGATAATTATAGACGGAATCGGACTTATTTGCACTTGTCTCTGGCGTAAGCAAAGGAATAGTGGGAGATACCTGGATGAAACAATAGCGTGGTATGAACGAAATTACGACTTGGATAGGGAGCCGATAAAGAGGGTCGGAGGGAAGGGGGACTTCGGAATACCTACCAAGTACGTCCATGAGGAAAGGCTGTACGTTGGGGAGGCTGGGGGCCTACAGGACTTCATGTGGGGTTTCGGCATGAGATACGCAGTGACGAGTGGAGTGCTGGCGGCTAAGTCATTACTGGGGGAATTCGAGTACGAAAGAGAAGTCAGGAGGAGGCTCGTCCCTCTTGTGAAAGCCAGCGCGATAAATCGTTTCCTGATGAATAGGGTTGGTAACAGAGGATTCAAGATGGTAGCAAACCAGTGGATGAGGGATCAGAAGAGGTGTGGAGACGGATTGAACTTCATGCGTTGGCTGTACAAACCCGGACTATTTCGAAGGGCATTGTGGCCGATTGTCAAGATTGGGATGCTGAGAAGGAAGGATCTGTCAGACGGGAGGGTTGTCCACAGGATGCCCTTCAGAAAGTCGCTAAAGAGAGATTCATGGGATCCTAGCATTGAAGCTGAAAGAGTTCGTGAGCAATGGAAATCCACCAGGAGCAAGGGAGGGGCTGTATCGTTCAAAGAGTCGGATGCATAGCCTAGTATTGTCTCCGTTTGATTGATATGGCTGGACTAAGTCGTGAGAGCATGACGTCTTGGCCAGAGCTTAAACCCATGAAGAATCGTCTCGTTAACTACGGAGAGACAGAAAACGGAGTCGCGATTATTGAGCTCATTTCTGATTCAGCCGGAGAGCCACTCGAGGGAGATAAGACACCGGTGAACACCTACACAAGGGAAATGTGGCACGACATTGACGATGCTATACTTGAGGCAAGATTCAATGATGACATATCAGTAATCCTGATAACGGGACACGGTGAAAAATTCTTCTCTGCAGGTGCTAGCATAAAGTATCTGAACACTCTGTCTCCGAGATACAAGTACTTCTTCTGCCTACACGCCAACGAGACTCTGTCCCGTTTGGAGCAGACTCCCAAGTTGGTCATAGCCGCACTTAACGGACATACGGTTGGGGGCGGGCTGGAGATTGCCATGGCCGCTGACATTCGGATAGCCAGAAAGGGCAATTACCAGGTAGGACTGCCTGAGGTCGCTCTCGGAGTATTGGCGGGTACAGGTGGAACGGCTAGACTGTCTAGACTGGTTGGAAAGGCCAAAGCGATGGAGATAATGGTTACAGGAAGGAAGTTCTCATTCGAGGAATCCAGGGAAATGGATCTAGTCCACGACATCTATGACTCACTGAGCCTGGATGAATTCAGGCAGGACGTTCTTGACTACGCTGGAAGGTTCTCGCTACCATTCGCAGCCTCAAAGGCAATAGGGAACATCAAGAGAAGCGTGCAGAGTGGTATGGAGATACCGCTTGAGTACCATCTTGCTCTTGAAAGAGAGTTGCAATCTGACCTATTCCAATCAGAAGACGCTAAGGAAGGGATCAAGGCATACGTTGACAGGAAGACGCCTAGGTTTGAAGGAAAGTAGACTCTCTATTTGTAGAGAAGAAAAGCAACCTCTGAAATACCCCTTAATGTTGGGGCATTTCATGACAGAGACTGACGTAGTTCAGAATTATCCGACAAACTTTGAGGCTTGGATTGAGGAGTTCAATGACTGGCAGACAAGAATAGGGTTCGACCCCTCCTGGTTGGGCGATTACAGGTTCGATATCAAGTTCGATTGGGATACAGCCGGGGGGGAAATAGAGTTCGGTGACTTCGAAGGTATGCCCAAGTGGGAAAGGAGGATGCAGATACCCCAACAGAACATTACTGATGCAATCATCACTATGGTGAGCGTGCAGGGAGATACGGAGTTCGCAAGCGTTGAGCAGCAGAACCACCTCCTTGAAACCGCACCTACCGAGTACGACAAGAAGTCTGCTCTAAGGATAATGTGTGAAGAGCAGAGGCATGGATGGCAGATGGCCTACCTACTGTGCACATTCTTCGGAGAGCAGGGCGTTAGGGAAGCTGCCAAGCTTCTCGAGAGGAACGCACAGGAAGGAACCAGGATTCTCGGGTCTTTCAACGAGCCAATCGATCACTGGCTTGACTTCTTTATGTTCACCCACTTCATAGACCGAGACGGAAAGTACCAGCTGAAAATGCTGAGCACCTCCTCCTTCAAGCCGCTTGCTGCTAGTATGGGACCGATGCTAAAGGAGGAGTCCTTCCACCTAGGAACTGGAGCAAACGGTCTTCGTAGAGTCGTCAAGCAAGGAGTAATTCCTTGCTCACTCATCCAGAAATATATCAACAAGTGGGTCAGTACAGGATTGGACCTTTTCGGAACAGATGACTCCAGCAGCGCCCAATGGGCGTACGTCTACGGAATCAAGGGTAGGTACGATGAGAGAGAGGCTGGTACAGAGGCAGACAGAGAGCATCTGAACGAAGCTAGCAGGGATCTATACTTTCAAGAGCTCCGGGAGGAGATGAGGAGGATCAGCAAGGCTCGCAAGGAAGGAGAGCCCGAGTTGTACATTCCTTCAGACAAGTTCAAGAGAGGCATAGGAAAGTACGCAGGAAAGAATTTCACTGTCGAAGGTGAATCCTTTGAAGGATCGGAAGAAGAATATCAGGCCTATCTGGATTCCGTCCTTCCTACTGACGAGGACGAGGAAACCCTAGTCAACGTGTACATGAAGGAAGACTGGATCCAGTACAGAGAGTGGAAGGGGAACTAGTCGGGGTGAATAAAATGCAGCACGTTGCGCTATCTTCCTTCGATAAGGACGCGTGTCGTCCATTCTTCGAAAGGCTCACAGATCTTTTCCATGACCATCATCACTCTCATGGTCAGGACTCGGCTTCATACGAGGAGTTGCTATACAAGGTCCGAAGACCATACACTCCAGAGATGCTTGACATGATTGACGATTGGATGGGTCTCGGAAAAAGAGAATGGAAAGAGGAAACACAGCGAGAGGTATTGCTATCCCTATACGCAATCAAGTATCCGGACACCCTTCTTATCGAGAGTTTGACGGACAAGGCGAGGTCTGATGTTAGGAGGCTTTCCGCTTACCTTCACTTCACTCACCATACCTACTCGATATGGGACGAGGATACTAGGAAAGGTCTGTCAAAGCTTGGGATTCAGATTCCTTCTCTCGAGCATGCGGACCCATTCGTCTACGGAGCATACATTTCATCAATCGAGCTTCTAAAGGATGTGGCTCCATTCACATGCTTCCTAGAGCATGACGTCCCGCGACAGAGACTCTTCCAGTCAGCACTCGCAGCTTATGGGCGTGAAGGTTAGTACGGCTTATTGAGGGGGATACTCTCCGCATCTCGTGGAAATCCGCAAAGTAGGGATCGTCGGTGCTGGTGCCATGGGCTCTGGCATAGCGCAGATTTGCGCTCAGACTGGATGGGAGACGGTACTCTATGACGCATTTCCTGAATCTCTGAAGAAGGGCGAGGAGAGCATACTGAGTTTCTGGCGGAGAGGCATAGAGAAAGGTAAGACCAGCGAGGTTGAGGTTTCATCATGGAAGGCTAACCTGCGTACCTCCTCGGACATAGAGGAGGCTTCCAGAGGGATGGACCTGATTATAGAGGCAGTACCAGAGAAGATTGAGCTGAAGAAATCAGTCTTCCGAGAATTGGAAGGATTGGCACCCAAGGAGTCAGTTCTGGCAACAAACACTTCTGGCCTATCTATTTCAGAGATTGCTTCGGAAATCGAAAATTCCGGGAGATTTGTTGGTTTGCACTTCTTCAATCCTGTTCCGCTGATGCCATTACTCGAGATAGTGAGGCACGGAGAAACATCAGAGGAAACGGTCACTATTTCTAAGAAAGTAGGGGAGTCTCTGGGCAAGACCACAATACTGGTGAATGACGTTCCAGGATTCGCAACCAGCAGATTGGGAGTAGTTCTGGGGAACGAGGCAATCAGAATGCTGGCAGAGGGAGTTGCATCAGCGAGTGATATTGACACTGCGATGAAATTGGGTTACCGCCACCCCATGGGCCCCTTGGAGCTATCCGATCTAGTGGGTCTCGATGTTAGAATGGACATTCTGAACAGTTTGGCCGAGGCTTTCGAGGACGAATCATACAGACCCCACCCACTACTGAAAAAACTGGTGGAATCCGGAGATATGGGCAAGAAGACAGGAAGGGGCATCTACGACTGGACATCTGGTAGCAGGGAAGAGAGAATTTAGCCCCGAGACTACCAAGTCCCTTCGAAGTAGCACTCCCCTGAGCATGTGTCGGTAATCTGACCGCTCAATAGAAAGTCAGTAGCCAAGTCGACGGCGGGATCGTATCCCAGAACCTGGTTATGCGCTAGGGAATGGTATTCCATAGGCCCCTGTATGTTTCCCGAAGGTACCTCTGGGAATCTGCCATCGAAGTAAACTATCGCTGAGCCGGAAACAGGAGCCTCGGTGACATCGAGGCCATAGGGGTGATATGTGGAGTTTGCAAGAACTGGGATCTCCGAAGTTCTAGAGGCTCGGTCCGCAGAGAGTGTCGTGACCTGTGCATCATTGATAGAAACCACGTAGAGTATCTCGTAGGGATGTAGTTCCCCGTCCATTCCGCCATCAATGAAGGGGAGGTATGTTTCGGGTTCGGTCGTATCCCACATAGATTGCATTAGTGCGAGAAGAATCGACCGGTCCATTGTAGATTCGTAAGCAAGTGGAGAAGAGAAAAGCTCCTCGAATTGAGTGTACTGTGTGGATCTCTCGGCAATGAAGCTGAAAGATGAACCTGCTACCCAAAGGACTCCTCGATCAATTTCTGGGATTAGGGACAGCATAGAAGGGCCCCTGATTCCCCCTAGGGATACTCCCATGTAATCGATATCAGTAGTGTCCACCAAGTTAATCCCGTTATGATAGAATTCGGGGAGATCGGAGCAAACCCCTTTGATGGTAGTGACCATTGCAAGATGGTTGATTACAGATTGCTGGAGTCTCTCGGACTGATGCTGCAGATAGTTCACATTCATCAATCCGAAGGTGACAGCACCGAAGTCGCCATCTGAACTCCAACCCTTGAAGTCAGTTCCTATTGTGGCGACTCCAGAATCATTAGCCCATCCTCTGAAGCCAGACACCATGCCCTCTCCATTTCCCAGGAAGCCATGACCTAGGACCACAAGCGGCGCAGGTTGTGAGAAGTCAGCAGCAGACTGGGGGATCGTAACTGTGAACACAACCTCTGTCATGAAGTTGAATCTGGGAGTTCCGTCCTCATAACGAGTCATAGGAGTTGGAGGATATGTGGATTGAAGGTAGTGAGGAGTGGTGATAGTCCCACTTATTCTCCTGAGGGTTGTGTTGTCTTCAGCATAGTTCTCAGTCACAGATGTGACATTGCACCCTATCCCATTTTCTCCTAGTAATTCGGTCGCATTATTCCTCATCGAGATTATGTCGCCCATGATTGATTGACTGGATGCTGTGTGAAACCACCATGCACTTGTCAGATCCTGCCTTTCGTAGCCAATCTCGGAAAGAGAGGAGAACATATCTTCGTAGCTGGATCTGAGAGACTCTATCTGTTGATTGCCGGTTACTGATCCATCTCTCAACGCCTTGAATCCTGGGAATGGTTCCACCTGTTCACCTTCTCCATCTATCAGATTTCTGAATGCAACTGCATACTGGGCGTTGTGATCGAGTCCTCTGAGGGTTCGCACATGGACGAGGGTTTGCTCGTCTTCCTGTGTTCTGGACGAGATTTCCACCCAATGTTCCAGAATCTGACCAGTGTCCATATTGAGAACCAGACTATTGTGACCTGGGAGGGCCGATGAGGGGATGGAGTCTTGGGAGGCTAGTCCGGAAATATCTGGAAGGCTGCTAAACGTAGTAAATATCTGTGTAGACGGGGAGTGACCATCCTTGTTATCAAGCATATGAAAATCTTCTGATGGAGCGGAAGCCGAGTCGGGTATAGCCTCCCCATCGATGTCCAACCTATACCCGGTAGCGGTTCCGGGATCAGAATCAAGGAATGCAGACGAAGGGAATGGCAGAAGGCAATGGTCCGGATTAGTATTGTCACAGAAACTATTTCCTGATATTGAAATCTCTTGCTCTAAGACTCCTTCATCCACGGTAGTGTCTTCGATTTCACAGGAGTCTCCTATGATTGCTGAACAATCTTCAATTTCGGGATCTTCTGATGTTTCATCACTTAGACATCCAGATAGCAACAATAGAGAGACAAGCAGAGTAGCAATTGTTCTTTGGCGAGACATGGGCACTGTACAACGAATAGACAATTAGTTATGAATTGAATCTAAGATGTTAGCATTTGGTGGAAGTGATGGACCCCTATCTCCTTGGAAGGGGAGTATCGCCCTCTTTCATAAGACACTGATGATACTCCCCTTTGTGTCGACTCTACTACAAACTGATCTTCCTCCTCGACCTTGTCCAAGTCCCCTCCGGCACCCTTCCCTAGGAATTTCTTGTCCCATACAAATCCATAGTACTCTATCCTGGTTCGATCAACTGACAATGGGAGGACTAAGTTGACAGATAAGCCCCATGGGTAGAAGTTGAGCATTAGACCTGGATAAATCCAGTAATAATACGCTGCAACTTTTAGCCCGAAGTCGGGTGATTCCTCAGGAATCTCGAAGATGGCCTCTCCGTCACTAGCGATACCAATCTGTAGCACTCCACCATCGAAAATCTCAGTTCTATAATCGTCGTAGTCCAGAGCACTATTGAGGTCATTGTGAACGAATGGGATGTGGAAGCCTTCCAAGTAGTTATCAACGTACAGGGCCCAATTTGCTCTAATTTCATAGCACCTATTCCTAGAATGATCATATTCGAATTTCTCTATTGGCATCCATCCAATCCTAGCTTCCATCTCTTTCAAGCAGGCTTCCAAACCAGATGGCTCTAAACCAGTGAAAACCAGTCCCTTCCAGGATATAGAAGGGAATGTCCTGAGATTATCTTGAGCAGTCGGAAAGTCTTCTGCCAGGTCGAACTCGGGCATCGATTTCATACTCCCGTCTAATCCAAAGGTTCGACCATGATACGGGCACTGAAGAGTGCTTCTGGAGCAACTTCCATCCACCAATAGCATTCCTCTGTGGGTGCAAACATTCGATATGCATCTGATCTCATCTCCGGATACCAACATCATTGGCTCTCCCAGCAAACTCTCAAGATGTCTCAGCTCAATTGCCGACTTTCCTGAAAGTTGGCTCTCATGGGCTGCAAAGTGCCAATTCATAGAAAATCTCTCCATGATGTACTCGAATTTTTCAGGATCCGTGTAGAATA
>LULH01000004.1_pt1 | contig 52915 bp, 54 predicted proteins | sample 728201 | NCBI WGS metagenome assembly LULH01 (sample SAMN03860294, study PRJNA289734) | marine metagenome | biome: seawater column; feature: ocean; material: water; isolation source: Red Sea water column Station 169 - depth 100m | place: Saudi Arabia: Red Sea | collected 2011-10-15 | depth 100 m
GCGCAACAACAGGCTCAATAGCAGATTTAACAACTATTAAAGTACAATCTGATACAGCATCTTGTGATATTGAAACTTATATAGCAACAGCTTAATATGAGCAAAAAATTAGAAGAATTAAAAGGTTTCCAACCTGGTATTATAAGTTCATCTTCTACCTCTGATATTCCAAAAGAATCTGCTACTCATTCTTTAAATATTGATGGCAATATTAATGAAGGTAATTTAACTGGTATATATGATTCAAAAATATTAACTCAGACTGGATGGAGAGAAAAAAGATATTCTAAATACACATTAGAACTTAAAGCGCATTCTAGTGCATTTGCTACTAGTGTATATGATTATAAATATTTTATATGGGAAACATATAATAACACCTATTTTTGTTGGTTTAACGATGATAATAATGTAACGGATTTTTCTGATAATCAAGTTAGAAAAAATTTTTATGACACTCAAATAAAATCTAATTTTCCTGATATTATCGATATAAAAATAAGTACTAATGGAACTGTTTCTACAGAGGGTGTAGCTGTAAAAATAGTTGAAAAATTATCTTCATTAGGACCTAGTGAAGATAGTACTTTATATAGTGAAGTATCAAATACTTGGTTTAATATAACAAGGTCTTCTTCTGTTTTAACATTTACTAGTAATTTTTTAGGTTCTAGTAATGTTATTGAAGTTGGTACTAACAACTTTACAATTTCTTCTACATATTTTACAGTTAATTCTCTTATTGTTGGAAACGGAATTATTGATACTAATTTAGACCTTTCTTGGGTACATTTTTTAAATGATAATGTTACAGATGTTTTAATAGGTATTACAAAATTTAATCAATTAATGAAAGTAAATGATGTTTATTCTTTAAATAGTACATTTGAACTTATCTCTAGTTCTTTAATAACTGATGGTTTGAATAATATATCAGCTCAAAATAGAAATAATAATTTATATATAGGTACTGGAAATTCTCCTGATACTAAATCAAAATGGTTTGGTAGGATAAAAAGAACACAGTTAGGAAGAGAATTAGAAGGTCAATATTTAGAAGATTCTGAATTAAAATCTCCTGAAAGATTCTTTAAAGCATACGACTTTGATAACGTAGTAGTTCCAACATTACACAGTGGAATGAATAGTACTAATAGTATGATAGCAGGTTCTGCTAGTTTATATGGAGATGGAACTGTTGGTGATGCTTTTGGAGGAGATGATGTTGATGCAGAAGATTTTAGTGGAAATATTTATAGAAGTTTAAATGGTTGGGTTATGCAATGTTTAAAAAATGCTGGTATTGCATTTAGAAGTGATTTAAACACAGATGCTGATGATGATAGTAATTTTCATTGGTCATGCGTAAGAGAAGGAATGATATTAAGAGTTTCAATAGGTGATGATAATGTAGACCAAGCTTATTCAGCTTATCATGCTGGAACTCCTGCTGATGGGACTGCTGTAAAAGAATTAAGAAAAATAAAAGAATTTGGCTATTGTGATATTTCTGCTGCTACAGCTAATACTGAAGGAATGGAATTACATGATGGTGATTTATTTCAAATAATATCAGTTCCAAGTGGAGCGGCAACTGGACATGATAGTTTAGGTGCAAATGTGAGTTATGGTAACTCTAATACTTACCCTAGACTTATGTATGTTGGTTCATTAAATGGAGATAATACAGACCATAATAGTACTGATGCTTATGTTCCAGCACCAGCTTGGGCATATGCTCATCATAATGATGATAGTGTTTTACATAGAATTTCATTAGCTGAATGCAGAGACTCTACAATTACAAGTGCAGAAACTTTAAATACTTTTTCTACTGCAGGAGCTACAGGAGGAACTATAAGTAGTGAGTGGTTTAATACTAGAGTTACATCTGTAGATTTATCACACTATCTTCCTAATAAATTTTTTAAGATAGGAACTATTTCTCAATGTATGTCTACAGATGGTGAAGGTGGTATTGCTGGAAGAACTGGAAGTTTAAAAAAATTAACTGTAGATACAGTTACTAGATGCGATAAAGTAGGAGCTGCAGGTACAGATAACGATGAAGATGTATATGTTAAATTTCACACTACTGAAGACCATTCATATATGATTGGAGATTGGGTTACCATTGATGATAGTACTAATCATGATGGAACTTGGCAAATTATTTGGGTAGATGCAGATGAATTTGTTATATTCAACCCTAACTCTTACACAGATACTGATAATGATTGTACTGTTATTTCTTATAATAGAAATTTTTATGCAGGTCATGGAAAATTGTGGGTAAGCGGTGTAAACGAAGATGAGGAAAGAAAATTATATATAGTAGATGTTACAAATTGGACAAAAATTGATATTGATAAACCAAGGATATCTTTTAAAGAAGTATATTTAAATTTCACTAGAATACATCAACATTTAACATCAAGTTCAGAAGGTGTAGGATTATTAGAAGAATTTAGATATAGTAATGGAGAAGTTGGTGAAAAACCCTATATAGATTCTTCTTGGAACCCTAATCCTAAAGATTGTTTTATAGGAGCTATATGTGAAACATATTCCCACCAACCTCATTTAGATGATGGAGCTAGCAATGCAAATGGTAAGGGAAGATGGAGAGTATGGACAGCTTATCAAAAAAAAGAAGATTCTTCATCATTTATAGATTGGGAATTATTTTTATATAATTTTAGACCTACAGATATTAATGAATTAAACGAAAATGCAACTACTGCTTATATGTATGATAAAACTCCACCTTATCAAGTTTGTGGTCGATATTATAATGCAGCATACTCAGGTGGAGAACTAGAGCAAGAATGGGCAGCTTATTATCCTAAAGGAAAATTTTTCTTACAAAATAATACACCACTTGAAGCTGGAGAAAGATATGACATGTCTAGTATAACAAATTCTGCTTGGGGACAATTAGTTGATGATGGAACGCCAGATGCTGGAAATTTACTCGCTGGTTATTTTCATGGTTGGCATGGTCTTGATAAATTTGTTTGGAATGATGGAAAAGGTTTACAAGAATTTGATAACTCAGGTAGTTATACTAAATATAGCAATCTTATAAACGCTGGTAGTTCACATACTAATTGTGAAGGCATAAGAAAAGTTGGTTTACATTTAAAATTAAAAAATACAAATCATGCCTATTGGAAAACAACATCCATAGAACCTAGTTTAAAAAGTGCTTCTGTAGAAGATGATGCTCCTTGTATTTGGAGTAATGCTAATAATCTTAATTATAATACAGAATGGTGGGGAAATACCTATGGAGCTGTTCCTTTTCAAAACCCAACAATTAAAGACCCATCTGGTTATTGGCATATTTTAGAAAGCCCTAAATTTCAAATGACAAATGACTTTAATATTGGAAATGCTATTTTACTTTTTAATCAAGAATTTCATTTTGGTAATAATCTTGGGTGGTATAAAGGAGAAAATTCTTACGGAAGAAGTTGGCAATTAGAAAGGCATTGTATGGTGCCTTATTATAATAAATGGTATTGGACAGGTGATGGTTCTACATCTGAAGTAAGTCAAGATTGGGGAGACCATAGAAATTCTTCAGATACTATTACAGACTCTAAAGTAGCCCATATAGTTCAATTTGTAGGAAAATTAAAAGGAGAATTTGTTGAAGATGGTGGATATATGTCTCCTGATTTATGGTACAGTAATGGCACATGTTGGTCTTTAGGTACAAAAAATAGAACATCAACACGTGTTTATGATGATTGGGTATTACAAATAATGCATGATTCTCCTGTAGCATTTTCACCTGCTGGTACTGATAGTGTTACTGGAAGCACTTTAACTGATTGGTCTGGTGATGAAGTTCAAGGAAGGCCAACAATTCATACTGACGATACATCTAATACAGCAGCTAAAAAAGATGTATTAGCAGATTATTTAACCGATAAAAGTGTAAAAGCATCTTTAGGTTATTCTGGCTATAATCAATATAGATGGGGACATCAAAATAATGGAACAGCTGATATATCAACGGATAAAAAAACAGCTGATGCAACAAATGATACTTGGAATACTTATAGTGGATACTATGGACAAGATGGTTATGGCCATTATAATATGGTTACTACAAGTTGGGATAATATTGATATAGGATATAAATCAGCTAATTGGGCACAAGCAACTTCATACTCTAGTTATATACCAATAAATGGTTGTCATTCGGACATGTTTAAACAACATAGAATGAGATTTCATAATATGTATTGGGCTCATGATACATCAGGAAATGATTACTATCATGTAACTGATAGTTTTACTTCTTCTGATGGTAACGATTCAACATATACTCTAACAGATGGTGGTGAAGGTGCTGGATATTATACATATTATGCTAATAGAGATTCTGTAACTTCAACTGGTGGAGCTTGGGATGCAACTATAACTCCAGGAACCATATGGAACACTTTAACTGGAGAACATAGAGGATTTTATCCTTCAAATCATTATGAATTTGGACTTACTAGTGGAACAGACGGTGACTTGCCAGCTGGTAGCACTGATAACGGGCTTCCATTTGGCACTCCTTGGGATTCTAGAAGGATAAATTCTTGTTGGAGTATTGTAAATGAAGGTACTCATTTATATCATAGATTAAGTGACCAAAAACATACTGTATTAACCAATCCTAGATGCACATTTAGAATATTAGAAGGCTTTAAAGCCTATGATGAACAAAATTCTGTAGAAAGAATAAAGTCATCAAAATATTATGGAATTGATAGAGCTCCTATTCATTGGGGAGGACGTGTACGTAACGGTTTAATTACTTATAGTAAAATAATAGATACAGCAGATGATGCAGAAAGAACTAAAGTTTCAGTTTATTTTGGCCAAGAAGGCTCTAGTGGTGGCATAAAAACACCTATTGAATCTCATTTTAATCTCCAGGATAAACATTTTAGGCCATTTTATCAGTCTGCTGACAAAAATGCAAGAGCAGTTTATTATAATAATAAATTTATAGCTAAAAATTTATGTGAATCTATTTTTCATAAGGGTAATAGTTATGATATATACTCTCCTATAATTGTTGGAGATAACAAGGATAATACAAAAACTTCTATAAATACTTGGAGAAGAAGTTCTTGGGCTACATTGAGTAATACTTTAACTGATTTAGATAATGTAACTGCACCTTATTATAATTTTGATAGATTTTTTAATGCTGCAGCTCTTGATGATGATGCTCATGGAGGTTTAGATAATGTTGGTGGTGGGGCTACTACACTTACTAATTTAATAAATAGATTTCCTACAGAATCTATAGGCTCACATGCTGGAACAAACAGTTCCGATACTGATACAGTATCTGGTGCAGCAGGTGATGCTGGCTCTCATGAAAAAACAACTTTTGATTCTGCGGTTTCTTCAGAATCATTTACAGCAACTGACGATGCTACTACAGATACTGATGAGTTTAATAAAGATGATATTATAGAATATAAAATATCCTATTTGTACGATGGATTTCAAGATAGTCCTTTATCTAAATTTCCTCATGTACATTTAGGTGGAGGGACAAATAACGCACTTACTGCTGACGATATAGTTCGTATAAGATTGACTTTAAGAATTAATAGTGCACAAAAATCAAATTTAAACAAAAGGATAACAGATATTATTGTATGGAGAAGAAATAATGGATTTGATGAATTTAGATACGTTGACCAGATTTCTTTTAAAGATTTAAAACAATCAGATATAAATGATGATGGATATTATGTTGTAAATATAGATGATAAGAAAGCATTTGAAAGTTACGAAAATACAGTTGGAATAAGTTCAAGCACTTCTGATACTTCGGTTAATTATAGACTAAGTGCACAAGTAGAAGATTTTATGTTTGTAGCAGATACATTTCATCCTAAATTTGATGATACTAAAAATATCATATTCAGGTCAAAAGACCAAGGAAGATTTTCAATGTTTGATTGGAAAAATGATTTTTTAGCTATGCCAGAAAGACCTTTAGCTCTTGCTGCTTTTGGAGGTAAACTATATGTATTTACAAGAGAGAAGTTATACAGAGTTAATCCTAGTTCTTTATTTGTTGAAAGTGTTATGGAGGGAGTTGGTATACTAAATCAAAACTGTGTTGTTGTTACGGACTATGGAATGTTTTTCTGTGATGCAAACAATATGTATCACCATAATGGTACTGAGCCTAATATTATAAGCGGAACAGTTTCTTATAATCAAGATAATCCAGAATGGGCTACTGGATATAAAAGAGCTGTGAATAGAGCTATAGAGAATGATTTTAATATATTAGTTCAATATGATGGTAGAAATCATTGTGTATATTTTATAATAAGAGGTTATTCAGAGGGTGTTTCTTCTTATGTTTCTAATAAATCTAGAGCATTTTGTTATAGCATTAAAACTGGAAGATTCGATATTATGGAAATGGTACCAGTTATTTGTTCATCTTTAGGAAAAGATGGTGATGTTTTACTTATTGATAATCATCAAATAACTTCTTTTAGAAAGAGTTTAACAAATAAAAAGAAATGGGAATGGCATAGTAAATTATTTGATATGGGTTCTATTTCTGTTAATAAAGTTTGGAAATCTATAAAAATAGCTGGTTCTCCAACTATTGCTAATTTAAATGGAAATGAATTTGATGATATATTAGTTTATGTGGATGGTGTTCAAAAAAATATGACAATAGAAAATAAAAATTGGACCGCATCTAAACCTATAGCTGGTTTTACTGCTGACCAGAATTGGAATGGTTTAGATAATAGGGCAGACACAGGTGCTATATATGCATTATCTACTGCATTACCAGGTTTAGAAGAAACCACAAATGGTTTAACAAATTCAGATTCATTTTCTTTATTAACAACTTCTATGCCAGAATTTGTTTCTGGTGAAGAAACAGTTCAAAATAATCCTATAACAGAAGGAGAAATTGAAACCTTAAAATATATATCTACAGGTCAGTATCTTCTTATGGAAATTAATAATAGTATTACAAATAGAAGTGTAAAAGAAATTGTAAAAGTTTCTTCTGTTTATTTTATATGGAATAGTGATAATACTATATCGAGAGTAGAGGTAAAATGTGAAAGAGGACAACTTGGTACACAAGCTTTTGATTTTGAATCAGCCTTGGGTAAAGACTCAAATTGGGAACATGCTTCTATAAGATATATTGGTCCTTCATTAAAGTTTCCAACAGGGACAAAAGGCTCTACTATGCAATTAAAATTAAAAAATCAACAAGGTGAAGTTGAATCTATATCTTTTATTTATAGGATGAAGACTCTAAAATAATGCCTAAATTATCTCCACCTTATTTAAGAAATTTAGATTTAAGAACAATAAATGATGCTATTATTGAGATATATAGAGCATTAAATGTAATAAGTGCAAGTGCAGATGAAATTACATTTAGAAAGTCTGAAACTGGAGCTAAAGAATTAGTTATAAATGATAAAGGTAAAAAATATACCGATTCAACTAAAGCTTCTTTCACTTCTGGTACAGCGTCTGATACTTTTGAAGTTAAAGATTTAAAAGTAACTGGAACTCTTTCAGGTAAAACTATTGGGTCGCTATCTCTGTTTGATGTACCTGATGGTTTTAGGGTTGGAGGGAATGATATAACTTGGGTTATGCCAACCTCTTCTACTACACAAACTCCCGCATTTAATATAACAAATGCAGCTTCTTCTAATACATTTATTTCTCTTTTAGCTTTAGCTCCTTATGATAGTTATATTAAATTTTATAGTGGAAGTACTCAAAAATGGAAGATAGGAAATGACCCTACTATTGGTGTAGTTGCTGACCAAAATGATTTTAAAATAGAGGCAGGAACAGGTACGTCTTTTGCAGATTCTAGTCAGCTTAGATTAAACAGTGATGGAGATTTATCTATTACTGGTGACTTACAAACTGCAGAAACAGCTGCTGGTAGTGAAACTGGCAAGATTGCTGTACTTGATAGTGGAGTTATTAAGTATAGAACACCAGCACAAATTAATGTTGAAATAGGTTCTAATGTTCATTTTATGACTCATAATTTTGATATGACTGGCAGTTCAGCAGTATATATACCTTTTGGGGGAAGTCAATTAGAAACAATAACAGGTCTCGCTGGAACTACTTCTAAAGATGAGGTGAATTTTATCGCTCCTGTTGGTGGTAAATTAATTAAATTAATGTTTCAATCACATTCAGCTGCAGGTTCTACAACTGCACTATTAAATGTAAATGGAAGTGACCAGGCTGCTATGAGTAGTGGTGTTGTTTGTAGTAGTGCAGATACAACGTATACTCTTACTTTAAATAGTGGTGGAAATAGTTTTACTGGTGGTGATAGATTAAGAGTAAATTTTAATCCAACTAATGCTCCTGATGAGGTGACAATGACTAGTGTTTGGAATTTTGATAAAGTTGTTTAATAAAAGATTTGGAATTTAACAAGGAATGTATTATATTAAATTGATAAAAAGTAAGGAATTTATATGTTTGGAATGTTAGCATTAGCTGGTGCAGGCTTATACTCTAAATGGAGAGGTGCTCATGAAGCTACAAAAGGATTAGATAAAAATTTAGAAAAAGTAGCTGAATTTATGGAACCATATAAAACTAAGTTAGATGAGTATAATACTTTATCTCAAGATTATATGGATTCTACTAGTGGTTTAAATCAAAATCTATTAAACCAATATCAACAAAGTGGTATGGATTTTGCTGCATCTCAAAATAGAATGAGTTCAAGAAATTTATCTAGCGGTGGTTTAGGTGGGTTCTCTGGGTTACAACATGCATTGTCTCAATCTAATTATATGAAAGCACAAAATCAAGCAATGGAGACATGGAGGCAAAATCTATTAAATAATAGACAAACTGGAATATCTTTAATGGATAAATATCTTGATGGACAAAAAGGTTATGGAGAAACTATGGCTCAAGGATGGTTACAAAATGACCAATTAAAAAGACAAATGGAACAAGCTAAATGGTCTGGACTAGGTTCTGGATTATTAAGCATTGCAGGAGGTATGTAGTGAGTTTATTTTTTGGTGGATATGGTAATATAGGTCGACAATTTCAAAATGATATGATGAATACTGGTTCTCAATTAGGGGGACTTTTAGGTAAGGCTATGAAAGGTTCTGGAGAAAAGTTCCAGGCTCCTGCATGGATGACTGATGATAAAGGTTTATTTCAAGGTGGTAAATATGGTAGAACCTTTGGAAGGATTAAAGATTTTTTAGGAATAAAACCTACTCAAGCATATGATGTTAAGCCAGAAGAAGCTGCTGAAAATCAAGCTTTTTATGACCAATGGCATAAAGATAATCCTGACTATGATTGGGATTGGGATGATGAAAATTTAGAGTATGAAGATGACCCTGTTGAAGGTGGCCCTGTTGAAGTAGACCCTGATAATGTTCTTCCTGGACAAAATAGGTTTGCAACAGGTAATGTTGTAAAAGGTCAATTAAATTATGGTGACCCAAATAGTACATTTGCTTATACAGGTTTGACACCTAATACTAGTTGGGGTGGTGGAAAAAATTGGAGATTGGGTTATAGTTCTGATGATATTCAATATTGGTCACCTAACCTTATTAAAGGTAAAGATGATGAAGTTATAAACCATCTTAAAGCTCAAAGAGGTGACACTCCTGGAGCAGCTCCAGGAATTGAAGTAGATGGTGGAACTGATTTAAATTTTGATAATGATTTTTCGTTTGGAAATAATCTTGATTTTTCAAATATACCACAAAATGTTCAATCTGGTGTTTATGATTTTACTAACAGTCTTTTAGGTCCTTTTGCAAACATTAATCCATCTCAAGTAGATAATGATTTAATACAAGATGATTTAAGTGGTCAAAGTTGGAATACTAGTTCTCGTGGACAAAATTGGAGGAAAGGTTATTAATGGCAATAGATTGGTCAGGTTATCAAATACCAGGTTATTTAGCTGCTAAAGACGCTAGAGAAGCATCACAAGATGTAGGTAGTGCGTTAGGTAATATGATATTAAAAGGTACATCTAGAAATGATATTTCTACTAAAAACGTAGGTGAAGCTATAAGAGGAACAGGAAGAAGTTACTATAAAGACCATGTTGATAAGTCTGTATACGGTTCTTATGATGAATGGGTAGAAAAAGAAGGTGGAAGATTTTTAAGTATAGCAGAAGCTGGTGGTCAATTTAGAAATGTTGATGGAAAATGGATGCTTCAAACTCCTGAAGGTAAGTGGGAAACTTTAGGTACAAAAGGAGATGATGAAGTTTGGGACCCATATGGTGGAGATGAATTAAATCCTTTTGAAACTCAAATGAGAGAACATATGATGGGTGATTGGGTTGGTGGAGATATGACATATAGAAGCTCAATGTCACCTTTAGAAGCATTGTTTAGTAAAGAAAGATACAGACCAGTATCTAACCTTTATCAAGATGCAGGAAAAGCTGGAGCTCAAGCAAGATTTGATAGAATATCAGGAACTAATCCTAAAGCACAAAATTTTGCAGGTTTAACTACACCTCAATCTGGACTAGGATGGTATCCTGGTTCTATAGTAACTGGTAATTATCAACCAGCTGCTAATAGTTATTTAGCTAAATTAGTTAATAAACTTTGGGGAGGTGACCAAACTGGGGATGTTACTCAAAATAATAACACTCAAAGTAACAATAATAACACTAAAAATAACAATAATAATAATCAAGGTGGTGGTGTTGAAATAGAAGAAGAAGGTTTGGGTAATGCTTATTATTATGACCCTAAGGGAGGTGGTGACCCTATTTCAATAGACGTAGAACTTTCAGAAGGTTTAAAGAAAGTTGGAGTTGATGGTGAGCGATTTAGAAAAGAATATTCAGAATATTTAGCAGGTTCTCACAATTTCCCAATGTCACCAGAACAATGGGCTAAACAAGTATATAAAGTAGGCTATAGATAGGAGAGAAAATGGCAGACGAATTTAATATATTACAAAAATTTGGTAGAGGAATTAAAGATGCGGGTAGTGCTATTTATGGTGCTGCTGATAGACTTGTAGGAGGACATTTACCTATGGGTCCTATACAACAAGACCATAACATTCCTTTAAAAGCTTATATAGAAAAAAGAAGAATAAAAAGTGATGTATTAGATAGTTTGCGCGCTGATGTAGAGTATTATATAAGAAATGGAATGGAACCAGAACTTGCTGTAAAATTAGTACTTGGTAATAAAAGAATGGATTTTGAAAAGATTTTAGACCCTAATACAGATTATGCTAAAGCTATAGAGTCTGGTGACACTACAAGTGCTTTAGGTAAAAATGCTCATAGAACTGCTAATATATATAAATACTTTGAAAATGCCTCTCCTAAAGAGTATGCTAATATGTTTAAGGACTATAATGTTACAGACGTAGATATGGTAAGAGATTCATTTACTATGCCAGATACAGGGTATTCTGAAGAAATAGAGCCACAATTTATAAAACCTTCTTTAAAACATTTACCTTCTCCTGAATTTAATAAATTAGGATTAGTGCAAAATGAAGCTGGAGAATGGGTACCTGGAAGAACACAACCAGTAGGGGGTTATGGTGCTGAGTTATCTAGAATAAACAGAGCAAATCCTAATGCAGGTCCTGAGTTTGGCCACCCAGTATCTTTAAGAACAGGCGAAGCTCCAGTAAAAAATAAAAAGAAAACTCAAACACATTATACTGGAGGAGTAGTTTAATGGCAGTAGATTGGAATTTTACTAAATTAAAAGAACAAGCTTTAGCTAAATATGATAAACAATATTGGAGTAATATAGCTGGTACTTATACTCAAATGGGTGGTAGAATAAATTGGGATAGTGATACTGGTACTGCTTCTTATAGCAAACCTACTATTCCTTTACCTTCATTACCTGCTATGTGGTCACAATATCAAAAGGGAGCTAAATCAAGAGGTGCTGTGCCTGATTTTATGACTTTTAAAAAGTATTATGACCAATTAAAAACAATTAAAAACCAACAAATGATTAGTAGTTTACAACATGCTCAACTATCAGGAATACCTTTAAATAAAATTCATGATGCTATTAGAACCAATCCAGGTTTTAGAGATGAACTTGTAAAAACTATTGCAAATACAGCAGATGAGAATCAAAGAGCTGCTTTATCTCAATTTGTTCCTCCTATTGAAAAATCATTAGGTGAAGTATTTGGTCCAAGAACTATAACAGGACTTACTGCTGCTGGTCTTGCTGGGTATGGTTATACTCAAGGAATGGTAGATGATACTCCTGAAGGTATCGCTGAAAGAACAAGAAGAGCTCAATTTGCTGAAAGGGATAGATTAAGACAATATATTAAAAATAACCCTAAACCTGTTGCTCCTATAGAATCTGACTATAAATCTAAAAAAGGTCATTGGAAAAGAGGTGGTAAGGCAAAATATACAGCAGACCAAACTGCTTATCAGAAGAAATTGGCTGAATGGAGAGCTGGAAGGCCTCAACCTACTGTTGACCCTAAAGTTACAAGATGGGAATCTTGGATGAGAAAAACAGGTGGGCCTCAGAGTACTCAAGCTAGAATGATAAGAGGTGCTGGTGCTATGTTTGCTCCTACTGCTATTAGTATGTTAGCTGAAGGTGCTGGTTTAAACAAAAAGGATTCTAAAAAATTAGAAGGTATGGCTAATTATGCTATAGGTGCTGGATACGGAGCAAGTGCAGCTACAACTGCATTCCAAGCTTTTAAATCTGCACCTAAAGGTAAAGCTATGCAAATGATATCAAAAGCAGGAGTTCCTGGAAAGGTCGCTATGGCTTTATGGATGATATATTCAGGAATTGGCTCTTTTAAAGAATCTTCAAATACTGTTGAGCCTACTAAAGAACCTAAGAAAAAACCTTATCAATCAGTAGTCTAATATGGTATATCCATATTTCGATAGTAATCAACCTTATGTTCCGATAGGTGATAATGCTACACCTGAAGAGGGATTTCAACCTACTATGAGCCCTGAAGTGGTTCAGCAGTATATAGAGTTATATAAAAAATCCCCTAGTTCATTAACAGCACAAAAAGTAGATGAAATCCAAAAACATGCAGTACAGTATAATATACCCTTTTATAAAGGTGACTTCAGTATTATGGGTGCTTTATCTGAATTTGGTAAAGGTGTTATTGCAGGATTTACAACATTAGACCCTTTTGACCATCCAGATAATGAATACGAAGCAATTTCTCGTAATATAGGACATTTAGTAGGTTTTGCACCAGGTATTGCTGCTGGTCCATTAAAAATGATGAGAGCACATACTTTAGCAAAAACTGCTAGAGCCTTAAATCCTTATTCAGTTCCAATGCTAGGTGCTAATTTCTTAACAAAGAAAGCTAAATCAATTGTTAAACCTGCAATAGAAGGTGCAACTCAAGGTAGATATGAAGCATTTAACACTGCTACTAAATTCCTTACTTCTGGTAGAGCTAAACATATAGCTGAAGGAGCATTTCATTTAGGTACTGCTAGTGCTATTAGTAGTTGGCAGCAAGGTATAGATGGTATGATGCAATCAGCATTCGGAGGAGCTGTTGCTGGTGCTGGGTTTAGAGCTATAGGAAACTTTATCAATACTGGAAGTAAAGGTTCAGATACTGCTGTTAGAACTTTAGCAGGTTCTTTATTCCAAGGATTACCTTCTACAATGAGAGGAGCTACTACTCCTGAGCAAATATATGATTATCTATTAGGTGCATATTTTGGTGGTAAAGAAATGCCTTGGTATAAAGCTAAAGCATTTAAGGGTATGGGTAAGATGGAAAAACAAGCTCAAACTGACCCACAAATGAAGCTTACTATGGACCCTGAACTTTTAAAGGAATGGAAAAGTTATGAACCTGAGGTACAAAAAGAATTAAAAGAGTTAGCTACAAAACAATGGGGAACTCCAGAAGAAAGACATGCAGCTATAAATATCTTTGCTGAAAAGATGGGTCTTATAGACACAGAAACTGGATTACCTACTCCTGAAGGATTTAAAACTATAAATAAATTAATAGATGGACAAGAGGTTGTTAGACTAGACGACCCTAATAAAGTTGTTCATCATGGTATATCTGGAGGTTCTCAAGGTGCTGATACTCATTTTGCTAGGATAGGTGTTGAACAATATGAAGTACCATTTGTTAATTATGTTACAAAAGGTCAAAAGAAAGGTAATACAAAAGGTTTAGATAGGGTAGTTGAAGAAGGGGAATTAGGTGAAGCTAATGAAAAAGTAAGATTAGCTGACCAAAGTTTAGAAAGAATTGGAAGTAAAAAGGTAAAAAAATCTGTATCTAATGATTTAAGAAAAAGATGGTGGCAAGTAAAGACTGCTAATGGTATTTATGTTGTAGGTGAATTACAAAAAGGTGGAACTCAAGTTAAAGGTGGAGCTGGTTGGACTGCTCAAATGGCTGTTGATGCTAAAAAGAAACATGTGTATGTTTTTGATGTAAAAAATAAAAATTGGCATAGATATGATTATAAGTTAAAACGATTTACCATGATAAAAGAAACACCTAAATTAGTAAAAAGATTTGCTGGTGTTGGTTCTAGAAAGATTAAAAAGAATAGTGCTGGATATAAGGCTATTGAGGACTTATATAGGGTTACTTTTGGTAAAGGCAAACCTAAAGTTTCTAAGAATAAAGAAGCTGTATCAGAAAAAGATATAAATACTCTTGACCCTGTAAAGTTAAAAGAGTTTCATAAATTAAATCAAGAGCTTACAGAATTAGAAAAAGAATTAAATATTTTTGAAGCAGATGCTAAAGATAAGAATTTATCTAAAAGTCAAAGACTTATTGCTGAAAGAGAAGCTAAAGCTACAAGGGACAAAATAGTTCCTATAGCAGAGAAAATAAAAGATTTAGAAGGTAATTTAGAATTTGTTAGAGAAGAAGCTGTAGAACCTAATCGTAGTGAAGATGGAAATGATATAGGTATGATAGCAGACCAAATTGAAAAGAAATCAGTTCAGTTTGTAGATAGACATTTAAAAGACTTGTGGGATATAGATGGTTATTCATCTGCTATGAAGAATAGAAAAAGAGCTGAATACGCTTCTATATTACAGGATATAATGCAAAAATCTGATTATGTAGGTAAAAATGTAGAAGTTAATGAAAAAGCTATTGCTAAAGAATTTGAGAAGTTTTTATTAGATAACTTTGGTGAAAAGAAAGAATTTAAAGGCGAAGAATTAGGTAATTTAAGACAATGGCTTACACTAAAAAACTTTGGTAAAGAAGTAAGATATTTAAGAGTAGATGACTCTGGTATATATATTGCTAAAGAAGGGGAAGTGTATACAAGAGCAGGTAATAAAGATTATGTTGTAGAACCAACAAAGGCAATAGAAGAGGTTTATGAAGCTAATGATTTAGCTTTAGGCAATAAATTAACTAATGAACCTACTATAGTTGTATTTAAAACTATAACTGAAGCTGGACCAAATGGTTACAAAGATGTTGATTTATCCAGATACAGATATAACCTAAAAAGAGATATGGGTGAAGGCAATGGTATGGAAGCATACTATAGAAAAATTAGAGAAGTATTTACTGAAATGGATAAACAAGGTTATTATCCATTAGGTGGTAAAAGTGATGCTGATGCTATATACTTTGTTAAAAAACATCCATTGTTAAACTCAAAAGAAGGTGGGATACCTTTAAAAGAAATAAGTAAAGCTGTAGGTTCTAAAGATATGAAAGTACTTCAAGCATCTATGAAAATGTTTAATAAAAAATATGGGTTTAATGAAAAAAGAACAGCTGAAATGATATTCTCTAACATGTTATACGATATAGATTTAAATGGCATGAGCCCTCTTTTAAACGGAGATAATACAAAGGGTGCATGGGGTACCGCTATAAGTAAATTATTGGGTAAAACAAAGGATTTTCACACAATAAAGAATGCTACAGCCTGGAATAAGCGACAACAGATATGGTTTACTCCTGGATATAAAGCATCTCCTGAATATATTAAAACACAACTTGAAAAGAAGGGTATTACCGATTTAATTATAGACCCAAATGACCAAAGAATAAAGTTTAGATATATTTTAAGTAAAGATGTAGAAAAAGAATTAGGTAGAAAGATTACTATAAAAGATAAAAATAGTGACGATGAAACTAGTGTTGATGGTATGACTATTGTAAGAGACGATGTTATAGATGCTTTACAAAGAGATGCTGGTATGGAATTTAATACTGGTCAAAATAAAAACTTTATTGTTAGTCCTGATTATAAAAATGGTGCATTACTTGGTAAGCATATGATGCATTCAGCTGGGCCTGAGATGTCTGCTGCTATGAAGAAAAAAGGTCTTCATATGATAATACAAGAATCAGCAGCTAAACAAAGAGGTGGGCGTCAATTAAATAATTATGGTCGTAATAGTGACGGAACTATGTTTTATAAAAATAACAAAGATGTTTATGATTTACCAATAGATGATATAAAATATAACTATTCTGTTATACAAGGTAAAGAAATGTTAAATCCTAAACGTATCCCTAAACAGGTTCTTACTCATATGACTCAGAATACCTTTGCTCCTTTTCCAAAGTCAGTATTAGAAGATTTCTTTAACGATACTGTAGTAAGAAGATATGAAGGTGACCCAGAGGCTAATAGAATTTTAGACAATTATTTAAGAGCACCAAATGAAACTGATGCTAAATATCTAGCAGAAAATATAGAAAAAGTAGGTATAGCTAGATTATTAGAAGGAATAAAACACGGGACACCAGAATTTTCTGATGCTGCTTTTGCTCAAATAATGAAATTTAATAGACAAATGGTTAGAGAACTTGTTGCATCTGGTGAGGTAACTGAAGCTGAAGTTGCTAAGTTAGATAATGATTTAGTAGATTTTAATACACCTGCTGAACGTATGATAAAAGAAGGTGCTTTATGGGCTAAATCAGAACGTGCTGCTGGAAGAAGTGGTGAAATAAACCCTATATTCTTACACAAAAATGTTAGAAGTTATAGATTACAAGTAATGAAAAACTTTATTATGGACGCAATATCTAAACCTACAGTTGAAAACTCTGCAGCTGCACGTATGCGTGGTTATGATGAATGGTTTAAAATTCAATTCCCAGAGTTAGAAAAAAATGACAAGATATTTTATCTTGATGACGGATTTAGGAATCTAAAAATTAAAACACATTTAAGTGGATATACTGAAACAACTTTGGAAAAATTATGGACAGACTATAATAACCCTAAACATAAAATGTACCAAAATAAAGATGTAGGTGAAATATTAAGAGCTGCAACAGTTCGTGTCCCTATGGATGCTACAAGTGGATTGCAAGTATTAGAGTTTAAAGGATTTACTGGTAGAAAAGGTCATGGTATTCTTATGCATTCAAGAGCTATGAAAGCAGAAGGAGGAGCAGACCTTGATGGAGATGAATCGTTTATATTCTTTGGAGGACGTAAAGGAAATAAAGGGGAAGGTTGGAAAAAAGAATGGAAAGATGGATTTGAAGCAAATAAAGAAGAATTTTATGAAAAAGACGGTACTATATACAAAAATAAAACAGCCGAAACGAGAAAAGATTTAACTTTACAAGATTCTGTTGAAGAGACTGGTATAGACCCTAAAAATAGAGATAGTGCTATTTGGAAATACAATCCAGGTTGGAGAGTAATGATTTCAGAAAGAGCTAGAGATGGAAGAAATCAATTAGGTGAAGCTGTAACTATGACTCAATTAATGAAACAATATCATAATGAACTTCAAAATACTTCTTCTGATTTAATAGTATTTAATGAAATGGTATCACCAGGTAAATTTGAAAGAATTGTTATAAATGTTTCTCCTAAAAAGAATGTTGATAAAGCTAGAAAATTATCTTCTTCAATGATAGCATTTTCTTCAGACCCTATGGATGAAGCGGGTTTAAAAGGTATAAACTCTTGGTTCAGTAGATTACATGAAGCTTATTTTGATGTCACTATTAATGGTCAAAAAGCATCTCGTTCAGACAGATTAGATTATATAGATAAACTTATGTTTAAAGGTAAATATGGAGAGTTAAGAGATGTAAATAAAGGCTTGTATAGTAGAAATTATGGTGAAAATAGAGCATTTAATATGCAAGAGGTAAATAATTTAACTTATAAAGCCTTAGGTTTAACAGACAATTCTATGATATCTAGAATTGGTAAACTAGCTAACGGTATAAAATTAAATGATGCTGTTTTAAAAAGAATCAATACTGATGGGTTAGAAGCTATGTATAAAGAGCATTTAAAGTTTATTAAAGAAAACCCAGAGTTAGCAGAAATATTAGAAAGAAGTAGTATAGCTGTTGAAAAAGGACCTATACTAGAGAAGATAATTAATGAAAGTTTAATGCACGATTTCTTTTTAATTAAAGCGGCAAAAGACCCTTCAAAATTTTTATCTATAATAAAAAATACTCCTTTTGAAAAATATGTTACTAAAGAAATGAGAGAAGGTAAAGGAAGATGGCAAGATAGAGCTAAGTTATTAAGAGATTTAGTAGAGATGGGTGAAGATTTTGTTACTAATGATGTTACTGATATGGTTTCTTTTAACTTAATAAGTAAATATTCAAAAGGAATGTCAAAATCTGATATTGCTGCTATAAATAGATTTGCACAAAAGATAAAAACTCAAAGCTGGCTAAACGCTAAAGAGAGACAGTCTTTTATTAGGTCCCTTGGTGCAATGAAAAATGATAAAAAGGTTGATAAATTTATAGAAGAACTAAATGAAGCTTGGTTAAAAATGTATGGACCAGAGCAACTTGGTGAAGGTTTTAAGAAAACTCTTGTAAAACCAACTGAAGAACTATCTGCCTTAAAGGATTTAGTTCAAGTAAATGCTGAAATAAAAGCTTTTAAACAAACATTGACACCACAAGGTAGAAAACTTCTTGATATGATGATATTAGGTTCTGCTAATAGAGGAAAATTAAAAACTATAGAGAATTTAGAAAAGAAATGGGGTAAAAAATTAGCTGAAGACCCATTGTATAATGATTTATTTCATCATTTTAAAATGTTATCAGCAAAAACTAGCACTAGTATGTTAGGATTTAATGCTGAAGCTGTTGATGGAGCTAGTGTTAGAGAATTTATGGGACAATTTTCTACAGTTATGAATAAATCATTTAAAAAACCTGACATCAGCTTTGAAAAGGATTCTAAGAAAGTTAAAGATTTAGAGAATGAATCTTTTATGGAAGCAGAAGTTGATATAAAAGTAGAAGGTAATACTTTACCAGAAGTGTTTTCTGGTTTTGAAGGTGTTACTGGAAGACCTGATGCTAAAGTAGAGTTATCTAAAGAACATAAAGAAGCTATTACAGAGCTAGTTGATAATTTAAAGTTTTATAATAATAAAGTTGGTTTAAATTTAAATGAAATAGTTAGAGGTGTGCTAGAAAAAGATTTAAATACTATGAATCTACAAGATTTCGTTGATTTAAATAATTACTTTAAAGAGGTAAAAAGAGGTACTATTTGGCAAAGATTATTTAAGGAAAAGACACCTGATATGAGACGTAGATATTGGCTTCAATTCCCTGAAACTGTTAATAGGGAAATGATGAAATATGATATTATGTTTTTAAAGAAAAGAGGATTATTTCTTAATAATAAAGGTGAATTTGTTGAAGGTGATATAAGAAAACCTACTAATATTATAGAAGCAGCTCAAAACATTGTAGGAAGAATGAATGAGCAAGGACAAGAAATGTCTGAGCTTTATATAAATGAACTAAGAAGACAGTTAGGATTTTTAGAAGGTATAACTGATGGTGAGGCTTTAAGAAGGGTAGCTGTTAGAGAGGCTCAGTTATCAGAAGCTAACAGAGTAATGAATGATGAAAGTAAAAGTGTTACCCAAAGAAATATTATAGCTGGAGAGTATAGAAATAGTTATAAAAAATCAGTTGAAAAGCATGATTATGAAAGGATAAAGGATGAAAAATATTATATATCTGAAAAACAAGCTGATGGGACTACTAAGCGGATTGAAGTTACGGGTAAAGATATTGTTGATAGAGTTAAAAATGTTTATAAAAAGCATTTTGAAAAAATGTATGAGACGATAGAAGGTACTGAAGCTGGTAAGAAAAAAATGAAAGATAGGTATATTATAGGTTATTATGATAAAAAAACTAAATTAGACCCTATTGTTGACCATGCTAAATTTATAAGAGATGTTCAAAGAGATTTTAATTTAGGTAAAGGTATACCTATGGATATTGGTTTAACTAATTTAAGACGTATTGCTAAATCTATGATGATAGAATTAGCTCCTAAAGAAATGAAGTCTTATTTATTAAGTAAAGAGATAAAATCTGTTGGTAAAATAGCAGAAGGCTATTGGCCTCATATGCATTTTAATAGTAAAGAAGCTATGAAAGCTGTAAAGAAAACTTATGAACGTATTAAAAATGATATGGAAATGACTGAAGAAGAGAAGAAAATAGCTTTATCACAATTATTACAAAAAAGTAAATCTATAACAGGTGATTGGTCTTTAGGTACTGAAGATTGGGATGCTTTTGATGCTGCAGCAGCTAGAGTAAAGGAAAAACAATCATTAACTAGAGAAAGTGTTTCTTGGCCTGATGCTAATCAAATGACTGGTAATATGCAATCTAGAAAAACGCATATAGGTGGTTATTCTATAGATGCACAAGCAGCTGAATCTTATACTCGTAATCAGATAAGTACTTTTTATAAACAAATGTCTCAGATAATGTCTAGACAATTAATGTATAAGTTTAACGAAAGAGGTAAAAAGAATGGTTGGCATAAAATAAAAGATTATGGTGATAATTACTCTCTTTTAGATAGATGGAATAATTTCTTAAGACTTTATCTACAAGATGCTATGGGTAATCCTAGTATTGTTCCACAAGAGATGATTGATTCTCCTGAAATGAAACTTAAAGGAACTCCTTATGCTTGGTGGGCTGATAATAAAGTTAAAGAAAAAGTTAATAGAATAGCTAAAAAACTTGGTATAAGAGGTAAAAACTTAGCAGTTGTTAAACATGATTTAGAACGTATTAGTTATAGTGATATTAGAAACTGGTCTAATATGGAAGCTAAATTTGAACTTATGTCTTTACTTGCTCATCCTAAATCAGCAGTTGCTAATATATTTGGTGGTAGTTTACACACTGTTCAATCTACTGGTTTAAAGTATCTTAAAAAAGCTAATGATATAAATGAAATAAAGAAAATATTCCCTCATATGAAATCTATGCAAGATGTAGATGATTATGTTGTAAGCAAAGGTGTTCTTCCTGAGTTTATTACTGCTGAATTAGGTTTATCTAGAGAAGCTCAAACAGCTAATGCTAAAGCATTTATTAGAGACTTAGGTAAAAAGATGACTAACTCTGGTGAAATTGAAAAAACTACTCTAAGAGAATTAGCAAGACAACATAAAGTTGGTGAAAAACTAATGAATACAGCAGCTAAATTTATGTCTGTTCCTGAAAGAAAGCTTCGTAGAGATGCTTATATGGCTCATTTTATACAAAATTGGGAAAGATTTGGTGGTACAATAAAGAACCCAGACCATCCATTTTTAGTAGAAATGGCTAAGAAAGGTGTTAAAGCTACACAATTCTTATATAGTGCTCCTTATCGTCCTGCTTTTGCAAGAACAGCTCTTGGTAAAGTTATGACACGTTTCCAATTATGGTCTTGGAATGCTGTAAAATTTAGAAACGATGTTATAAGAGAAGCTAGAATAAGAGGATTTAGAAGAGGTACAGCTGAGTTTGAAAGATTTAAAAGAACTATGCAAATTGATATGTTTGTATTAGCTCTTGCTAATGTATTTGCTTATAGTTTATTTGATAGTGCTTTACCAGCTCCTTATAACTGGTTAAAAGATACTTCTGAATGGGTATTTGGTGATGAGAATGAAAGAAATAAAGCTTTCTTTGGAACTTGGCCTGCTGCTGTAGCTCCATTACAAATGATTACTCCTCCTATTATGAGACTTCCAGTTGCAGGTTTAAGGGCATTTTTAGATAATGATTATGAAAAATTAGCTAATTATCATGTGTATACTATGATGCCTTTTGGAAGAATGGTTAGAGATGTGTCACCTTTAGCTAAAGGGAATTTAATTGATAACCCACATAGAATTTTAGAAAAAATGGCTGGATTTCCATTAGGAGATATTAGTAAATTAAGAAAACAAATAAATGATAGGGAATTATATCATCCTAAATTTGCAAAATAATTATGACTGAATCAGAAAAAATATTACAACAAATTGTTAACAAAGACTGGAACATGTCTAAAGATGAAGGCACTATAGATGCTTTTAGAGATACTAATATGTCTAATGCTAATTGGTATCCAGAAGCTAAAGTTTTAAAAGGTATTGGTAATGTTGCTGAAAAAGCAACTGGAAGTGGTAAAGGTGCTTTAATATCTGCAGCTTTAATGTTGGGAGCTGGTTTAATATTAAAAAATGGTAGAATAATGAGAAATGCTGCTTCTAATATGAGAAATTATATTGATGGTTATTACGCTTCTGGTATATCTACTTTAGGTAAAGTTGGTTTACTAGCTAAAGAAGGTGTAAAAGGGACAGGTAAAGGTTTTAGGAAATTAGCAGATGTTAATATTGATTTAGCAAAAACTAAAGTTGGGTTAGAACCAGCAATTAAACAATCTGTTGATGAAATTATAGGTGCTAAAAACCTTATATTACAAAATAAAACGAATTGGGTTGGTGGTGACATAACTGGTAAATTAACAGATACAGCTAGAGCTTCTATTACTCATTTAGATAAAAAATTATTAGGTGAATTTAATAATGCTTTTGCTTTAAAAGTTAGAAAAGAAGGTATAGATGCAGCTATGGCGTCTCCTTTATATAAAGTTATAAAACCAATGGCTGAATATAAACAATATGGTAAACTTGGTAAAGATGGTGGTTTTATTAGATTAAGAAAAGATATGAATATACAGGACCCAGATGTTTTAACAACTGGTTTAGCTCCCTGGGAAAAAGGTTTAAAAGAAGCTTTAAAAACAGGTAAAGTAAATGTAGCTAATTTTAAAATAAATCAATTACAAAATCCAGTTCAAGATATAATGATGAGTAAACAAGGGAAAACAGCATTTTTAGCTTATGAAAAAGGTTTGATGGGCCCTGGAAGTAATATAAATAAACTTCATAAATTTTTTGTAGATGCTGGATGGAAACCTATGGAAGGTTCTAAAACAAGGTTTTTTGTTGGTAAAGGTAATAATAAATTATTCATAAGAATTAAAAAGACTAAAAAGGGTACCACACATTTACAATTTAGTCCTTCAAGAAAAGGTAATTATCATTGGGGTGGTTTTAATGGTAACTTAATTTTTAATGAAAAAATGCATAAAGGTCAGGTAGGTGTTTTTGGTACTGATGTTTATGATGTTCCTTTAGATACTTTAGGTAAATTAAGGCCTACTACTTTATTAAATGTTTCTAAAGCTAAGTATATCAAAGTTCCTACTATTAAGAACAAAAAAGTTCCTAAATTTACTGATGTTAATAAAGTAACTAAAAATTCTTACAATGGAAAAGTTAAAGAAAAAGTTGTACCTGAATTAGAAGAAGTTCAAACTAAAAAATATGGTATAAAAGAAACAAAAGAATACTCTCAAGATGTCGAAGAATATTTTGGTTTAATAGGTAAAACTCCTAAAAATAGAGCTCATTTGTCTCAATATACAAGAAGTACTAAAACTTGGAATCAAGATGTAGCTGATTATTATAAATATTATACTTCAGTTACTAATGGTACAGCTACACCTGAACAAATAAGAGCTTTTAATAAAGCTAGAATGAAATTAGGATTGGATGTTGTTGGTCCTGCAGTTGCTGGAATGGCTACTTTAAAAGGTCTTTCAACTCTTTCTAACAACGAAGACTAATTTTTTTTTAAACTACTCAATATAGCAGATAAAACTTCCTCATCATTTAAGCATTCTAAATGTAGTATTAGATAAATATCTTCAAAAAAGGACTCATCTTCATTTGAGAAACCATAACTTACTTTAAAGCAAGGTTCTAATGTACTTATCTCTTTTTCACATTTATCGCATATATCCATAGTTAAATTTAAGCAGTTTCTTTTTCAGAAGCTACCTTTTTTTCTTGTTCTTTAGCCTTTTCTTCTAATTCCTTATTAAATTCCTTAACTCTTTCACTAAATCCTTTTTCATCTTTTTTGAATTTAATATATAAGTCTAAAGCAGTTTCAGTAGATTTAGCATAACCTTCTAAATACTCTAATTTTTGTCCTATATATTGCAATCCTTGATAAAGATTTTGTATTGCACTATCTATTTCTTTTCTAGTTGGTTTTCCTTTACCACCTTTTCTAGCCATTGTTTTCTCCTTCTTTCTCAAGAAAGCTTTCGAGCTCTTTGTAGTAGCTCTCAGCTTTCTCTCGAAGTTGTTTTTCACCTTTTAGCTGACGCTTTAGGTTCATTATTGTTTTATCCTTATGTCTTAACTCTATTGATAAATCTCTTACTTTATTACAGCATTTGTTCAAGGCATCGTTCAGCTCCATCTTGTTCAAGACTAAACACCTCCTTTAATTTTGCTTTTTGTTTAGGCCAAGGTTTTCCATAAGGGAAGTTTAGGAAGCACCACAATTCATACACTTTATCGTGTATATCTGTGTCCGTTTTGAACTTCCTAAACCCATAACTTGGTTCTTTTATCCATTTACCTTTAATGTATAAACCATATATATCCTCAACACGATGAGTTGGAAATATGCTATTCCATAAGTCTTTATACATTAATTGTTGTATTTCATGTGATTTTCTGTAATCTCCAGTTTTTATATCTATTATAGATAAACGTCCATTAACTTCAGCTATAATATCTGGAGTTCCTGCCCAAGGAATGTCTTTGTGGTAGAGAAACAGTTCTTTCGCTTCCACTTTTGGCTGGGTATCGGAATACCACTTCTCAAATGACATAAGTGACTTTTGGATAAATTCGTTAGTTGTAGTCACCTCTTCTTTATCTAGCAGTTTTTCTACTGCCTCATGCACCTCGGTCCCTCGCTCTGCAGCTTCGTCCCTCAGCTGCATCGCATTTAAACCATTTTTCATTAACCATTCTTCAAAGAATTTCCCTTTAGCACATGTTTCACCTATTACAGTTGTTACAGAAGGTTTCCAATTTTTACTTTCTCCCTTGCTGTACCATCTTCTTTCTGAGTCTAACCTTTTTACTGGCATCCTTAGATACTTTGTTATGTATTCTATCAGCATTTTGTTCATTTAATCTCCTTAACCAAGCTTTGCTTACTCCTTCCATTAGAACCTCCAGTTCTAGGTGTAATATCGCTTCAGGTTTCGCTGTAGCCGCATGTCCTACATACGTAACCACAGTCGCCACCTGGAACGATACTACCACATTGTAAACAGTTATTTATTTCCATAAATGCCTATAAATAGTCCTTGTTGAAACTTTAAAGAAGTTCGCTAATTTACGAGGTTTTACTCCTAATTTCCAAAGGATATTTATAAGCAATTTTTTATAACCATTTAATTTTTTCATTTAGTTGTCCTATTTTGTCTAGGGTTAGCTATTAATTGTTGATATACCCACCAGCATCGACCATTACCAGTAGCTTCCAGTATTCTCTGTTTTCTCTTATTATTCAATCTATTCATTGTTTTCTTTTGTTTATCACTAAGTGCCATCTTATCTCCTAATTAAATACATCTGATTTTGCAAGTTTTCTTAAGATGTAATCTTGTACCCTTTTATCTTGCTTACTAATCCATTTAATAAATGTCCTATACTCTTTATCAGTAAGTGGACCTTTTTTAGTATTACAAGATGCACATATCATTTGAAGGTTTTTCCTGAATGAACCTCCTCCAGATGATATAGGATGTTTATGGTCACAAACCATATTAGTTACATCTAATTTCTTTTTACAGTATTTACAGGGTCTGCTGTATGCTAAATAAAGCATTTCACGTATTTCTGTTAATGATATATTAAATAATACTTCGTACTCTTTACTTCTTTTTTTTAATGAAGATTTCAAAGTAGAAGACTTTTTCATTAATCTATGAAACATTCTCTTAGCATGTGTCCCATGAGCGGGACGAAGCTTACGCATAAACTTCGCTTCCCACTCTTTAGGACTACGCGACTTCCGATTGGAATTAGTACTCATAACTAGATTGTTATTTACTTATTCTTTGTCCAGTCGGAGTTTTTATCATTTGGTATCTACCAAAACCCTTATACTTACCTCTTGTATTGTGCTTCATATCTATTTCAAAGCCCTTTTTACGCAAGTTATGTATAACTGCTGATAATCTCCAAGCGCCAAATAATGTTGCTGCTTGTGCTTGATTTAAAGTTTTACCTTTAAGCAGATGCATTAATATTCTTTGACTCTTTGATTTCTTGTCTGGTCTTCTCGCCATGTTTTGTTTCCTTTCCGATAGCTAGAGCTATATGAAAATTCAATATTTTTATATTTAAACCTATTGAGTTTATTGATAGCCCTGTATCTTTTGTGATGCAGATTCTAAGTATATTAAATAATTCTATACCTTTAGCTTCTGCTAAGTTAATGATATTAATCATATCTTCTCCTTAATCTAAAGCTTGGTTGCCACTCTAATTCAGTTTTAAACAATTCACCATCAGTATTCTTTAATACTTCAAGTGTTTTATTAGATGAATTAGCTTGACCATTCAAGCCTATCACTTTACGTGATGCGTTTTCTATTGCACCAGAGCCTTTACCAGCGTATAAGTCAAGAACTTCGTTTCTAGAATATTCTCTAGATACTTGGGATACCTGAATTATAATTAAATCGTTATTAACAGCCATAGATGATAGTGAGTGTGATATATATTTAATCTGTTCATACTCGCCTCTAACATGAGGTGGAGTTTCAACTAAATCTATATAATCCACTATTACTAAAGCTGGTCTTAATTCTTTAACCTTTGCTTGTATTTGCTCCAATGTAGGAGGTATTGTTTGAATTACCATATGATTTAACTTATCCTTATTGTTTTTATAAACATCTTTAGGATTGTCATTTATCTCTTCTTTTGTCAAACCTGATACTATTTGCATATTACGTCTATGCATATACCAAGCTGACAACTCTAAAGATAAATATAGTGTAGGTATTTGCCAATCGGGATTAATATCGTCACTAGCAAAATCGACACCTAAAGCTATATTCTGGGCAAGTGTAGTTTTACTTGAACCTGTTGGCCCAAATATAGTAACTAACTCACCTGGATATATCTCTGTGTCAGATTCTTTAACACCTAACATTTCAGATAAAGGTAATGAACGTCCTGCAAAATCTGCTGACATTCTTTCCTCTAACTTTGCTTGTAAATCATCTGAACTCATAACATCTATTAAGTAGTCTTTCCTTTTGAAATGTATGCATCTAGTTTTACAATGCTTTAACATTATTTCATCTTGACAACCAAATCTATAGCCTCTATTGTAAACATACTCAACTTTTTCGACCACGCTATTCTCATTTAAACTATTATTATTCCAATGTAAAATAGCGGTTTTCGCATATTCTGAGGGTATACCATGTCTAAAGAAATGTGACGCTATTCTTATAAGCGTTTGGTTTCTATTGCCCTCTTGGGGCCCATTTGTCAACATTTCTTGTACACACGGGATGACGTCCCTTGGTTCAACTACTTTGCTTATTTGGGTCATTCTAGGAGCTTTTCGTACAATTTTGTCTTCTAGCTCACCATTTCCAACTAATTCACTGTAACCATAATCAAGCCTAGGTTCTTTAGCCCATTCTTGTATTGTTTGTGCATCTTTATTTAATAATTCTGCAACTGTTAATGGTATCTTATGTAAATTAGTTTTTTTATTTATTGTGTGCTGAACACGATATATTCCAGTTCTCATAAATATTGAACTATCTATATCATTTCCAAAAATCCCCTTTAATGTCCCCTTTACTAAGTAATGTATATTATCACTACTTGGAAAGTTAAATATACTATTAGGTAAAGCCAGATGATAACCACTGCCGCTAAAGTATGCCTGTATTGCGCTATCTTTATCGACACCTAAGTCATCTAATCTGTATACTATATTTCTTGCTTTTTCTAATGTATATTCATCACTATTACCTGATTTATCTATATCTAACAATATCCAGTCTATACTTCTTTCGCCAAAGTAATTCTTTAGCCCACCGTTTGATTCGGCATAATCTACTGCTTGTTTAGTATATAAATAAACTGACCTAAATAATGGTGTATCAGATTTAATATAGTTGACTAAATCTTTCTTTGCAATAAGTCGCCCTCTATGACGAGGGCTACCTACTGCTATTTCAACATAGTCGTGCACTATAAGTTTCCAATACCACTTGAAGACATTTCTACAGTCTGTTCAGGTGTAGCCATATCTGATTCACTAGCTTCTTTTATAAAGCCTTTTGATTTGAACCATTTAACATCTTCCTCAAGCTTTCTTCTTCCATCTTCATCATTCTTTTGTATTCTATAAAATACTCTAGAATAAACTTTAGCTCCAGGAGTTTTAGGCTTCTCTTTATAAACATATGCTAAATAGTTATAATCTGGCTCTTGGTCAGGCATTACTAATGCAGCGTGACCTTGGTTTAATTGTGCAGCTATACCAGCAATTTTATTGCCTTCTGCATCTTCCCATTCACCATCTACATTTAATCCTGATTTTTCATCTATTACATCAAAGAATCCATAAACTCTTTTTAATGCATTTCCACCAGTTATTTTACCATTAGCATCTTTTTCAAGATTACCTGTTATTCTTAACTGTTTAGTATAATCACTACCTTTTTGTTTTATTTCAACATCAAGATATATATCAGCCCATTCAAATTCTGAAGATTTATCTTCAAAATTCATTAAAGCTATCTCTGTTATACCATAAAAGTTAGAACCACTACTTGTTCCTTTTGGCCTGAATATTGCCATTTATTTACCTTCACTTTCTTTTTTGTATATGTTAGACCAATCAAATTCTATGCATTGGCCACGTAAGTGTTCACATCTACTACCTGCTTCTATAGACTCATCTGCTTTAAATGAAACCATTAGTTTATCGTCTTCTCTTAAGACATAACCGATAGCATCACAATCTGACATAATCAAATTCTTCAGCTTACCAGTTATATCCAAAGATTCAGGTTCAACTAGGGCTTTGCCATCTATGACTGCCCTAGCAACCTTTCTGTGTCCAACGATAATTAAATGGTCACAACAGTCTCTAAAAGCATTGATAGTATTCATTACTTTCTCACGAGCTAACGCATAACCTTTTCCGAATGTTAAATCAGCAATAGATGCTACTTCATATTCTGCACAAACAGCCTTTTCAGCCCATTCTACAACTTTATCGATAGTATCTATAGCTATGTATTTAAAATCGTGACCTTCCATAGCATCTTTAAGAGTTTGGATTAACTCTTCTCGGTTATTTACTTCTTGTACATATGCTTCAAGCATATTTGTACCTTTTTCAGTATCTACAATCAAACAGTCTTCTAGTTTTGAGAGCATAGTAGTTTTACCTACTTTGGGTGCTCCGTATAACAGAAGTACCTTGGGATTGAGAGACACTGGTTTGCGTTTCTCTTTCTTTATCACTGTTATTCTCCTTAATTAAAGGGTTTACTTTACCGTATTCTTTAGTCATATACGGTGCTAACGACTTCCAAATATACGAATAATATGACCTTTGATGCAAGACATTAAATATTTGTGACAACATTATGCCAGCTATTATATTAGCTGTAAATATTGTATGCTTTGCAGTACAAGGTAAATCAGGTATATCTCTACTTGGTTTCCAATTACTCATATAATTGTCATTAAATGCGTCAACAGTGTGAATATCCATTGACAATGCACCCATACGTCCATCTACAAGAACTTTCCTGTTTGGTGTACGTATCCAATTCATATATACCATCTTTCTAACTTCCATATTATCTGGAGCCATCATTGTACATGGTGTTAAGCTATCCATATAGCCAAACCTATCATGTTCAATTATTTCTGTTTCACAACCAAAGTATTTTACCATAGCTTTAGCTGCTTCTGTTTTTGATTCACCTAAATAACTAGATGGATACATTGTAGTACTTAAATTATGTTCTTCAAGTACATCAAAGTCCCATACATGAATCTTTTTAAAGCCCATTATAGAAGCTGATAGTATGAGTGCGGACCCTACACCACCAGCTCCTATAATTGTAAGCTCTTCAAGATTCTTTTGGTCAATTAGGTCTTTGTTCCTTAAGAATCTATCTGCCATTTATACCCATCCTAACTCTTGATTGTAGCCTTTTTCTCTACAATATGCATCAAGTCTAGATTCAGCATCAACAGCATTTTGTTTCTTTTTATCATAATCAGGGTCTTGATGAAAATCAGAATCAAAATAAATAGCATCAGCTTCTCTAAATTTCTTTAGAAGTTTTTGATACTTTTTATCTTTTATGTCATCTGAGTAATCATCAGTCCATTCATTAGTAGTTGGTTGATACAAGCCCATTCTATTGTATGTGCCAGTATTAAACAAACTACCTTGACGACCATTATAATAAATCATAGGTGTATTAGCAGCCTTCTTTTTCTTTTGTTTCTCTAAAGAATCAAGGCATTCTTCAAATAAACCTGAAGGTTTATAATCAGAATAGTCAATACACACATATCCTTCGTCTTCTTCAGTCCAATGCACTTTACCCATTTGGTCTAACCAACTAAATGAAAATGCAAAAGGGCTACCAGTTTTATCATCAGCTACTACTAAAGATGGATAACCACACTGATTAGCGTTTTCTTCCATATGTCCTCTATCAGTCCCACTAAAGAATGCTCCGCCACCTAAATTATGATGACTATGTATCAAACCTTTATAACATTCTTTTAGTTTAGGATTTTTAGCATAAGCTTTCTGAATCATTTCTATTTGGTCTTCACCACTAAATTCAGTAGCAGCACTACTACCTAAATCAATAGGATAAAATGCTACAAGTTCCCATTTAGTTGCATAACCAAATTTATCTGGATTTATCTTTTTATAAAAAGCAACTCCAGACCATTCTGTGCTTGGATATAACATCAATAAATGTTTTATCTTTTTATAGATTGAGATTTTCAATCTGCACTGTATGTTGTCTTCTTTCTTTGCCATTTGTAAGCCTCCTTAGCTCTGTTTCGTGGTATTCTATTACCAGTTCGTTGTAAATTCCATCAAGAATTTTCTTTATTGCTAAAAATCTTTCTTGATATTTGTTCATTACATCATCTATATTACTACATTCACCTGAATCTAATGTCCAGTTATTAACCCATCTTATAAATTCACTTTCATTTTCAAATTCAATATCATTTAAATCTTTAAAAATTCCTGCAAATTCATTTAATAAAGTTCTTCTAACAACTCTCATTGATGGTTCATCATATTCTAAGTCATTTCTATGACCTTCAGCTCTATCTCTCATATCATGTATTTCTTGAATCATATCTCTACATTCTTCCCAACTATTAGGATTATCTTCTTGTTTACTTAGATACCATACATAATTATTATGAGTATGACCATATCTACCTGGGCTTTCATTTATTTTATCTCTATTATGATACCAAGATTCAACAGCTCTATACCAACTTGCTGACATATCAGAATGATTTTCTGTCCATGTACCTTCTATGTTTTTAGATACTATTTTAGCTTTATTAAAAAAGTTATTAACCATATAATGAGCAAGAATTAATAGTTCTTTCATAGTTAAACCTTCAGTATTATCTATATGCTCTTCTATCCAATGAGCTAAATTATATAATATAATATGAATGTTATTTAGTCTGCTGTATTCTACTTTATCTCCATCTAAATAATGTGTACCAACATTTAAATGATATAAAGCTCTAGAAGCAGGTTCAGGGTCGTATGCTTTCTTTCTTGCTGAAGTTAACATTAATGAATCAAATTGATAACCTATATTATTATTCTCTAATGCCCAGCTATTCATATTAAATATGCGAGTATGACTTTCTCCTGTTTTATCAAACATTGTTTTAATATCATCATATTTAAATATCTTAGGATATTCAAATCTTTCAGGATTATGATGTGGACTTCTATAATTCCATGAATCTAAGAATGTTCTCATTCTCCATAAAAATCCATTAAAATTATAGTTATTTATAGATGCTCTTATACCTGTTTCCATACCAGCAAGACAAGCTTGACCTCTGCTTATATGAGGATGCTGCGCTAAAGCATATTCAGTTATAATTGCTTCGCCATCTACTTTTGGTAATTTAATATAAAATAACCAACTCCATTTATCAAAACCTGTATTTATTAATCTCATATAATAATCACCTGTTCTAAATATCTTTCTTCTTCTTGTTCTTACATCAAAGAACTTGAACCATAGCTCAATAGTGCCTTCTGGTAAGTTTAAGCCATTGCTTTTTGTCTCTTCTGTATGAATATGACCGTGACTGAATGCACAATTTATATCTGGTTGGTTTATTTCTAATAAACTTTCAGCTAATTCTTCTACATTTTCAGGTGGTCTTACATAATCTTCCTCTTTATAATCAAACTTTTCTACTATATCAGTAATAGCTTCATTATCTCTTTGGAAGAGTGTATTTAATAACTCTATTAATTGTTCTTTCAATTGTTACCTCTTTTCTCTTTGTATTAAAAGAGAGCCATGCTAGACCGCCACGTATGTCTAGTTTCGATAATTCGTAGTCTGTGTATCAAAACACATCACCGTTTATCGGGCTTATATCTTGACTCTCTTTTAATTGTTAATGGTTATTTACCACTTTTATTAGATGCATTTTGTACATCAATAGAATCACCTTCTTCTATAGCAGTATTAGCTGCTACATTTTTAGAGTTTCCATTTTTATCTTTAAACATTATAACAGCGTTAGCCATTGAAATGTTTTCAGCCTCTAATAAAGCACCTAATGTAGCGTAATCTGATACATTAAGTTGAGTAACTCTACCTCTTGTAAAACTGTCTAGGTAGAATACTGGTGTTGGTTGACCAGGCATATATACCATCCTTTCTTTGGTGTTTTGATTACAAAGCGGGCCTGATAAGTAACACCAATTATTAACTTACCAGACCCTAGAGGCAAACTGGTTTGTCCGCCTAATTTTTATTGTAGTGGAAATAGAATGCTAACCAAAAGGTGGCGCTCTTAACTATTCACCTTGGACTTATAACTACTCCCACTACAATTCTTGGCATACGTTGCATAATGGACCACATGTGTCTTAATCCTTCTGCCCAGGGTATGCCAGCCAGGTCTTTTAGAGAGAGAATGCCTTCGTTATCGCAGGAAACCCGCTAAGTGTCTTCTCGGGACTTACATCTCTCTCAATTTAAACAACCTACTCGACCAATTTATCAGGTCCTTTTGCCTCACTACCCATTTCCCTCGGTTGTTTTATCAAAATAATCTCTAATCTTTTGACCAAGTTTAATCTTTTCTTTTAATAATTCTTCTTGTTTTGATTTAGGAAGACTTTTGCTACATTTATTACAAAACTTTATATACATAGTTTCTCTTTTTTTACCACAATAATAACATTTCATTTATTTCTCCTTATGGTTTAATAATTTAAAGGCTATGCATCAGTCTATGAGAATGTGTGCAACAAATAAGAAGAGCCAATGCACAGCCTTATGTAGCGAGTATCAAAAAGGACCTTAATCAGGCGTTTTATAACAACCTGTCAATAGTTGAAAGGATTTAACTACTATTGAATTACCCTTGGCGGACCTCACGGTTACCGCTCTCTACTCTTTTTTCTACCAAAGAATACTTCATCAGCGGGGTGCTGACCATCATATTCTATCACAAGAGGTGGGTATTTAGGTTTTTTGTGATGAGGGATAGGTTTATCCTCCACAAATTCCCACTTCATACCATATTTTTCAAATGGTTTTATAAATTCTTCGTATCTCTTGCGTTCTTTTTCTTTTATCCTTTTATTTACTTCTTTATCTGAATGATAATGCTCCGATTTAGCCCAATGTGCTTCTTCTATCCAAATCAGAGCATTTTCATATTCCTTCTTAGAGCGTGCCATTATGAACACGCCATTAATACATAACATACAGCCCAAATAGCCGCTACTATAAGTAACGTTGTAGAGATGCCATAAATTACAAGTTCAGTAACTTCTCTCATTTATTATCCCTTTCTGCTATTTTAGCCATTTGTTTAGCCATAGCCTTTTGTTCAGCCTGAAAGTCTGGTTCATCAGGATAATCTCTTACATAATCATCCCAGATAGCCTCACCTTTGGCAATTTCTAATGATACCTCTTCTTCCTTAGTAAGAGGCTTAAAGGTTAATTTGCTATTCTCTGATAACATTTTATTAACCTTTGCCTCAAGTTTATCAAATTGTTTATCAGTAGAAATATCTGTCTTAAATAACTCAGTTACTCTACTTTCAAGCCTATTGAACTGTTTATTATAAGCCTCATCATTTAGTAATAACTCATTTATCTTGCGTGCTAACATATCTATTTGAGACTGATAGTTATCATGTTTATGATTTAACCCTGGCTTATCACCAGGGTTATCATCTACAATTGCAAAGCCATCATCATCTAATTTCTCTGAAAATATAACATCAGTCCATCTTCTTTGGCGTTTATTATAAGCTACACCTTTTGTATAATTATATCTTCTATTTTTATTAGGCTTATAATGCTTAAACCTGCGCCTTTTAGGACGTTTTAATAGGAGTTTGAGCGGTAGCGAAAGCGGATATAAAACTAGCCTTAATATATCTTTCACTGTACCTACTATGATACTTGATATTAACTTTAATCTTCTTGCGAAGTTGAATGTTATTGATTTGATTAAATACATTTAATGTATCCTTTCTGCATCATTATGATGCTGTTTATTTACTGTTAAAAAAGACTTTATGTGTAGTAATATATAAATAGTGCTGTTATTTACACACATATAAAAAAAGAGTGAGGGGGACATAGTCCCCCCCATAAACATAAGCACTTACTTGCTCAGAGACGACAATAAGTCTGTCTCGGAGTCAGAAGTGCGTTGTTTTGGAACGAATATCGCAATAGATGCAGGTAATTCTGTTTTGACAATGTTATCATTGTCATCAACAGATTTCCTGACATCCTTATCGAAGAATTTAGCCTCACGGTTAATACCGAGAGTTGCGATTTCTTCGTTAAGTTGCGATATGATATCCTCATGCTGTTCGCAAATTGAAGACGAAAGGTTGGTGATGTTAATCCCATTACCTTTCGAGTTCACTTTAAGAACTGCATTAGGTATCAGTGTTTGGATTAATTTAATTAAAGTTTCCATGTAGTTTACTCCTTTAAAGTTTAATTTAATTGATACAAACATTGAATTATGCTTGCATAATTAGCAGGGGCAAGTGGACAGTGGCAGCGCATCAACAAAGGAAGAGCGCATAGGGTGCTGTGAAGGCTTTTCAACAAGCAATGCACCCTATGGGCCCTTTTTTGATGGGGTGCTGTTCAATATATCTCTCCCACACCCATTCTCGTGCTATTTTTTTGAAAATCAACCTTTTTGCTATCCATCTTTATTTAAGATTCCCTTCATAAAAGCTGTGTTCTGCAAAAATTTTTTAATTTTTTTATCCAAAACACTTGCTTTTTACCCCCAAAAACCCTTAAATTCGTACCTCCTCTAGTGTAACTAGGCTAGTGCATCGGGTTAATGACTGCACAATCAACATAAACTCACATTTTGATAAACATTTTAGCTAGTACAGTGATATCACCTGGTATAAAAGAAATAGTTTGGATATTATTGTAATATATACTATATTAAGTTGATAAAAATTATATAATTTAACCAATTGGGGACAATATGAGTGACTTAACTATAACAACAGCTGGAATTAGTAAGACTATGACGTCTAAAGGTCCAGTTAGTGCTGGAGTAGCTTTAGGGCAGAATGGTGCTATATTCCACCAAGGTACTGATACTATAAATGCACCAGCAGGTCAAGTATTTGTAGCGATACAATTTATTGAAGACGCAGTTTTTAACTCTACAAACGGGTTAAAGGCTGAAGATGACACAAAATGGCCTAATACACAGTCTGGAGCTACTGGAATAGACTCTGATGGAGATGCTGTAGACTCTGTTACATTTTCAGCAGGTACTACAATATACGGTAGATGGAGCCAAATTATACTATCTTCTGGTAAGATAATAGCTTATTTAGGCTAATGTCTTTAGGTTTAGGTTCAAAACTTACAAAAGGGGGCGTAGACCCTTATTCTATGTACAGAAGCAGGCATTCTGTTCGCTTTGATGGTACCAATGACTTTTTAGAGATAGCTGATTCTACTACATTCGACCACGTTAGCGGTGGAGATTCTCAATTTACATTAGCATGTTGGTTTAAATTAGATGCACTTCCATCTCTTGTTGGTGAAAATATGACTTTAATGTCCAAATGGGTTGGTACTGGAGATAAAAGAGAATGGTTACTATACATAACTACAGGCAATAAAATATCTTTTGTATTAAGTTCAGATGGAACCAATGATAGTAGTGGTGATTCTGATGATACAATGGTTCATAATAACATGGGTAATCCATCAGGTGAAGGTGGGCAATACTCATTATCTGATACTAAATGGCACCATGTTATGGTATCTTATAATGGGGCTCCTAGTCAAAGTATTGGTTGGTATTTTGATGGTCAACTGATGGGTAGTGTTAATGATGGTCAATTAGATAGTGATTTTGAGGCAATAAATCAAGATGATGCTCCAGTTAGGATAGGCGGTTATAATGATGGGACAAGCTATCCTATGTTGGGTTACATAGCTGACCCTATATATCTAAATAGGTTGGTTGCAGGTGGTGGTACAGCTAAATATTTCTATAACAAGGGTAAACCTAGAAATCTATCTAGATACGAAGGTTATCCTGAAACAGCTGTACACAAAGAAGCATATTGGCAGATGGGTGATAATAAGTATGATGTAAAACATGCAGATGGCACTGACCATGCTATTGTAGATGCTACAGAAGGTGTAGGTCCTAATTTAATAACTAATGGCACTTTTGACGAAAATGCGTTAGGTTGGACCCAAATTTCTGGAGCTAGTTTGTACAATGCTGAAAATGGAGGAAGCGCTAAGGTTGATATTGATGCAAGTAGCACGCATAATGGTATGGCACAAAATATAACCTATTCAAGTGGTAAACATTATAGAGTAACTTTTGATGCTAAGGGTAGTGCTACAAATCAAATAAGAGTCCAAGATAATGCTACTTATTCGGATAGTGCCCTATATGCTACAGGGACTAACTTCACCTTAACAACTGATTGGAAGACTTATTCGTTTACTTGGACTGCTGATTCTAATTCAGATATTATTAGAATAGAAAGGCAAGATGGGAGTTCTTGGCATTATTTTATAGATAATGTAAAACTTTATGAATTAAAAGGTGATGTTGCTATATCTAAAAATATGACTAAAGGTATAGTAGCTGAATCACCTGGTATTGGTAGAGATAGTTATTCGTATAGCTTTGATAGTACTAATCATTATGTAGACGTTGGTCCTTCTAATGCACTTATAACAGGAAATACTGTTACAGTTGCATTTTGGGCTAAAATAACAGATACTGATGGTGCTTATGCATTTGCAAATGTTAGAGGAAATGCTGCTAGTAATTTTAGTGTAGCATTAAATAGAAATGGCGCTTCAAATAGTGCTGGATGGATTACTGGTTATGTTTACTCTGGTTCTTCTTTAAATACTGTTACATACGATGGAAATATAGATGATAGCCAATGGCATCATTATGCTTTTACAACATCAGCCTCAGCTCAGGTTTTATACTTAGATGGCGCTGCAGTTGCTACGGGCTCAAATACATTTTCAAATTCAGCACATGCTGACCATAATAATCATATAGGAAATTTAAAGGGAGACAGTTATTATTTAGGCGGTTATATCTCTGATATGGTTTTATTTAATACTACATTAACAGCTGCACAGGTTAGAGAGAATATGGGACCAGGACTTGACTTGAATAATCTATCTACAGGAAGTGATATAACTGCTTGGTGGAGATTTGGTGATGGAACTTTAGATTATAAACGTGATGACTATGCTCATTTTAGTGGTTGTTTAGGTGACGAAAATAATCCTACATTAGGTTCAGACCTTCTTGGTGGTAAGGGAGACTTTTCTGACCCTTCGTACTGGACTGTTACAAGCGGAGGAACTATAATTGAGAATGGTAAGGGTAAATTTTTAGGTAACGGAGAATGGGCTTTAATAAAAAAAGCGGGAATATTAACAGCTGGTGATATATATGAAATCATGATTGATGTTGATGAATTTGATGCTGATTTTAATGCAAGAGTATCGGTAAGTTTTAGCACCGATTCTTATCCTCATCTTCATCCTAATAATACTACTGGAAAAGGATTTAAAACATACGTAAAAGCTAATGATGCAGACTTAGAGATTTACATTAATTCTCAAGGTGGTGCTGGTACATATTGGGCTACAGCAACAATTGATAATGTTATTGTTAGAAAAGTAAATGGTTTTCCAGGGCATATGGCAAATATGGCGCCTGCAGATATAGCAATAGAAGCACCTTAAGGAGGTAATTAAATGAGATGGGCAAATAGACATTGGGTAATAGTAGATGTATCCGATATAACTGATGAGATGATTGAAAATGCTATTCAAACATCAATGAGTACATTGAGAAAAACAAATGATGGTAGTAAAGCTATATTAAAATGGGATGGACCTGATACTCCATCTTGTTTTGAGGGTATGACTCAATATAATCATGCCGATATACTAACTGAATTAGGAAAAACAGAATGGCAAGGAGAAGTTTAAATGGCTTGGGATAGGTTTCATAAAACAATTAATAGTGATGGCAAAGTAGAATGCTCTACTGGCTATATGTCTGAAACAATAACATTAGGTAACAATGCAGATGCTAGTACTAGTTATATACCTGGGCCAATAAACTCAGATGTTACTATATTAGCTATATTTAGTGCTGATTTAGGAGCTGATACTTATGTTCAGGTAGAACATAGTGTAGATAACTCTACTTGGGTTAAATCTGGTGTATTTGATTCAACTACGGTTGCAACAACAGATATAAGCCATGATATGTCTAAAATAGCTCTTATAGACGATTCTGCTCAAGGAGAAGATGATGGAGTTATGATGTTATATCTTTTAGACTCACATGGAGCAGGTAGATACACAAGATTTACAGTAAAAGCAAATGGTCAAAATGAAAGTAGCAAAACTTGTGCTTTTCATATAATACCACATTTTTAAACAACAGGAGATAAAATGGCAAAAAAAGAAATATTTCACATAGATTTAACTACGGGTAAAACTTCAGTGAAACATAAAAAAGTTTCAAAAGGTAATAAGGGTAGTAAAGGTGGAAAAGGCAAAGGTACGTCTAAGAAACCAGGTAAACCAATAGCAAAACCAGGCAAGGGTAGATAGTATTGGCTAGAAAAGAATCACAAGAAGATATATTGATTCGTAATGCTGTAGCTAATCTAGATGCCTCTAATCCAGTTAATGTTATACTTGCGGATATAATCAATAACGATTTATATCACCCATCTAGTATGGATAGTGAAGAAAATTATGATTTTGATTTATATGAGCTATTTAATGAAGATAATATAGATGAAACGGTAACGACTACTGATTCTGATTTAGATAAGACTAGTGGCATTTCAAGTAACTTTGATTATAATAATTTTTCTCATCCAGATTACCTATCTACTGTAGCAGGGCAAACAATAACTATGCCAAATGGAGAAGTAAGAACTTATTCTTCTGATGGTACATCTTACAGCATACCAGCTGAACCTTGGATGGGTATTGAAGGTGCAGGTTCTACATATCAAATAACTACTCATAATAAGTTAAGTGGTGCAGCATATTCTGAACCTGATAAGCAATATATTGGAATAAGTGGCGATATAGGTATACCATTAGCTTTAGGAGCTGTTACTTGGCCACTTTCATGGACAGGTTCTTTAGGTGTTCAAGCTGGATATCAAGCCTTATCAGACCCTAAAGGAACATACGGTGGTTTAAGTGGTGTTTTGGGTTGGTTATATAATAAAGCTACTTCAGCTTATAAGAATAATTCTGAACAAAAAAACAATCAATCGCCAGGAGGCGGTGGCAGTTCATCAGGAGGAAAGGCACAGTAATGTATAAATTTGGAAGTCGTTCAAGAAAACAAATGGAAAATATACACCCCGATTTAAAAAAGGTGTTAAATGAAGTAATTAAACATGTAGATTGTTCAGTATTGGAGGGGCATAGAAGTGCTAAAAGACAAGATAAGTTATTTGAAGAAGGTAGAACAAAAGTTAAATACCCCAACGGTCGTCATAATGCTAATCCAAGCAGGGCTGTTGATGTGGTTCCTTATCCTATCGATTGGGATGATAGGGAGCGCTTTCATTTATTTGCAGGGTTTGTACTTGGTATTGCCAAATCTATGGGAATTAATCTCAGATGGGGTGGTGATTGGAACCAAAACTTTGAAGTAGATGACAATAACTTTGATGACTTTCCACATTTTGAATTAAGATAATGTATACTATAAATATAGACCATAAAGATAAAGGTCTTACAACATATAATGTATATAGAAAAGAAGAAGCTGACGAGAAAGGGATAGAATATGTATACTGGAAAATGGTTGAGCCTGGGGGATATGCTATATCTGATGATAATTACGTTGCTAAATGTATTAAGAGAAAGAATTACCCTTCCAATAATAATAAGGACAATATATATCTTCGGTTCCCTTGGGGCTACACCTTTTTTAATCCTAAATATGCTTCTAAGAAATTAAACGTATCAGGTAGGAAAACAAATACTACTATGTCTGGCAAACCTATGCTAGAAGTAAAGTCAAAGCAAGATATGATGAAAAACCTTGCTAAAGCCTATTCTGTTACTTGGGACTATAATCTAGCATTAGATATGGTTCTTGGTAGTTATACACCCACTGAATTTAAAAAGTGGAAACGAATGATGAAAACGGAGGTTTTTGATAAAATGATAAAAGAAGAACTTGCAGACTTACTTACTGACCACGGTCTAGATAAAACTTATACTTTAGATTTATTTGCTAAAGTAATAGCTATGGCAGAAGATAAGAAAGATGTTACTAATCTTATGAGAGCTGTAGAAAATCTACAAGGTATGCATGGTATGAAAGAAAAGCAACTTGTTAAAACTACAGAGAAATTAGAGGCTATAAGTAATACTAAACTTATAGATGAGTTAAGAGAAGAGGAAGATAAGCTTATAGCTACTAAGACTACTACTGAGGAAAAATAATGGATTACGAAGAACAGTATAGTCAAATGCAAGCTTTAAAAAAGCTTCGTAATAATATGGCTTTATTTGGAAGACACTGTTTTCCAACAGCTCTTAGAAAGAGTACACCCCCTTTCCACAAAAATGTGTATTCTTATCTAGCTAACGACGAAAAAAGGAGGGTGTTAATAGCAGCACCTCGTGGTACAGCGAAGTCTACCGTTACCACCCTCATCTTTCCTTTATGGAGAGTAGCTTTTAAAAAGTCTGATGAAGATTTATTTATTGTTATTATATCTGAATCACAAACTCAGTCTATAAACTTCTTATCCCGTATTAAATACCATTTAACACATTCAGATAAATTTAGAGATATATTTGGAGACCTTGGTCCTAATACTGCTAAAAGATGGACTAATAACGATGTAGTATTAGCTAATGGCTCTAGAATAATAGCGGTAGGTACAGGACAAAGAGTTAGGGGATTTATTGAAGGTGATACTCGTCCTAATCTCATTATAGTAGATGACTTTGAATCAGAATTAAATGCATTTACTCCAGAAGCTAGGGCTAAGAATAGAAAATGGGTTACTGAGGCTGTTATACCATCATTATCTGATGAAGGTAAGATAGCTATGATTGGTACAGTAATATCTGAAGATTGTTTCTTATATTGGGCTAAAGACTCTCCAGCCTGGAATGTTTTATGGTATTCTATATGGGACGAAGATGAAAACAGTATATGGCCAGAAAGGTTTCCTAAATCTAGAATATTAGAAATAAAAAAAGAATTTGCTTCTGTAGGAAACTTGAATGGTTTTTATCAAGAGTATATGAATATAGCTCAATCTCCTGATATGGCTCCATTTAAACCAGAATGGATAAAAATGCATCATTATGATTTTGAAAGAGTAAATGGACAAAATTGTCTAGTAAAGGAGAAAGGTGATGAGAAAGAGATTAAGCCAGTCGAAGTCTATTGTGGAGTTGACCCTGCTAGCAGCCTTGCTTCCACTGCTGATTATTTTGTGGTTACTACAATCGGTATTGATTATGATAATAATAAGTACATTATTGATATATTCAGGGATAGAATATCTCCAGCAGAGCAGCCTCAAAAACTTATTGAGGTTTTTAAGAAGTATAGGCCTAGGAGAATGAAAATTGAAACAGTTGGTTATCAAGAAGCATTAAGAACAGCTGTTAGAGAACTTATGTTTAAAGAAAGTTTATATATACCTGGTCTTGAAAAAGGTGTAAAACCTAGAAATAGAAAAAGTGAAAGACTTTTATCACTTGTTCCATTATTTGCTAAGGGGACATTTTACTTTAGACCACAGGATAATATAGCTCAACAAGAATTTCTATCATATCCTAGAGGAAAACATGATGATGTTATGGATGCTATATGGACTGCTTTAGACGGAGCAAAGCCTTCTAGAAAGAAAGAATGGGAAAAAGTTGACGAAAATAGCTTAAATACAAAGAAAAAGCTTGATTGGATGACTTTATAGTGTTATATTAAATTGATAAAAAATAGGTGAAAATGGAAGAAAAGAAGACACCAGAAATAGTTACAGAGACAATACAGCTTTATAAAGATTATAGCAAAAAACGAGATGCTTGGGCTATTCAAGCTAAAGAAGATAAAGAATTTCGTTTAGGAAGACAATGGACTAAAGAGCAAGCAGAAGTTTTAGAAGCTCGTGGCCAGGCTCCTATTGTTATAAATAGAATACACCCTGCTGTAGAATCAGCTAAAGCTATGCTTACTTCTAAAAGACCATCATTTAGATGCGCTCCTAGAGAAGACTCTGACAATAAAGTTGCTCAAGTTATGAGTAACTTATTATCTTATATGTATGATATATCTGAAGGTGAGTCTGTTATAAAACAAGCTATAGATGATTACTATGTAATGGGTATAGGTTATATAAATGTTTATCAAGACCCAATGATGGATATGGGTAAAGGTGAAGTTTGTATGCACGATATTGACCCATTAGATGTTTATGTTGACCCTAATAGTAGAAGTAAATTCTTTGATGATGCAGAGAATATTATAGTTTCTAGACTATTTAGCAGAGACCAAGCTAAAAAATTATATCCTAAATATAAAAAAGAAATAGATGATGCAAGTAGCGAGCAAGACTTTAATGCTCCAGAAACTGGCAGGGACAATATTGGTGAAGTATTTTTTCCAGAAGATGTTGGTTTATTGCATGAACAAAGTGAATATGTTCGTGGATATGAAAGGTACTACAAACTAGAAGTACCTAAAATGAGAGTGTATGAAAAATTCTCAGGTAAAGAGATGCTTTTAGAAGAAGAAGAGTTTAAACAATATATGCAAAAACCAGCTTGGATTATAAATGGTAAAGTTATAACAAGTGAAAAACAAGCAACAGAACTAACTATTCAGCTTCAACAAAAAAGAGAAGAACAGGTATACCAAGCTAAAGCAGCTATAGGTCAAAAAATGGAACAAGAAGGATTTGGTCCTGATGCAGAAGTTCCAGAACCTGATATTCCTGAAGTAAGAGTTGAAAAAGTAGATTTTCAATATCTTATAATGAAGAAGCAAATAGATATGGTAAAAATAATGATTACAAGAATAAAACAATGTATCATTATGGGAGAGACTTTATTATATTCAAGAATACTTCCTATAGAAGATTACCCAATAGTGCCTTTATGTAACTTACATACTCGTACTCCATATCCAACATCTGATGTTAGAATGGTAAAAGGATTACAAGAATATATAAATAAAACACGTTCTTTAATAATAGCTCATGCTACTACAAGTACTAATACAAAAATATTAGTTCCTGAAGGTAGTGTGGATATGAAAGAGTTTGAAGAAAAATGGGCACAACCTGGTGTAGCTATACCATATGACCCAACAGATGGCCCTCCAGTTGCTGTACAACCTAGTCCATTACCTAATGAACTTTATTCAAATGAACAGTCTGCTAAAACAGATATTGACCATCAATTAGGTTTATATGAATTAATGCAAGGAAGTGCTGGTGCAGCTCCAGAAACATATAAAGCAACCATTGCTTTAGATGAGTTTGGACAAAGGAGAATAAAATCGAAATTAGCTGATATAGAAGCAGCCTTATGTAGAGTCGGAGAAGTTGCTGTACCTTTAATGCAGCAGTTATATAATAGTCAAAAAATAATTAGAATAGTTCAACCAAACAATTCTATAAATGAATACGTTATTAACCAGAAATTAGTTGATGACAAAACTGGTGAGATACAAGTTATTAACGATATAACAGTAGGAAAGTATGACATATCAGTTGTAAGTGGTGGTACTTTACCTACTAATAGATATGCAGAATTAGAATTTTATATGGATGCTTATGCTAAAGGACTTATTGATAAACAAGAAGTTCTTAAGAAAACAGAAGTATTCGATATGGAAGGGGTACTCCAAAGAACGAGTACAATTGGTCAATTACAATCGCAATTAAAATCTGCCCAGCAACAAATCAAAAAACTTGAGGGCGACTTGCAAACTAGAGATAGGGAAGCAGTCAATCTTAGGAAAAGAGTTGAAGTTGAGAAGTTTAAAACAGAACTCGATAAGATTTCTAATAAATCTCAATCAGCTGGTACCTTATTTGAAAAACGATTGGATGACAATCTAGCTACAGTTAAGCGTCAGATTTCTGATGCGGCTAAAGGAACTGGTTCACCCTCTAGTAGCAAAGAGGCAACCAAAAAGAAAAAAGGTAAAAAATAATGGCACAAGACGAACAAAATGTGGACACCCCTGAACAACAGGGCTCCAACTTATCAGTTGAAGAGGCTTTCTTTTCTAATAATGATGAAGGTTCAACAACACAAACACAAGAAACTACAGATGTAGTTCAAGGTGTTGTAAATGAGGATGTTAGCACTCCTGCTGAAGCCCCCAATCAAGGTAATGACGAAAGACGTTACCAATATTGGCAGTCTGAAGCAGATAAACAAAAAAATGAGAACGAAGCTTTAAAACAACAGCTTCAACAAACTCAAGCTATGCAAGCTCAGATGTTTCAACAACAGCAGGCTAATCAACAACAAGCCCCTGTAAGCGAACCACAAGCTGAACAGTTCCCTCTACCTCCTGAAAGACCAGCAAAGCCAGCGGGATTTAACAGAGGCGAAGCCTTTGATGACCCGAATAGTCCGAGTGCAAGATACTTAGATGAAGTTGAAGCTTGGCGTGATAATATGGCAGAATATACACAGTTAAAAACAGAGTATGATTCTGCTATTGTAAAAGAAAAAATAGAAAAACAGGAAGCTCGAAGGGTAGAAAATATCAAAAGAGCACAAGCACAACGTCAAATGAACGAACAAGTAAATCAAATTTATAATCAAGTTCAAGGCGAATATGGCTTAAATCCTGAAGAAGCTAAATCTTTTGTTAATGACATGTCAAAACCAGACTCTTTATCTATGGACAACCTAGTTGAACTTTGGAGAATGAAAAATGGTAGTGGTGCTTCAGTAAATCAGCAACCAATGCAACCTAGTGAGGCGTTTACGCAGCAACAAAGGGCGCAACAAGTTGCATCCCCTATGGGAGTTTTACCAGCACAACAATCCGAAAATACTCAATCTACTGAGGATTCAATTATGGATTCAATGATTAGTGGTTACAAAAAAAATAACCCTTGGTAAATAACAATTCCTACTCGAAGGTCTACGCGACAGCTGAGAGAGGAATAAATAGGAAACGGAGAAAATAATGGCAAACGCGAATGTGTTTAGTAATACGTTTGGCGATACTGGTGCTGGTAATGTTTCTCTAGATAATACACGTAGAGTCTTTAATTTTGGGGATAGAGTTGCAGAACTAGCTCCTCAACAAAGCCCATTTTTTGTTTACTTAAACAAAGTAGCTAAAAAGGCGACTAATGACCCTGTGTTTAAATTTTTAGAGCAACGTCACCAATGGCAGAGACGTAATTTTGAAGTTGTATCATACGCTGGTTCAAGTGGTGGTGCAACAACAGAGGAATTTGCAATTAATGAAGTATTAAATGCTAGTGAAGATTTAATTATTAATTGTAAATATGATGAGTATGGTAAAATAGCTGCGGCTTCAGAATGTAGTTTTATACTACCTGGACAAATTATAGCAGTAAAAGCTGATGATGGTGAAGTTTATTATTTAAGAATAGACCCTGCTGCAACAGTTTCAAGTGCAGCAAGTCCTACAGCTACAGCTGAAATACAGCATGATACTGATGATAATACAACTACTCTTGAAGGTGAAGCTTTGCAAGCTGTAGGAAAAGCAATACCAAGTGGTACTACTTTTACTGCAGGTAACAAAGGTCAAGTGATTGGTAGTGCTTGGGCTGAGGGTACTGATACTCCTCTTGGTTGGGAAGACAAATTGTACGACAGAGAAGGTTATACTCAAATCTTTAAAACAGGTATGAATATATTCTCTGGTACATCTCTTGCTACTGAGTATAGAGGTATCGCAAATGAGTTCCAAAGAATTTGGACAGACAAATTAATGGAACACAAAATGGATATTGAACAAGCTATGTTATTTGGATATGGAAGACACGACAGTGCTCAAACAGCTGACGGTTCTTCACCAGTAAGAACTTCTTGGGGTATTTTACCTTATACTGAATCTTACGGTAAAGTATATAACATGAGTTATTCTTCATCTGGTTATGATGCTTTCTTAGATGCAATGGAAGATTTCTTTGCAGCAGAAAGTGGAAACAGTGGAAATAAACTTGTTCTTGCTTCAAGAAAAGTAATCACTTACTTAAATAAATTAGGTAATGGTTCTTTTATGAATAATTCTGTAGGCTCATCTCAATACAGGTTAGATGTTCAAAACATTCAAGGTGCATTTGGACATACAGTAACAATGGTAAATACTATTTTTGGTAATTTACATTTTGTTGCAGAACCTTTATTAAGAGGACCATGGGAAGATTACTGCGTAGCAGTTGACCTTGGTAATGTAGCATATAGACCACTAGTGGGTAATGGTGTGAGTCGAGACACTTATGTAGAAACTAATGTTCAAGACAACGGTGTTGATGGTCGACAAGACCAAATCATAACTGAAGCTGGCTTGGAAATTCAGTTACCAGAAACTCACGCAATTCTTAAGTTTTCTTAAGTAGGAGGTAAATTATGGCTTGGACTAAAACAAGTAAAGGTAAAGACGTTCTATTTGAGGAAACAGTTACAGTTGCCGATTCTGGTGGTGCAAATGTAACTGGAGCTTTTACATCAGCTATTCCTAACGATATAGCTAACTGGGAAAATAAGAAAATATCTGTTAGATTAGAAGTTACTGAAACTTCTGCAACTGACGGTGATATTGACGCTTATATTCAAACATCAGTTAACGGTTTAACAACTGGCGATGTACTTACTCCAGGTAGTATTGCACACCCTAATTGGGCTAATGCTAGTGCTAATTTAGACTATACATTAGATACATCTGCCGCTTCTGTTTCAACATTAGTTGCGGATTTAACAGATATATATGCTCCTTTTATGAGGGTGCATGTATATACAGATGGCGCTGATATTGAAGATGCGTGTTCGGTTAAGGTATCAATAGCGATAGCTGCTGAAGATGATTTAGAAACGTCTGATATCGGTGGTGTAGGAGCTGACCCATCTTAACAGGTGAGTAACTAATAAATTATAAGGGGCCTTCGGGCCCCTTATAAGGAGAGAATATGGCAAAGAAGTTTGTATATAGTAATAGTATAGGAAATAAGTATAATTCTAGTGTTAAACCAAATACTAGAAAAAAGAAAAAAAAGAAAAAGGGTAAATAATGGCAGCAACAGGTTCAAATAGACCAGTAGCACCAGGTTCGATGACTGGAATGTCTCCTATCGATGATAAGATAGGAAGCAGTTCCTTTAATTTTGGAGGAAAACCTCCTATTGAATATATACAGTTTTTATTAGGACAAGATATATTTACTTTATTTGGTGATACTATGTTAAATGAAGCTTTTGAATCTGCATTTCAAACTGTATCAGAATTTATAGGTGATAATATTATTTTAGAAAACTTAGGAAATTCAAACAGTTATTTTGAAACATCAGATGCAATTTATAATGCACAGGGCTTTTCTTATGGAAAAAGAATTTTAAGAGTTTTAAGAGAAAATCATAATGATGAAGCTACTGACAATACTAATTATTATTATCCATGTAGAAAAATAAATCAATATAATGATAATACGTTTAACCCTAATAGTATTTATTATGAAAATGACCCATTTGACCCTATATGGTATGTAGCTGATAATGGAGGAATAAAAATAGGCCCATTACAATCATCTTCCCAACCAACAGGAAAAGTTTATTATATGTCTTTTCCAAAATTTGGAGTAGGTAAAGAAGATGATGCAAATATTACTCATGATTTAGGTAGCACTTCTGGATGGCATAATTTTTCTTTAATTAGTTCAATGGATGAGGATGAAATTTTTCATGGACTACCTACTGAAGCTAGAGTTTTAGTTTACCTTGATACTGCATTAAATCTTTGTATGGGTTATATGAGTAACTATGTTCAAGATGATGAAGATACAGAATTAGTTTCTTTATTAAACTCTCAAGTAGAATATTTAACTGCAAAAAGGTCTGCTGAATTGCAAAGGGTTGTTGGTCAATTTGGTTCTGCTAAAGATTTAGGAATGTCTAAATGAATAAACAACAGATAACAGAATTATTAAGACTTCATCATAAAGATGTAAGTAATAGACAATTAGAAATGTATATAGAACAATCTGCTAATAGAATAGCCGAAAGAACTGGAGCTATAAAGAAAACATTTATATATAATTCCATTGCAGGTCAAAGATGGTATAGTATAGATACCTCTATTATAAAAATAAATAAGGTTGAATTTAATGATGTTAGAATACCTAAACTCATAGGAGAACCTATAATACAAGATGACGAAATATTTAATCCAAATGATGCTAATGATACAGCTTTATCTACACCTATAGCAAATGCTGAAAATAAAAGATTTTGGATGATTAGTGATTATGACGGTGATAAAAGTACAACAAAATCTAAAAGACTAGGTATAGTTGAAAAAATTACAAATGCAATTACAAGAGATGGTAGAGTAAGTAACTATCAATCTTGTTCTATAACTGGAACAGGAAATATAAGAGTTTATGCCGATACATTTGCAAGTCAATTTACATCTTCTGCAGTTGGTACAGATGAAGATGATGCTATGTTATCGACAGTAGGTCCTTTAAAAGATATACCATCAGCATTTCATGAGATACTTTTAACTGGAGCTATAGCTATAGGATACAAATATCCACCTAGTTTAGATTTTAATGTATCCGCAGCTTTTGAGCAAGAATTTGAAAAAGGAATAGCAAGAATTAAGAAACACGAAAGAACTAAGGTTTCAACTGGATTTATTAGACCACAAGACTTTTAAATAGGAGGTAAAATGGACTTAAAACATATGATAGTAGATTACATTTTTAACGATGAAATGAAAGAAAAAATTGTTAAAGAATTAAATGATAACGTAGATGTACCTATTATATCAGAAAAAACAGAAGAAAAAATATTAACAGCTATTTATGATTCTGTTGAAGAAGTTATTAAAAAAGCTATTTTGAAATAATGATAGATAAGTTATTTGTTCTACTTAATGATATTACTGATAGAGATAAAGGTGATATAATTGATAGAATAGGCGTTATTGGTGATAAAGCCTATATAAATAAACCAGATGAATGTCCTAGTTGTTGTAAGGATACTATAGCAGGAGTTGAAATATTAGGGGCTCATGATAGTAGTTTAATATGGCAATGTATGAAATGTGGGGATAGGTTTTTAAAGTTAAGTAGAACAAAAACAATTGAACTTTTGGAAGACGCGACTTCCGCCTGGACTAACCCAAATGATTGGGGACATATAGATAAACAACTAAATTAGGAGAGTCTATGGCAAAAGACAAAGGTGTAATAAAGCGTGCAATTGTCACACCAGATAAACATGCACCGATACACGATAAAGCAGCGATAAACGTTGTAAAAAAAGCGATTGAGATAGTAAAGCCTGATATATATATTGATTTAGGCGATTTAGGTGAATGGAATAGTGTTTCACATTGGCAATGGAAAAGAAAGAAAATGCCACCTCTAGAGTATATTATACCTAGAATTGATAAAGATGTGAAAGGTGTTAATGAGCTTCTTGACAGTATAGATGAATCTTTAGATAAAGCTAATTGCAAAGAGAAATACTTATGCGGTGGTAATCACGATGAATGGTGTAATATGTTTGTAGAGCAACATCCTTATTTACCACAGTATAAGTTTGAAAATAGCACGGATTTAAAAGGTAGAGGGTATAAGTACTACCCTTCTGATTTAGAGCCTAAAAAGTGGCTTAAAATAGGTAAATTACACTATTACCACGGACATCATAAATCAGGTATGCATCACGCTAAAGCACATTTAATGTTAGGTGCTAACGTAATGTATGGTCATCATCACGGATTGCAACAAGCATCTGTAACTCACATAGATGGACCTAAGTCTGCTTGGAGTTTAGGATGTTTAAAAGATATGAGTCCTGAGAAGAATAAATGGCTTGGTGGTAAAGCTATAAATTGGGCACATGCTTTTGCAGTTGTTGATTACTTTAGAGGAGGTTTGTTTACTGTACATATAGTACAAATAATTAATGGCAAAACCTCATTATGGGGGGAGCTAATAGATGGGAATAAGTAATGGATATACTTACAATCTTGGAACAATTTGGAATACCAGTAGCGGTAGCGATGGCATTCGGATTTTTTATCTGGAAACAGAACAGGTTCATTCAACAAACTCTGATGACAGAGCTAGACCAAGACTTCAAGAGGTTGGAAGGTATTATTATAAAATTGATAGACCAACAAAAGTTGGTGCAAATGGAACAAAAGAAACTTAATGGAATATTTAAGGCACAGGTAGAAATAATAGCAAGACTATCAGGCAATGGATTGAAAGATAAGTTCTTAAGAATGATGGAAAAAGGAGGAATGCAAGATGATTGATACAACTATAAGTATAGGTAATATCTTTACTATAGTGACAGTAGCAGGTACTTTATTTTTTACTACAGGAACTTATTCAAGTAAAATAGATACACTTGAAACTCAATCTGAAAAAACTGTTGTAAGAGTTAAAAACAATGAAAAAGAAATTACTGATTTAAAAGTAAGTGTTGCTAAAATAGAAACACAACTTGATACTAGATTTGATAGACTAGAAGAGTTGTTAATGGAGTTAGAATAATGGGATTACTTGATAAATGGATTAAAGGTGAAAAACCTGATTATGGTTTATTAGAAGAAATGATAAATAAACAACCAAAAGCAGGTAGATATGAATATAGCGGACCTTCTTTTGAACAGATGTTTAACGATAGAAATATACCTCATGAAGATATTCCAGGTGGTTTATGGGAATCTAGAGGTATATATCAAATACCAACAGAGGATGGTTATAGATATTATTTTGGACAAGGTACTGGAACTTATGATAGAAATCTTACTAGAACTGACGCAAGACACGATGCTATAACTAGATATTTAACTTTTCCTCAAGACTCTATAACAACAGAACAGTTTAATAGATTTAAGAATTATGGTTTATACGAATGATAATTCCTAAGTTACTTATTAATACAGTTGCGACTCAAATGGTAAAACATTTCAAGTTGGATAAGATAATGTCATATGTATTTGATAAGAACGAATTAGATACAAAGGTAGAAGAATTAGAAAAAAGAATAAAAGTTTTAGAAAATTTAAAATGTAATTATAATAAGGAGGAAGACAATGGCTAGGTCATTTTCGACAGCCACATTAACTGTAAAGATACAAGAAGGTATAGTATTAGGTGGACAAGACATGGGTTCTACAAACTCATTCTCTGTTACTGGTATTAAAAATGTTGTTAAACGTTTAATGACTGCTACAACTGATTTAATGACTATTATGACTTTTCATGCATCAGCAGAAGGAGCTGGTCAATATATTGAAGGTAATGTTAGGTACATAAGGATAACTAATCTTGATGATACTAATCATATATGTTTGATTTTTGTAAATGAACACAGCGATGAATTTGCTGTAAAAGTTGATAAAGGTCAATCATTTATATTTAATGCTGATATGTCAGGTGGTGTTGTTGATGTGTTTGATGCTAATGGAGCAGGAAGCGCAACAACAGGCTCAATAGCAGATTTAACAACTATTAAAGTACAATCTGATACAGCATCTTGTGATATTGAAACTTATATAGCAACAGCTTAATATG
>LULH01000005.1_pt1 | contig 51918 bp, 67 predicted proteins | sample 728201 | NCBI WGS metagenome assembly LULH01 (sample SAMN03860294, study PRJNA289734) | marine metagenome | biome: seawater column; feature: ocean; material: water; isolation source: Red Sea water column Station 169 - depth 100m | place: Saudi Arabia: Red Sea | collected 2011-10-15 | depth 100 m
GTATAGGATCATCATCAATATCTTTTCTTTTTTTTCTTGCTGGACTTGTTTTATCCTTTCTACTAAGATTTTTCATTAATTCTTCTTCTTTGCCCAGAGGTTCGTTTTCTGCTTTAGCTATAAAATATTCATCAAATATTTGATCAGCTTTATCTTCTATAGATCTATAAAATTTAGGAAGATCTTTTTTTATGTGGTTTCTAATTTTTTGTTCAAATTCATCTATTGTCATTATTTTATTATTAACATCGTCTTCATAAAGATGTCTATATTGTTCTGTATAAGCTTTTTCTATTTCATATCGTATATCATCTAATTCATTATAATTAGCTTTATCAATTTCTTTTTCTACAAAAGAATTTAAAGCTTCTTTACTTGGATTTTCTTTTGCTTCAGGACTAAAACTAAAAGCACTTAAAATCTTTTTAGCTACTTTAGAACCTACACCATAACCTTCTCTAGGAACCATAAGAGAACCTTCCATCTTTGCTTTTCTAGATTCCATGTAAGCTGCATTGCCTGAATCTATAACTGAACCTAAAAAATAATCAGGCATATCGTAGTTCTTTTTCATAGAATTAAGAGCTTCTTTATACTCTTTTGCAGTCATGCCTTTATTTTTATATTCATTAAGATTCATAATCATACTAACAAAATCTGGTCTACGACCTTCTAGATATTGCAAGTGTTGCGCTTTCATTTCATCTTCTCTAGACATCTTCTTTTCTCTCCAAAGCCTCAGTAACAACTTGAGGTAATTCTAATAATCTACCCAGCAAATTCATCTTCCCCTGGCTGCGGTACACCTCCAACTCCGATGTTGCCCCCACCAGTACCTGTAGCTCCAAGGTCTTGAGGTTCTGTAGGTATTCCTCCAGCCCCTGCCATTCCTGCTTGTTCTTGACCAATGGGGCCAGCTTCCTCGCCAGCGTTTTGTCCAGCATTTTGCATTCCTATTATCTGCGCCATCAAAGCTGCTTCTTCTGGATCATTCAGAAGTTCATCAGGATCTAAATCCAAACTATAAGCAAGCTCACTGATTAGCTTATTGATTTTAACAAAAGGAGCCACAGCAGGATTCTGTACAGTTTGTAAGAATGTAGTAAGCCGTTGACTTCTAACCTCTTTCTGCATCAAGCTACTTGTTCCTGTAGCTCTAACTTCTAGATCGCCTTCTACTCCAAGATCAGACTCTAAAAACTGCATATTCCATTGAAAGTACGCTTCTCCTAAAGGTTTTAAAAGAAAGTCATCAAGATTCTTAATAACAGTTTTTATATTTAAAGATGCTGCTCCAAGTAGCATTGACATCCCAGAGGCAGTCCTAGTCATGCTCTGTACACCTGTTTGCCCATGAGAATAACTAGGAATACCTGTCTGTTCATCTGCTAACTGTCTAAAACGATCAAACATCATCATGTTTTCATTAGACGTATTAGGAAACTTTAACCCATTGATAGCTGTTCCTGGAACTCCTGCTTGTCTTCTAAACACTTTGCCAGGGTATATTTCCATACTTTGACCACCTACCAGAGCTGTTTCATCTACGTCAAACACAAGAGAACCAGATAGTGCTAGATTATCTATAGCCATTCTAGCATGACCATTCATAATCTTTTGACTATCATCCATATTTTCAGCTATACCAATTCCAAAAAAGCTATAGGGATTACGCTCATAACTAAAAGCATGGTAAGGAACTCTATGAGGTTTGAATGGGTTAACGACTGCCCGAAGCATTTTAGAGTTGCAAATCCATGCATTAATTTGGATTTCATCTAAATCGTCTACCTCCTCTGGTAAATCCATTCCTACTTGTCGGGCGTACTCTGCATCCATAACGCCCCAGTATTCAAGAACTTCAAACTGACTAGCACCATACTCATCTGTACGGCTGTCATCTTTTAATTCTTGTTCGTAGTCTTTTTCAATATAATTAGGCCCAAGTTGTAAACATTCACGTATAGCATCTTTATCAAAATACGGAAGTTTATTTAGGCTTCTAAGCTGTGTTCTATTCATACGATGCCTATGAAAGACATATTCAGCTTCTTCTATCGTAGTAGCGTTTGGATCAGGAAAGAAATCCCATATACTTACAAACTCAATACGTGGTACTCTTACAGTTATAGGAGAATATGTTCTTTTACCATCTTCTCCTTTTGACCACTTATTAAGAGTTTTATTAAAATTAAATGGGCCTTTTACAATTCCTGTACCAAATAAAGAAGCCTCAAAAAGAGCACTTCTTATTTCACTGGCACCGTTAGATTCTTCAATCTGATCATGGATTAGCTTTTCCATTCTCCTTGCTGCTTTTTGAGCAGGGCTAAGTTCAAGCATTTCTGGGATCGCGGAGAGTCCTTCTGTAAGTTCTTCTTCAAATTCTTCTTCAATAAAAGTTTGTTCAAATTTCCCTGTGCCGTATGTCGCTCCTGCTTTGAGTGTACGCCCATCACCTTCGTAACCAACGTCATAAGGATTCTCCCTTTCTTCTGCACCCTCTACTTCTACATCTGCCCCTTGATCAGGAGACGTAGTTTCTATTCCAGGTACAGGATTATTTATATCTAAATATGCATTTTCAGCAACCCCTTCAGGCATTTTAGTTTCACCTATGCCTATAGGAAATTTGTTACTGCCAAAGATTACTTCTACTAATTGCCCATAGGCAGCTAGTACTTTAGTCTTTGTAATCTTTACAAATACTCTAGATTTTTCAGATTCTCTAAATCTAACATTTTTACCGTATAAACCACGATAATTATGGTAAGACTCTAACCATCTTTTTTCATCTAAATCTCTAGCTGATTCCGCAGAAATAAACCTATCTTGAATTAAACCTACAAGATTATTTTGTAAACTTTCTTCAAGAGTAAGAGTTAATGCTTCTTCATCCTCTACTGGTTTAAAATAGAGTTCATTAGATGTTAAACTATTTTCAGCCATAATTTACTAGTCTGGAGTTACACCAAGATGTTGAAACTCAATAATAAATGTAGCTGTAGTTGCTGCCGTAGCCAAATCATTAGCAAGAGGCTTCAGTCTAATATGAAGCGTTCTTGCAGAAGAACTATACAAAGAACCTGCTAGTGTCATAGCTTCAGAAGTAGCAGGGCCACCATTCATGTTAGCAAACTTATTAGCTGTAGCTGGCAAACCATTTTCAATAATGTAAAGCGGTGTATTAGCTGTAATTGTTACTGCACTACCACCATCATCTGCAATAGCTTTTTCATCAATAATCTGACCACCGCCTGCTGCTGTGCCTAAATCAAAATCAATATCATCTCCTGATGCACCAGCAGTAACTAAGTTACCATTAGCAATCATAATAAGATTTTTAATTGAAGTATCGGCTGGTTGTGTAAAACTAACGTCATAAGTAGCATCTGCTGTTACAGCAATAGTACCTGTCGTAGTAGACGTAGCTGATGTAATTACATTGTCTGCAAGATCACGTACATCACCTGTTCTAGCAGAATTTCTTCCTGTATCTCTAATATCAACAACTGGGTTTGACATATATTTTCTCCTTTATTAGTATCCAAATTCAGCATCTACAGGTGTATATGCTTGCTCCATTCTCATATATCTTAATTGACTTAAAGGGTCATTTACCCTTGGTCTAGACATAATTAAATACCTTAATGCATCATATGCATGATCAGGTGCTTTAGTATCAACATCTTCAGGATTACTTTTATCCAGTGGAATACTTTGAAGCTCGCGTATCAGGTTAGGGCAATTATTAAATATTTGTAAACGTGGCCTACCGCTTTGCTGCACTTTCAAGTATTCGTGTATTTGTATTTTACCTTGTATCCTGTTTTTATCTGAAGGTCTTAATTTATGACCTGCTCTTACTAAAGTCTCACCAACAGTCGGGCCTGTTGTACCTGTTCTATTCCACGCTGCTGTATCTAAAACGCCAGCAACTGAGTAAGGATCAGCTAACTCCATGTTAGTGATCATCTCTGCTAAATCTACACCAGTTAAACCTTTACGGTATAACTCTCTATAAACAATTAAAGTACCATCAGTAGGATCAACACTAGCCCATATACAAGAACTTTCTGAAGCATAACCATAGTCAATCCCTTTTACTCTTTCCCATCCTATAGGAATTTCAAAAGGAGATATAACGTGTACATCAAAATCAAACTCTGTAAAAGCTGCTCCTTCTGTGATGTCCCAATTACCTTCCAATAACTGCTTACGCTGTACTGCTGGTAGAGCTTTCAACATTTGCTCATATCTACCATCTTTTGCAAGATAAGGATTATCATCTAATCTTGCTGGGATAAACTTACGGCTTAATCCATCAGAACCTTGGAAGGTCTCGTTAGGCTCTGACGGATCAACATACCGCTTTTTAACCCATTGTGCTCCAACCCCGCCAGGGTTTGCAGTACAACGTAAGTAAGGGACAATCTCTGGATCAGTGGTACGCAGACGAGATGCTAAATAATTCCACCCAAACTCTGTTGGCAAGTGGGTGATTTCGTCAAAACCAATCCAAGAGTAAGCTTGTCCCTGGTATCTGTATACATCTGCATCCCTTTCTAAGAAACCAAATTCTATTTTAGCTCCGCTTGGAAAGTTCCACAGCTTTTCTACTTCTCTAAATTTACATCCTGGAAATGCTCTAGGATATAATTCTCTAGATTTATCTATAAGCTCTCTTAGTTCTGGCATAGATCTTCTAAGTATCAATGCCCTATGAGCAGACTTATGTGCATAACGTAAAGGATCTACAAGCATAGCATATGATTTACCACCACCTGCTGCTCCTCCATACAAAACATCTAATTCACCTGCTGCTAAGAAATCTGTTTGTGGGCCTTCGTTTGGCCTAAAAACAATATCTTGATTAGTATCTTTTAAATGTTGTTGTACTGTTTCAGGCAGTATTTCTAAATCGTCTTCTATTACTACCTTGCTATTACTACCTACGTTATCTAGCTTTTTAAATATTTCTTTCTTTTTTTCTAAAGATTGTTTTTTATATTTTAATCTTCTATTTAAAACTTTAACATCTTTTTCTTGTGCTGCTACTGACTTTCTGGCAGCTATCTTTGCTTTAGTTTTACTATGGTAGTTATATCCTGACTTAGAACCTTTAGGTCTGCCTCCTTTCTTTTTAGGAGTGCCGTCTACTTTTAATATAAAACTACCATCTTCGTTAGTCTGGTAGTTATGCGGATTTAACTCCCAATCTTTCTTTTCTTGTGCCATAAAGCTTATCTACGTGTTTTTGTAACCCTTTAGCTGAAATCTTTCTACCTGTATTATAATGTAACCAATCAGAAGCCATCTGTAGGCTTATCTCTTCATTAACAATCATACCTGTAGCTAGTTTTAAAGAGTTTATTTCTTTTTCTATTGGTTTTAAATATCCATTATATTCTGACAATTCATAACCAAAAGGTATCGTAGATGTGACTCTTCTTATGTAATCTTCAGGAATACTTTCATTCATCTTATGCAGGTTCCATGTCTATAACAACACTTTCCTTTGAAGGAAGAATAAATAATCCTCCTTGTACATTATGATCTACATTCATTCTTTCTACTTTAGTTACTCCTACTCTGTCTAAAATAGACTGTGCAGCCTGTAACTTATTAGATACTTGAGGTATAGGCACATTAGATTCCATAACCTCAATCAATTTAATGGCAGCTTTTGGTGCATTATGAGCTAAAAGGTTTTGGGCTAAATCCACTAATTCATCTTTAACGCTATTTATAACTTGATAATGGTTCCCCGAATAACCAGCTAACTCCGCAGATAATTTAAGATCACCTCCTGTTTCAACCACTTTATCTAAAAAAGTTTGTTGCTTCTCAGTAAGCTGCCGTTGTCTTTTATTATCTTGTAAATAATTCATGTGCTATAGTATATACCTTATTTTAGATTCTGTCAATAAATTTCTGAAAATAATTCTTGACAGAATTAATTTTCAAGTGTATGATAGAGTTATCAACACGGCAGGGTTGCATAGTAACAAATAGGACTATATAGTCTTTATAGTTGCGGTAGACTGGTTCACACTGCAAAGTTCCTAAAAATATTTGTAATTGCTATCTATACCACCCGGGGGGTAGGTGGTACATGCCTAGCCCCTAGAACATAGCAAGACTAGACAGTTTAGATAGCTCATCAGCTTGAAGTACAGCTTTCTACAGCTAACTTGTGATGCATATCTGTAGAGCTTCCTCTAGTTCATGTAGCTCACTAAGCTCTTTTAGGATTCCTAACACCACGCATAGATTCTAAAGCAGCCTTATACTTCAAAGACTTAGCAAGTTTTGTAGCCCTACATTTCCTTTCCAAATTTTACCATCTTTCTAATATTTACCACCGTACTCCACCCCCTTTAATTTATGCAGGGGGATTCCGTACTCCTCCTGTAATTTTATTTTGTTCTTTAACATAACATAAGGAAATGATATGGCTACTAGGAAATTCAGTACTGAACCCGGTTCTGGTAAAACTTGCTACGGTGCTATCAGCAAAAGATTCTCCAGCTCGCCTGACTTTGAATCTATCACGGAAGAAGAGGCACAGAAGCGTGGAGTTAGGTCTGCTGATTACTTGGCAAGAATCCTAAAAGAAGTCTGCGAAGACAAGCAACTTAGTGAGCTACAGGCTAAGACGCTCTTAAACTCTCCAACTCTAACACATCTACCGGAATCTCTACAGAAGCTTACGATAGACAAGTTAGCTAAGAGACGCTTGAGCGTTCCGAAAGCTTGGTACTTCATAGCTGATGAGGCCGAGCGACAGAAAGCTTACGACAGCCACAAAGCTGGAGCGAGGAAGCAGCTAGAAGAAGACTTAGCAGCACAAGCTGCTGATCTAAACTGGGACGCTTTACTAAGCTAATTAGTTAAGCTAAACTAAACAATAACCTCCAGGGCTAGCGAATAGCCTTGGAGGTTTTTTTTAAAAATTACTGCACTAACATGGTGTTGTTGGAGAAATTAAATGGATCTAGAAGAAAAAATTAAGTTGGGCGTTGACTTGAAGATTACTAAAGAAGTAACTGAAACTATAGATGAGTTACTTGGTCATCTTATTGAAAAAGATATTGAAGTTATCAAAAGTGTTCTTGATGATAATAGCAATAAAACATTTCAGATTGCTGCTATAAAAATGGAAACACATCTTACTGATCTTTCAATTAAAATAAAAAGAGAAAGATTAGAAGCAGCAGATATGTGGAGAGCTAATCAAGAAGAAATTAGAAGTGTAGATATAGAAACAAAAGAAGCTTATCTTCACAAAAGAATATCTGAAAAAGCTAAAGAAGCATTAGCAAAAGAAAGTGAAGACTCACCAAAAGTTTACACTCGTGATCAAATACCTTACATAACTCAGATACCTGAAGAGAGAGCAAAAGAAGTTGAAGCAGAATTAGCAAAAGAAAAAGAACAATCACCAAACCCTTACAATCATGATAAATTAGATGATAATTATATAGAGCTTCTAGATAACTAAAGGAGGTAGAAGAATGAAAAATAAACATATAGTCTTTTGGATAGAAGCACCGTATCACTTGAGATATTACAAGCAAGAGTTTAAGACCTGGAAGATGGCTAAAACTTTCTATGATCATAAAGTAAATGCTTGTTGTGATTCTACTTCTACAGTTAGTGAGGTATACTTAGTTACACCTGATCAACACTTTACACAGTTTGAAGGTGAAATGTCTGTTAGAGTTAAGGAGGCTTAGACTATGGGTAAAGTAAAGAGTGAGCTTGCTACTGAAGAAGACTTTGAACGTATTGAAAGAGAAAGCTTAGATCCTATTGAATGGAAGTGTACTGAAGTACGTGAAGAGTATGAACATTGGTTAGACACTGTAGATGAATGGCCTGAAGGTATTGACGGAGACTGAAAAGTATGCTATGTATAACATATCAGATTAAACAGGAGTTGTTATGAAGAGTGTATACAATTATAATACTTATGCAGAAAAAATTAATTATCTCAGACATAAACTAAAAGGAACTAAAGTAAAGAATGATACTGGATTAACAGCAGTATCTACTTTACTTGGTTTAAAGAGATCTACTTTACAGAAACGTTTAGCTAATAAAGTATATCGTTATGAATTTGATCTAGCTGCTGATGCACTTATTGAAAGACTGCATGAGACAGATAGATTAGATAAGTTTACTCATGTTATGAGTTGACTTTCCCACTGTGAAAAACCCTCTCGTTCCTGTGAGGGTTTTCTCACTTAATTTAACTATTGGAGAATAAAATGAACGTATTTACGTTAGACCATAGACACTCTCAGAGACAGAACATTATAAATGATCTGGGTATGATGGGTGATGCAGTTGATTTCAAAACTCATTTAGAAGATATGTATATATCAGATAATGGTCTTCATGTTGACAGAAGAGTAAGTGGTAAAAAAGTATTGCTTAATTCTGATACAGGAGAACAGTTATCAGTTGTTGGTGAAAATTATAACAACCCTTTGAGTCATGCAGAACAATTCAGAACTGTAGAACGTAACATAGTTAACTCAAAGCTAGATTTATCAGAGATGACTAGAACAATAGATGTCTCTCATAATGGAGCTAGAGCTTATGCTCGTTGGACTTTCCCTGCTCATCAGATTGATGTAGGTGGTACGGGTCTTGTTAACTTAGAAGTATTAAGCAGAAATAGTTTTGATAATACTTGGCCTACAGTTATGGAAGGCGGTGCATACAGATTAGTCTGTACAAACCTTATGGTTCTTGGTACTGTTATTGCTTATTCAAAGCAACGGCATACAAAGAATATTAATTATGAAGGTGGTGCAGTACAGGTTATGAATTGCTTAACAGCTTTTATGGCAGAGTCAGAAAAATGGAATCACTGGTACTGTACAAAGGTTACAGATGCACAAGCATTTAGAATCTTTGCTAAAGTATGTGATAACAAACACGCACTAGCTAGCTCAGAAGCTATTGAAGATGGTTCAGCAAATCTTTATGATGTACTTGACAAAGCTACAAAGAATAAAGATGGATCAGATAAGAAGCGAGGTGGTCTTACTAATCTATGGAGATTATGGAGATTCCACTACAAGCCAGGTATAGGTGATAACCTCTGGTCTTTGTACAATGTCTTAACTGATTGGGCTACACACCATCAGGGTACAACAAGTACCTCTTCTAATAACTTAGTCGCTCTCCAGACTAAGGCAAGTAAGGAAGTTAAAGACTTAGTAGTAAAAGATAATCTATTTAGATTAGCTGCTTAGAGGGGTCTTCTCCAACATCCTGGCTATGATGTTAAACTAGCCACCTATCTAACTGGAGGGATTAATGAAAACTAAAATAAGATCTGCAAGATGTAGCAGGTGCAATACCTTTACGCCTTACTTTTGTATGGTTAAAGATAATGACAAGCTACTGTGCGTAGGTTGTGCTATGGATAAACCAAATCGTAGGAGAAAGAATGAAACCTTACATAATAAAAGGATTTAATATAGCTCATTACTTAGATAATAAACTAAAGTATGTACCACTTAAAGGAGATCAAGATCAACTTTGGGATTACATATGTAATAAACTTTATCTATCAAAGAGTTGTTGGACTTATACAGAATGGCAAAAAGCTATCAAAGAAATAATGGAAAGTGAACTTACAGTAGGAGAATATTTAAATGAATTTTCATAGCCTTTTAACTTTACGTCACTGGTATTATTTATTTGGTGATCTTGATTATTGGTATGAAGAAGATAAACAAGATTGGTTTGAGTTTGAACAAATGTCAAAAGCCCAAGGCTTTTTTGCAGATGGTAAAAGAGGTTCGTTAGTATGAGCAGTAGTTTAAAAGTAGGAGACCAGGTACTTTGGAGAGACAGGTGGGGTGCAGCACCTCCTAAAAAAGTTACAATTAAAACTATAGAGGTATGTGTAGAAGAAGATAATAAACATGGAACAGAAGTACCAGCAGTTGATTGGGATTTTGCTGATGGAAGATACATAATAGTAGACTTTGAAGAGAACGATCACTGGTCTTGGGGCTATCAAATAAATAAACTAAATGATCATTGGGAAGGTTATGAAAACTAGAATACATATTAATCAACATAATATTAAAAAGGATATGATTTCTGAAGATCCAAATGCTTATCCTGTTATAACTGTAAAAGATTACAAACAAAACAGGAAAGGTAACTATGCGGAGATTAAAGATATTGACGGCAATGTTGTTGCTAGAATTATTTATTCTCCATTCAATCCATTACCCTGCGGAGCTAAATGCTGGGTAGAAACAAACTTGGAGGTAGATGTTAGACATGAGTCACTATGCACATCAGGAATTGCTTGAGAGTCTTTATGACGATGCTCTTGAAGAAGGGCTAGAAGATGAAGAAGAAATAAATAATTATATAGAAGAAAAGTTAAAGGAAAAAGAATAATGCCTCAATTTCAAGTAGACATAACTAGAACTGTTACTAACCGTTATTTTGTAACTGCAAAGGATTATGAAGAAGCTGAAGATATTGCTTTATTCGGAAATCTTGATCCAGTTTACATTAAGGATGGTGATGAAGTAATTGATACAGAGGAAATAAAATGAAAGTACCTAAATACATCTTTACAAAAATACCTAATGATGAAGAAGGTAATGAGTTTGTAGAAAAGTTAAAAAAATATCTTAATAAAGATAGATACGAGCTACAAAAAAGAGGCCAAGGATTAATTGATGGTGTAGATTGGAGGCTCTACACTCACGGTCAACCAATAAGTAAATCAACTTATTTAAGAATTTATATAAAGGATAAACTAAATGAATGTTCTTATAGCCTATGAGTGTAGTGGTAACACTCGCAATGCTTTTAGAGATTTAGGCCACAATGCTTTTTCAGTAGACTTAAAACCCTCTAAAGATGATAGTCCTTTTCATTTTACTTGTGATGCATTAGAAGTAATGATGTGCCACAATGCTATAGCAAATGCAGACCAGTGGGATTTGATTATCATGCATCCTGAATGTACTGCATTAGCTGTATCAGGTAATTCTACTTATGCTAAAGGAAAACCTAAACATCATAAACGAGTAAAAGCTATTTGTTATACAACATCAGCATTTTACTTGGCACAACGCTGCGCTAAGTCAGTATGTATGGAGAATCCTGTGGGTGTGCTACCTATTAAGGCAACTCAATACATACAGCCTTATCAGTTTGGGCATCCAGAATCTAAAAAAACTGGTCTATGGTTACATAATCTTGAACCTCTTAAAGAAACTAACAATGTCAAACATATATTTGACAAGTTACCTAAGAGTGAACAGCAACGATTACATTGGTTGCCTCCTAGTAAAGATAGAGCAGAAATAAGATCTATTACTTTTCTAGGAATAAGCAAAGCTATGGCAGAGCAATGGGGAGGAAAACATGATATAAAAAAATAATTGTTGACGCATAGTTATATAGTTAGTAAACTTACTAAACTTAACAAGTACTAAAGGAGATTTAGATATGGCTACGATTGAAGGCAAAGCTTATTGGGCATCAGTTGCTCAACCTAATACTAAGTTTGAACCTGTATATACAGTTGACTTGGTTGTTGATGATAAGATTGCAAATGACTTTGCAGCTAGAGGATTCAAGATCAAGCAGATGGAAGCTGGTTCTGCACTAAGTATTAAAAGAAAAGTAGTTGATAAGAAAGGTAATACCAGAGAGAAGCCCAGGCTACTAGATGCTGAAGGCAAAAGAGTAGATGTTCTTATTGGCAATGGATCTGAAGTTCGTGTTCAATATAATGAATGGGAGACTACTAATCAGTTTGGTAACTTCAAAGGACTTGATTTGATGGGTGTACGCATATTAAATCTTGTACCTTATGGTGGTAGTAAGACTGATGCAGATGAGCTTGGTGAACTTGCTGAAGAGGAGTTTTAATCATGGCTGAAGATACACAAGTTAAACCTTGGACTTATACTACAGATGTTGGAACTTATGACGTTAGTAAATTTACTGATGAAGGTAAGACAGCATTTCTTATTCTGTTAGAAACAGATAAAGATTTACAAGCACTCAAAAAACAAACGGCAAAACTTAATAGGGCAATAGTAGGCTTTAATCAAGATATTGCTGAACAGTTAACTGATGAGATGTTAGTAGTTGAAGAAGAAACAGAAGAGGAGGATGTTGTTTCTTCAGAAAGTACAGAGATTTAATTCTTTCTCTCTGTTCGGGTGCAACCCTCTTTATCGGGGGTTGCCCCTCACTTCTTAATTAATTATATTTGGAGATAATATGGCTTTTGTTAAGTACCATGTTGCATGTCCGTCATGTGACAGTTCTGATGCTGTCAGTGTGAATGATGATGGATCAGCAAAATGTTTTAGTTGTGGAGAGTTCTTTCCTAATTATGATAAACCAGTAGATATAAAAGATATGTATACACAAAAGAGAGTAGATATGAAAGTTCACTTTAATTCAGATAGTTTTGTAGGAGTATTTGGAAAACTAACTGATAGAAATATATCAGAAGAAACTGCAAAGAACTTTGGAGTTAGAGTAGTTTACGATACAGAAGGTAAAATAAGTAAACATTATTATCCTTATTACAAAGGTAATACTTTAGTAGCTTATAAAATCAGAAACATAAACAATAAAGGTTTTAAAAGTGAAGGTGACATACAAGAAGCAGGATTGTTTGGTCAGCAAGTATGTAATGCTGGAGGAAAATATATAACAATTACAGAAGGAGAGTGTGATGCACTTGCAGCATATGAACTTACAGGAAGTAAATGGCCTGTCGTATCTATCAAAAATGGAGCACAAAGTGCTACAAAAGACATTAAGAAAAACTTACAGTTCTTTGATAACTTTGAAAATATCATTATATGTTTCGATAACGATAAACCTGGGCGTGATGCTGCTAAATCTGTAGCTGGTTTATTTCCACCTAACAAAGCTAGGATAATGAATCTGCCTCAAGGTTACAAAGATGCAAATGATATGCTTATGGAAAACAAGCATAAAGAATTTGTAGATTGTTTCTGGCAAGCAAAAACTGTAACTCCTGCTGGTATTATCAGAACATCAGAACGTATGATTGAATGGAAAGATCGTACTAAAAAAGAAAGTACACCTTATCCCTGGCAAGGACTTAATGACAAACTGTTTGGTATTAGAAAAGGAGAACTAGTTACATTTACTGGCGGTACAGGTCTTGGTAAGTCTAGTATCACAAGAGAGTTAGAGCATTGGTTCATTAATCAAACAGATGATAAGATCGGTATCATTGCATTAGAAGAAGATTGGAGGAGAACAGTAGATGGTATACTTTCAATAGAAGCAAATGATAAATTATATATTGAAGAGATACGAAGCAGATATAATGAACAAGAACTGGATGGTCTTTATCATCATGTGCTTGGTACAGACAGAGTATTTATTCACGCTCATTTTGGTATCAATAGTATTGAAGAAATATTTTCTAAACTAAGATACTTAATTATTGGATGTGATTGTAAATGGATCATTGTGGATCACTTGCATATGCTTGTATCTGCTTTGTCAGAAGGAGATGAACGTAGAGCTATTGATAATATAATGACACAGCTTCGTAGCCTCGTAGAGGAAACAGGAGTAGGCTTATTGCTTGTATCACACTTGCGTAGGGTATCAGGTAATGAAGGCCATGAGAACGGCGTAGAGGTCAATCTAAGCCATCTCAGAGGTAGTCAAAGTATAGCTCAACTATCTGATTGCGTAATAGCATTAGAAAGAAACCAGATGGCTGAAGATAAAACAGAAGCCAATACAACCAGGTTACGAGTTCTTAAATCTAGATACACTGGTGATGTAGGTATAGCTACCCATTTACTTTATGATAAAGATACTGGTAGATTAAAAGAATACACTCCAGAAGATCCTGTGGATGAGCTTGTAGATGACTTACCTTTTTAGGAGACTAAATGAAACTTGTATTTGACATAGAAACAGACGGCCTTGGTGCATCAGTAATCTGGTGCATCGTGGCTAAAGACTTAGAAGATAATAGACTTTATACTTTTGATCCTTCTCAAATAGATGAAGGAATCAAATTGTTGGAAAAAGCAGATATATTAATAGGACACAATATTGTTGGATTTGATATACCTGTACTCAAGAAACTAACTAACATATCTTTTAAAGATAAAAAGGTTATAGATACGTTGGTACTTTCTAGATTAGCAAATCCTGAAAGAGATGGACACAGTTTAAAAGCCTGGGGATTTAAACTTAACTATCACAAAGGATTGATGGAGGAAGCAGACTTTACTGAATACTCTGAAAAGATGATGGAGTATTGTATCAATGATGTAGAACTAAATGCATTAGTATTTAATACAGTATTGAATGAGCTTGATGGTTTTGATGGAAGATGTATAAAGATTGAACATGAAGTTGCAGACATCTTAAAGAAACAAGAGAATCACGGATTCCTATTTGATGTAGCAAAAGCAGATAAACTTCTTGCTACATTAAGAGAAAGTAAAGCAAATATAGAATGTGAAGTACAGAAAGTATTCTTACCTAAAAAGGTAAAGATAAAAACAGTTGTACCTAAATTTAAAAAAGATGGTACTTTATCAAGACAAGGCTTGACATATGAAGAGTTTTCATGTTTAGTTCAAAGACCTAAAAATAATATACTTGCATTTGACAGGTTTAAAATACAAGAATTTAATTTAGGATCAAGAAAACAAATAGGTGAGTATCTCCAAGAGTTTGGATGGAAGCCTAAAAAGTTTACTCCAACAGGCCAGCCTATAGTTGATGAAGGTACTTTAAAAACTGTAGAAAATATACCTCAAGCAAAACTTATAGCAGATTTTTTAATGCTGCAAAAAAGAATAGCACAGGTAGAATCATGGTTTAAGTATCTAGGCAAAGATGACAGAGTTCATGCATTTGTAATACATAATGGTGCAGTGACATCTAGAATGTCTCATGTTAAACCAAACCTGGCTCAGATACCTGCGTCTTATAGTCCGTATGGAAAAGAATGTAGGTCGTGCTGGATAGTACCAGAGGGATATAAATTAGTAGGAATAGATGCTAGCGGATTAGAATTAAGAATGTTAGCTCACTATATGAATGATAAGGAGTACACTAATGAAATCATTAACGGAGATATACACACCAATAATCAGAGACTTGCGGGACTTGAATCAAGAGATCAGAGTAAAAAGTTCATCTATACATTCTTGTACGGCGGGGGAGATCTCAAAATTGCTGAAGTGGTCGGAGGAAATAGAAGGGCTGGCAAAGAACTTAGAAGACGTTTCCTGCGTAATCTACCATCACTCGCTAAACTTAAAGAAAGAGTTGAAAGAGCTTCAGCAAAAAGATACTTAAAAGGTTTAGATGGTAGGAGGATTACAATTAGATCTGAACATGCAGCACTAAATACATTGTTGCAAAGTGCAGGAGCTATTGTAATGAAACAAGCATTAATTAATTTAAACAATAAAATAAAAGAAAATAACTTGAATGCAAACTTTGTTGCAAACGTCCACGATGAATGGCAGATTGAAGTTGCAGAAGGAGAAGCTGAAACATTAGGTAAGTTAGGAGTCGAAAGCATTAAACAAGCAGGGTTAGATTTTAATCTACGCTGCCCTCTAGATGGAGAGTATAATGTTGGAACTAATTGGTCAGAGACACACTAATGTCTGAAATGGATAAAGATTTAGAAGCTTGGTACAGACGAGATGACGATGAAGCAGATAAAACTTTTTTAGAATATGAATGTGGGCCAATCTCATGGAGAATAAAAGATGGTATAAGATGGGTTTACTATTGTGATGATGTTTGGGTCTCAGAACAAGGAGAGTATGAAATATGGTAAGAAAAATTAAACACGCACCAAGTAGAATAGGAGACTTAGCAGAGCACTATGCTATAACCTATTTATGGGATAAAGATTATCATGTTTTTAAGAACTGTGGCTGTACAGGCCCAATAGATATAATAGCTATAGATGGTGAAGGTACTATAAAACTTATAGATGTTAAGTCTTATAAAGATGGTAGGTTGTCTTCCAGATCTCAACTGCAAAAAGAATTAGGTGTTGAGTATTTGCATTATAATTCTAAAACAAGAAAACTAAGATTCATAAATCATAGGATAAACAATGAGTGAATATAAATCAGAAGCTGGTCATTGGTATGATAGGGAGGGTAATCCTCAATACACTATTGTAGGAGCTAATGGTAAAGAAAGAAATACTACTTTACGAGATGCCAGGAAAGAAGGATTTGTACCTTCGGTAACTACTATCATAGATCTGTTAGCTAAACCATCATTGGAAAACTGGAAGATTGATAGAGCACTAGAAGCAGCTATTCAATTAAACAGGAAAGATGATGAAGCAGATAAAGATTATATTAATAGATGTAAAGTAGCTTCTAAAGAAATAGGAGTAGATGCTGCAAGAGAAGGTACAAAGATACACGCTATCATAGAAAAAGGTTTCTTAGGGCATGAAGATAGCAAGATATATAACGATATAAAGTATCTATTAGATGAACATTTTCCTGGTGAGCAGTGGATAGCAGAAGCATCCTTTGCATCTAAGATGGGATATGGAGGTAAAATAGATTTATATTCTAAATCAGGAGTATTTGTAGACTTTAAAACTAAAGACAACTTAAAAGGCAAAGACATATCTAAAATGGTGTATGACTCGTATGGTATGCAGTTATCAGCATACGCACAGGGTTGTGAGTTTGTCAGAGCAGAAAGAGTATCTTTGTTTGTTGATAGAAAAGATACAGATATAATACTGATGCATCATTGGAGTGAAGATACATTTGATAAACATAGAGAAATGTTTAACAGTTTATTAACTTATTGGAAGCTGGTAAAAAATTATGATTCAGCAGAGCAAAAAACAGAAGCTTAATAAAAAAGTATACGATCTAACTATAGAGTGGTTAGACAGTATACTTCCTGATGGAGAAGTAACTGAAGCATTAATGCAGAAGATGATACCCAAAGAAAGATATTTTTTTTCACAAGGACAAATTAGATTAAATGCTTACACTTATAAGTGGTTTAGAAAACGTGTAAAGAAAGTATCTAGATTAAAAAGTATTGAAGAAGTTACACTACAAGATATAGAAAATGCGTAAGAAAAGAGTTAAAAGACCTATAGAAAAGGATGTTCCTGAAGGTTATGATTCTAAATGGGAGGCAGCACTACACAAAAGATTATTAGATTCCTGGGACTTACACACACAAGAAGTCCCTTATATAGTAGAGCATAAATATAATCCAGACTTTGTAAAAGTTATTGATGAAAAGACAATTCTAATAGAAGCTAAAGGAAGATTCTGGGATTATCAAGAGTATAATAAATACATATGGATAAAGAAAGCTTTACCAAAAGATTATGAGTTAGTATTTCTCTTTGCCTCTCCTTCTGCTCCGATGCCCTATGCTCGTCGCAGAAGGGACGGCACAAAATTTTCTCACGCTGAATGGGCTGAGAAAAATAAATTTAAATGGTATTCAGAAAAAACATTTCCAGAGGAGTGGACATGAGTATAGATAATGCAACACCAGCAGAGTGGGATGAAGTTAATAAATTAGGAGAGTCTTATTCAGATTTAATTAATTCTACTATGACAGATAATGTAAATCACCCGCCTCATTACAATAAAGGAAGTATAGAATGTATACAGGCAATACAAGCTATGCTTACACCTGATGAGTTTGTAGGGTACTTACGTGGTAATTCTTTAAAGTATCGCTGGAGGATGAGGTATAAAAGTAATCCAGTTCAAGATATGGAAAAAGCTGAATGGTATGAAAAGAAGCTGAAACAGTTTTGGCTGGAGAATCGGGATGACTTGGGATAGAAAGTCTGAAAGACGTAACAGCTTTGAAAAAAAACGTAGAAGCAAAAACAAAAGTTTAAACAAACGTAGACGAAAGGAAAAGGCTATAGAAAAGGATGATATAAATGACATTAGAAATTACCGTTGATTACGAAAAAGAAAAGTTACTTAATGATTTTAGTTTAAATACAATTAAAGATAGGTATTTGTGGAATGATGAAAAATATGCTCAAGATGCTTATAAAAGGGCCTCTATATTTGGTGCTACTTATAAAGGAAATGTTGACACAGATTTGGCGCAAAGGCTTTACGACTATAGCAGTAGTAATTGGTTTATGTTCAGCACTCCTATACTTTCTAACGGGGGAACTACTAGGGGTATGCCTATTAGTTGCTTCCTCAATTACGTGCCTGATTCGCGACATGGCCTTTCTGCTCACTATGATGAGAACATATGGCTTTCAAGTTCTGGTGGAGGAATCGGAGGATACTGGGGAAAAATTAGGTCTAATGGCACTGCAACTACTAACGGTAGTCGTTCTTCTGGATCTATACCTTTCATGCATGTCGTAGATTCTCAGATGTTAGCGTTCAACCAGGGCGTTACCAGAAGAGGATCATATGCAGCATACATGGATATATCTCATCCAGAGATAGAAGAGTTTATTAATATGCGTAAGCCTACAGGTGGAGATTTAAATAGAAAATGTTTGAATCTCCATAACGGAGTAAACATAACTAATAAGTTTTTAGAAGCCGTAGAAAACAATTCTTTTTGGGATTTGATAGATCCTAATACACTTAATATAGTTAAAACAGTAAAAGCAAGATCGTTGTGGTTTCAATTACTACAGGTTAGATCTGAGACAGGAGAGCCTTATTTAGTTAACATAGATAACTGTAATGATGCTATGCCTGAAGAGCAAAAGAAACTAGGATTGCGTATAAATCAAAGTAACCTTTGTTCAGAGATTACACTACCTACAGATGAAGAACGCACAGCAGTATGTTGTTTATCTAGCGTAAATCTAGAATACTTTGATGAATGGAAAGATCACCCACTGTTTATTAAAGATTTAGTAACTATGTTAGATAATGTATTAGAAACATTTATTGATAATGTAGTTAACTTAAAAGGAGTTAATAATAAAATAGATTCATACACGGAGTTTTTAGATTATGTTAAAGTTGACAAAGAAGGGTACGCAAAAGCCGCTTATTCAGCATATAGAGAACGCGCAGTTGGACTTGGAGCGATGGGGTTTCACAGTTATCTACAGCGTAATTCAATTCCTTTTGAAGGAATGTACGCCTCCTCCTTCAATAACAGATGCTTTAAGTATATCAAAGAACAAGCTGAACAAACTTCTAGACTTCTTGCTGATGTTCGTGGTGAAGCACCTGACATGGATGGTAGTGGCAAGCGTAATGCTTGTCTTCTTGCTATTGCTCCTAATGCCTCTAGTAGCATTATATGCGGTGGAACGAGCCCTTCAGTTGAGCCAGTCAGGGCTAACACGTTTACGCATAAAACGCTAACAGGATCTTATAAAGTAAAAAATAAATATTTAGAAAAAATTCTTGAAGAAAAAGGTATTAATACAAAAGAAACCTGGCAAGAGATTGCAGCTAATGAAGGATCTGTACAAACTTTAAAAGAACTGTCGGAAGAAGAAAAAGAAATATTTAAAACAGCACCAGAAATAAATCAAATATGGATTATAGAACACGCAGTACAAAGACAAAAGTATGTGTGTCAAAGTCAAAGTATTAATTTATTTTTTATACCTCCTAAAGCTACAGAGTCTCAAGAAGTGCATGATGAGTATTTAGAGTATATAAATGGTGTGCATTGGAAAGGAATAAAGAATCTTAAATCTTTATATTATCTTAGATCAAACGCTGCAAGAAATGCAGAGAATGTAAATATTAAGATACCAAAAATTAACTTAGAAGAAGAGGAGTGTATAAGCTGTGAAGGTTAAACTAACATTATTATTATTTTTATTAACAGGCTGTGCTAGTGAAAACTACAAGCCTAATAGTTGGTACTTTAAAGGACCTGATTATGTAAACTGTACGCATGACAAAAGACTTTTAGAAGTCTGTGAAAAAATGGGGCCTTATTGGGTATGTGAATGTAAATACACATAGGAGGAACTATGGGGAGAGAAATAACAGGATTTATAATCTTAGTGGTTACATTAGGATTGTTAGGCTTTTCAATACTTGCATGGCCTGATGATTTAAGTAAAGCAGAGCAACAGTATTATGATTCTAAATCAAGATGTGAGGATTACTCATGGCAGATTTAACACATGATAAGTGCGGTACTCCTGGCTGTTGTGGAGAGTGTAAAGATGATCATCCAATATATAAATGTCAGTTTTATATATGGGAAGAAAACAGATTAACTAACTACACAGAATGGATAAACTATTATAGAAAACAAGAAGAGGAGGAAAAACGTGAAGGAAAGCATTATACAAGCATTGAAGAACTCTCTAGAAGCATCAGCTGATAGGCATAGAGTTAATGTATCTATACTACTAACTAATAATGTAGGCGTTGCAGAACATCCTGACATATTACAAACAATAGAAGACGAGCTAGAAAAGATAGCTAATTATCAAGACAAATTGGAGGCGTTACGTGAGTTTATTGGCGACTAGAAATTATTATAAACCTTTCGATCATCCTTGGATGTTTGATTATTATGTAGAACAGAATCAGATGCATTGGTTTCCTGAAGATGTACCACTGCATAATGACGTAAAAGATTGGCAAGAATTAGATACAAATGAAAAGAATTTACTCACTCAAATATTTAGATTGTTTACTCAATCAGATGTAGATGTAAGCTCTGGATATGTAGATAGGTATATGCGTATCTTTAAAAAACCAGAAGCTAGAATGATGATGGGAGCTTTTAATAATATGGAAAGCATACATCAACACGCTTATAGTTTATTGTTGGATACAGTAGGTATGCCTGAATTAGAATACAAAGCTTTTGCAGAATATGAAGCTATGTCTGATAAACATGAGTATGTAAATAATATTAAAGTTACTGCTAATAATAAAGAGTCAATAGCTAAAGCACTTGCAGTATATTCAGGATTTACTGAAGGTCTTCAGTTGTTTAGTAGTTTTATAATACTACTTAACTTTCCTAGATTTGGAAAGATGAAAGGCATGGGACAGATTGTTACATACAGCATACGTGATGAGTCACTTCATGTAGAAGCAATGACAAAGTTGTTTAGAGAGTTTATACAAGAAAATATAGATATATGGACAGATGATTTTAAGAAAGAAATATATCAAGCTTGCAGAGAGATGGTAGCTTTAGAAGATAAATTTTTAGATCTTGTGTTTGAAATGGGAGATATAGAAGGTCTGACTAAGAAAGAAGTCAGTCAATATATAAGGTACATAGCAGATAGAAGACTGCTACAGTTAGGATTAAAACCTAATTATAAAGTAAAAGATAATCCTCTTGGATGGTTAGATGAAGTCCTGGGAGTAGAACATCAGAACTTCTTTGAGGGTAGAGCAACTGCATACATGAAAGCTGGACTAAGAGGTAATATGAATAAATTAACATTTGGATAAGGGATATATATGAAAGAAGGAAATATTTATACGTTTAAAGTAATAATAGATAATACAGGGATGCTTGTCACTGAGACAAGCTACCTGCCTATTAATAAGATACAAGAAGTATTTAAGAATAAAAACGATGTTAAGTTAATTAATAAAGTTTTAGATGAGTGTAGTTGTAAGCTAAGTAATATGCATAAATACTTAGAGGATGAGTTAGCTGCTTTAAATTAATTATTTAACAGCTTTAACGTGTAGTCTTTGTCTTGTAAGAATTTTATCACTTGTTTTTAGCACGAAGTCAGAGTGGCTTCTTATCATTTCCAGTAGTTGTAGTTTTATATCAGGATCTTCAGCCTCAGTGAAAGCCCCACCTAAATAAGAAATAGCATCTGTATTTAGTCTGAGTGTGCTGGTTTCTGGAGATTCTATAAAATGTATCATTTCTTCCATATTTCATTCTCCATCTTTAATTGTTTTTTCTATCTCTTGTATTTTATTTTCAATATAATTTAAACGCATATTCTGTTCTGCATCGTCTGGTAAACTACCTATTTCTCCTCTAGGCCACTTGATACGGAACTCACTATTGAGATCAATAGCAATCTTATTTATTTGTTCGTTGTGTTCTAAAAAAGTTAAACGCTCTGTTATATTAAAGTAACCCATAACAGCCACTGCTGTACCACCTAGTAAAGCTACCAAGTTTCTAACAGGTATAGTTACTTCTGAGTTTTCATTTATTTTTGCTGCCACTACCATTTAACCTTATGTGACCAATACCTTGCACTTAGCTTAGAAGGGTTAGCATCTTGTGCATTATGCCTGGCGTAATATGATCTTTTACGAGCCTTATCTTTTTTAGATTTAGGATTTTTACCGGCACCTCTAACACCTTGTTGACCAAAACGAATAGTTTTAATCTTATCACCTTGTTTAGCTACAACAACATGAGATTTAGTAGGATGTTTAGGAGTGCGTTTAGGTTTGTTATAACCAGATACACCTGCCCTAGCTAATCTAGGATCTTTCTTAGATTTACCACCTTTTTTATAGTCTTCTCTCACGACTTCCTCCTATAGCTCCTAGTTTTCTTTGCAATCTTTTTAGGTTGTTTGCTATGTTGTTTACCTTTCTTAGTATCTTCTCGCTTCTTTTTAGTAGTAGCTGCATACTCAGAAGATGATAAAGCTTTTATAGCTGCTGAAGGCAAATAACGCTCTCCAGTTTCACTAGACTTCTTACCAGACTTAGTGCGCCACTTCTGTTTTGTCCATGCTTTTAAAGACCTTTGCGATTTCTTTAATGCCATTATTGATTATGCCTTTTATCTTGTTGTTGTTTGATTCTTTCTTTAATTTGTTTTTCACTTTCTACCTCTTGTTGGCTTTGCTTTGCCATGCTTCCTCCTTATAGCTTCTTTGCCTCGTTTAGCAATCTCAGCTTGTTTAAATTTGCCAGCTACTTTAGCTCTTTGCTCTAGTACAGTTAGTATCTGTATTTTACGAGCAAAAGGTTTCTTTACATTTTTTACTTTACGAACAGTATCTCTAGCGTCTTGGACAGTAGCAAACTTAATACCTACAGTATCTTTAGGATTCTCATCAGTATATAAACGTCTGCCACTGCCCTTGGGCTTTTTACCTGTCCCTTTTTTAGGGTCTGCCATTCCATTTAACTCCACGATAAGAGCCTGATTTCATTTTAAAGTCTTCAGTATTGCCAGAGTGTTTTACTCCTCTATATATACCGCCTCTAACAATCTTTTCATCCTCTTGCTTCTTCTCTTGCACACGAACACCTCTATAGAATTTACCCATAGTATACCTCCAGAAAGTATTGCGTTCCTTCAGCACTATAGCTTACTTCCGTCCCATAAGGGATGAACGTGGTCTTTAGTTTATTTGTAGCCTCCTCCTTTGGCTTTATATTGCTTTGCAAGCATCTGAGCCTTACGAGCAGACCACTGCCCTGGCTTACCGCCCTTAGAACCAGCTTTAATTCTATTAAATAGGTTCTTTCTCATAGTAGGCTTAGTATAATTACCAGCCTGATTAACTTTAGATTTAGTTTTAGTTTTTTTCTTTTTAGCAGCCACTATTCATCCTCATCTTTTTTAATCATTGGATCTCTAAACAAATATTTACTTCCAGCTTCGTTAGCAGGTATTACTCTAACTTCGCAGTAAGCTTTAAAGTACCTAGTCTCACCTCTAGTAAAGTTATGTTTATGTACACTTTGATACACTAATGCGTCACGATACTCAAGACAAGAAGTAAGTTCTTGAAAATAAAGTTCTAAACCAGTAGGTACATTACCAGAAGAAAGTAAAACTAAAACAAAGATCATAACAGTATTCATAATCTTCTCTTCTTAGTAATAGCCTGTCTTATTTCTGCTTGAGGAGCTACTAGCTCCCATGTCAGCATTTCTACATCTACTTGATGTGCAGTCCCTAAAACTCTAGACATAGTATTTCTTACATATATTTGTGCTCCATACCCACACTGTTGATGGTTATGTTGCAGCCAAGCTATAGCAACCTTGTGTCTCTTAGCAGGAGGATTAACTAGCTGTAGATTATTCCACTCTCTAAGATCACAATACAGATTTGGATTTTCAGGATCGTAATTTACTTTTGCAGAAGAGCTTGTACTAGAGCTTGGATTTGTTGATTCGTTTGCTCCTGTATTTTCTCCTGTCTGCTCAAAGATTCCACAATCGCCTGTACCTTCTGTTCCGTCACAGCTACTGCCTGTCCATTCGCCTGGGCCTTTTTTACGGCTTCCTCCGCTATAGCTTCAATCCTTTCACGATCATTACTAGCATGAGCCGTGTTAGCCTGTAATACACCCCAAGATACAGCAATAGTTAAACACCCGATAACCATTGGTAATGCCCATGTAGGGACTTTAATACTTCCATCACTCATATTACTTCCTCTTATTCATTATTCCCATTACGGATCTTACTCCAAAAGATGCTGCTATAATTACAGATAGAGCATACTGATACCATTCAGGCATAGCTTCTAATGCTTTAAATCCATCCTGCACATACTGTACTGTGCTAGGAAAGAAACAAAGTATTAATGGCACACTAAATAGCACTGTAAGCCACTCATCTTTCCATGATTGCTGCGATGCCCTAGCCATTGCAGTCTCCCAATCAGCAGCAGACTCTGCTTGTTTTATCATTACAGCAGCTTCTGCTTCTGCCTTGGCTTTAGTCTTGGCAGTCTTACCCTCTAGCCAAGTACTTCCAAGTTTTACTAATCCATCTACTACAGGTAAAGCCACTATGCTATACCGTCACTTTCTAAAGCAATCTGCTCTAGTATTGCTTCTTGTTGCTTTTCAAATACAGCCCTATAATCTTCAAGCTTCATAAAAGGTAAATTATGTTTAGCTTGATGTAACTGATATATTTTATATACTTTTTCTAATAATTCTTCTGTGTACAAAATCATTAGTAACTCCATATCCAGGGTCTAGGTCTACTAGGACTACTTGGAATATCATCTAGATGTATAAATCTGCCTTGACCTTTTTGTTTTATGCCAATACCTTTGAACTTTAGCTCTATAGCCCCCTCAATGAGCCTGTAGGCCTTTTCTCCTTGTACCCCTATATCTACAGCTCTTCCAGTAGTATGCGCCCCAGGAGCCTTCTTACGAGCTTCTATGGGATGTTCAGCACAACGATAAGCACTAGTTACAGGAAATGCAAAACCCATATCTTCACGTAGCTGGTCTAATCTTTGCATAAAAGTATCGTTCATATCATACGCTCCGCAGTGGCTACATCTCATTTCATCCATTGTAAAGTATTTATACATATATAATTTAACCCTATTGTTTATCTGTTCTTACAACTTTAACTTTTAATTTTTTCTTTCTAGCTTCTTTAATCATATTGCCAGTTCCTTTAGACTTACCATCCCAAAAGGCTACTAACATATTTGCATTGTCAGCCATCTGTTTATTACGAACCATTCCTGCACGTTTGCCATATTTTTTCCAATTAGCAGGGTATTCATCTATTTTAAAACCTTTAGAAGTAGCATATTGTTCTCCTAATGTATCTGCACCTAAAGCTTTTCCTGATATAACTGTTACATCTTGATTATCTCCAAATAATTTATCTAATTCAGATTCTATTAAATTATAATTTTCAAAATCTCTTCCTCCAGCAACAATAACATTTACTGTATCTGTATCAGGTTGTAATTTAGAATAATCTTTATCAACTTTTAAATTTCTAAGAATCGTTTCAGTTTTAAATTTATGAGGCACAGCCTTACCGTTATCTAATATATAACCTATATCTCCTGTATTAGTATTATATTCAGCTTTATATAATTGTCCTTTTGTAACATTAATATCTGAATTAGGTTCTCCAGCTTTTACTACTATAAATTTAATTTCAGAATCTGCTTCTTCTTTTCTTTGTGGTAAGAAAGTTACAATTTCATCAAAGTTTCTTTCGTCTTGTATTCCACGTTGACCAGCAACATTCATAGAGTCAACACCTTCAGATAAATCTTCTTCAGCAGGTTTAGTATCAAAACCATATAGTTTTTTAATCTCTGCATTAGTTAAAAATTTATAAGGAACCTTTGAAGCAGTTTCATATTTAGCTTTTATTCTTTGTGCAGTATCAGTAGGAATTCTTCTAGGATTAAATTTAGAAGTATCTAAAGCAGCAAATAATTTAGCTTCTAAAGTATTTACATTATTATCTAAAGGATGATAAAGAAGTTCTTGTCCAAAAGTTATTTGTCTATTAGCAAGAAAATTAGAAGCTTGATTTATATCTAATAAATTTTTAACATCACTATTTAGTTGCCTATAAGACATCCCTGGAATAGTTTCTACCACCATATAAAGATCAAGTGGTAGTTGTTGTTGAGGATCTATATCATCTCTTATACTGGCATTATATTGCTGTCTATAAGAATTTAATAAAGCTTGTTGTTCTTGATTTAACTCTGTAATGCCAAAACTTTCAAGATCGCGCGGGTCTTGTTCATTCCAGTCCTTAATCGTAGCAAGCATAACCTCGATATGGCGAGTCTCTGCCGCAGAAAGTTTGTCACCAGCAATTGCCTTAGCAACGGCATTACGAGTTGCTAGACCTTCATTGTTATTAGGCAACTTACCTTCTGATTGCGCTTCTCGCCACCATTCCGATCTGGGAACCCAAGGAGTACGACCTAGTGATTCGCCTTCTGGACTTACAACACCCTTGCCGCCCAAGACCTCCCAGCCTGCTTCCCGAGTCATCGCGGTCAATGTCTCTACGTTTTTACTAATCTGCTCTTCAAAGGTAGGCTCGGACTCCACCAGATCAGGCGTTATTTGTTCTTGACGGTTTATTTGGGCTTCTACAGCATCTAAAGACTCTGGAGTTACTTTTTGTATAGTAAGTATCCTGCCTCCATAAATTTTACCATCAACCTCAGTTGCAGTAGTTACAACATTATAAGAACCTTTTTCTATTTCTCTTTGTAATGTAGACTGAGGAGTATTTACCTTTATAATATTATCTTCTACAGATTTAAAAAATTCTATTTTATCTTCTTGGGTAAACTCTTCATTTATTTCTTTTAGTCTTTCATCAGAAAAATTAGTATATTTGTTCTTTTCTAAAAACTGTGTATCGTCTAAAAGAAAATACCTAGTAGAAGAATCTTTTAACTCTCTAGATAGTAAAGGTGTATTAGCCCCTTTAAAAGACATCACTTTTGTAGGAACATCGGTTTCCATATAATCTTCTGGAAACAAACCTTTTATTTGAAGATCTATTAATTCTTGGTCTAATTCTCTATTTTGTTCTTCTGCTGCTTTCTTTAACTCTTCTATTTCTTGAGTTCTATTAAACATAGATTTTTGTTCTGCACTAGGAACTAAAGGCACAGTTTCTTTTTCTATAGTCTCTGTAATCTTAGTAGCTCTTTCTTGAGGATTAACAGGTTCTCTTGCAACATTAAACTCTATAGAGTCATATCCTGCTCTTTGAAAAGCTTCCATAAGTTGCTTACTTAAAACAGCATTACTATAAAAATCAGCAGCCATTTTAGAGTTTTCATCTGATGCTCTATACATATCAGCACCAGGAATACCTAACATTCTTTCATATTCTTTTTGTAAAGATATAAAAGTTTTTTTAAGTTCTGGATCTCTAATACTTTTTACAAACTCTTTATCATTTAATAACTGTGTAAAATGTTTATTAGGATTTAAAGTTCTATTTATTTTATAAGGATTAAGAGTTCTTAGATTACCTTCTTTAGCTAAAGACATTTTATCTGTAGGATTAATATCTACATAAGTACCAAAAGAATTAGAATCATTTTCTATTACATACACAGGATCTTTTACTTTAGATTCTTCTATAAATAGTTTTTCTCTAATTAACTTTTCATCTTCATCAATATTTAAAACATCATCAATTAAATATTGTCCTGCTTTCTTAAAATAATCTATAAGTACTTTACCGCCTTTTACAAAAGTTTCTCTATTAGCTTGGTCAATATAAGACTGACCTGTCATTCTATCTATGCGCTCACTAGGATTATCAGAAGCTTTAGGAACATCCTCACTTACTTCTCCTCCTTCAGTAAAGCCTAGTCTTTCTTTTTTATAATCTTTTAAAACTCGGCTATATTGTGCTCTTAAAGATGAGTCTTTTTTTTCAGGTCTTAAACCTACAGCCCTATCTATATCTTGCCCAAAATTTTTAATACTTTGTTTTAAATTTCTATCATCGCTATCAATTCCTGGAAAAGCTCTATATAAACTATATCCTGGAAGATTAGTAGTAATTAACTCACCTGGGCCTTTTCTATAAAGAATACTATCTACTACATCTCCTACAGCAGGGCCTGTAATAGCTTTAGCAGTAGAACCTATAAATCCACCGCCAATACCAGCATTCTCTTTAGCATTATATAAGTACTCTCCATATCCAAAGCCGCCCCATCTTTGTATAGCTTCAGTAGCTATTTCAGATTCAGTCTGATCGCTTCCATCAGGATTAGTAAACTTAAACCCGTTTCTTACATAATTTGTTAAAGCAGCAAAACCTGTCATTAACAAAGCAGTAGAAGCTATTTTAGCTCCTCCACGAACAGGATTTCTTGCTGCTTGCCCATAAAAGTTTTTTAAGACTGTATTACTAAAAGCAGTAGGATAACCAAGAAACTGAAATAGTATACTTCCAGCAGCGGTTTGTTGTACGTGAGGTCTAATAGAAGAAGCTTTAGAAGGATCTAGTATTACTTCATTAGTAAACCTAGCTGCACCCTGCATAACTTGGTTTTCATAAAAAGTATCCCAAGATCTTACAGCCCCATCAGGAGCATCTTGATATATTTTAGCTCCTTTAGCAGCCCACTTTTTACCACGATCTATATCAATACCTAGATCTAACAACTCTTGTGTAATTCTTTTAGCTTCTTTAGAATCAATTTGTATTTCATTTAATCTTTTTAAATGCCCAGTAATTAAGTCTTTACCCATAGTAAAAGAAGCTAACTGAACTGTTCTAGTCCACTGTGATAATAAATTAGCTTTAAAAAACCCTCTTTGTATTTTTTTAGCTATTACACCTTGTACGCCTTCTCCAGCTAAACTATCTATACGTTGAGCTATAGCTTGATCTAATCCTAAAAATACTCTATGCATTTCACGCATAGCCTCTTCTTTGCTTAATCCATGCCTATCTTGAAGCTCTCTTAAAGTATCATCTCCTATCTTTGAAGTGACATTTTTAATAGTAGATGCCATTCCTTTTGCATAAGTACTAGCTTTAACTCTAGTTAGAGGTATTAGTATCTCTGTTAAACTAGAAAGAGTAGCAAGAGGTAAATGAGCAAGCTGTTGAGAAATTTTTAAATAATCAGAAGAGTTTTGCAAATAAGTTGTATTATCTGCTAAACCTGTGGTATAATTATATAAATTAGCTAATTGATCTTTATCATTATTAGTAAGAGTAATACCATTTTCTTTTAATTCTTCTTCTATATTCTTTACATAGTTTTCATTAAACTCTTGTAAGTTACTTCCTAAAACTTTTTTTCTAGAATATAATCTAGAAGTTTGAGTAAAATAATCTCTCATTAAAGTATCAAAGTCATCATCAATAAAATCTTCTATATCAAAATCATCTAATAAAAATAATTTTCTAGGACTAAAAGATGATGGAGCTATAGTTCCTAATGCTTCAATATCAAGAGTATTTACTTGTTCTTTTTTAGAAAGCATTTCATCTATAACCTCATTAGAAACTCTATATCTTTCTTTTCTTAACTCAGGGCTTTCAGGTAAATCATCTGCAATATTTTTCTTCATTTGATTTACAGCATACATAACACTGTTTAGTTTTAATCTAGTAGCATCTACCCTTCCCCCAGGAGTAGGAAGAACCATAGGTAAATCTTCATCTATAATTACAGGAACATTAAAAGTATCTTTTATTTGTTGTATAAAAGAATCTACTTCTCCTACATCTAAAGATGAAAGATTTTCTTGCATATTTTCAAAACGAGTAGTTACTTGCATAAGCCTTGCATACTCGCTTTGCTGCCTTGGATCTGTTAATAAAGAAAGAATAACTTCATCATTAAGAGCGACAGCTTTAGATTTAACCATTATATCAGCTAATTCTTTTCTTCTTTCTTTAACTACACTCCATTTCCAGTGTCTAGGAAACCAATCATTAGGGCCTCTGTTTAAAGGTCTTTTATAAATACCTAATCTGTTACCTTCAGCTATTGCTGCATCACTTAATTTTTTTAAATCACGCACAACTTTAAGTTGAGTTTCAGTAGCTTCTGGTACTTTAGTAGCATAGTCATCTTCTTTAGATCGCATTAACTTAGTTAATACTTGTTCATTCTCTCTAGATAATTTACCTCTAGTAGTTAAAGGTCTTAAAACATCTTCATAAAGTTGTATAAACTTACCGTTATAATTATTATATGTTTCTTGATAACTTACACCTAAAAGAGCAGCACCTGATTTTATTTGAGGATCTTTTTTAAGTATTTTGTTGCCGTCTTTATCAAGTTTAAACTTGCCTTCAGCATCTAATTCATATTCTGTAGGTTGAAATTTATATACATCGTATCTAAATTTTTCTAAAAGTTGTTGTAAAGTTTTTGATGATTTAGATAAAGTTAAAAATCTAGTAGTAGGTTTACCAACTGTTTTAGATATAATTGCATCTTTTGCTTTAGAAGCTTTAAAAGCTATATCAGATTCATCAACTATACCTTCATCAGAAAACTTCATTAATGTTCTTTGCACTTCAGGAGAAAGTCTTTGCCCTGTTTTAACTACGCTTGCTCCAAATCCAGCACCTAATAAAGTTCCTAAAGCAGCAGTCCCTCCTATTTCATAAAGATTTAAACCATCTCTAAAATCTATACCATCTATACTGTCTCTTTCTTGCCTAAGATATTCATCAAGTCCTGTCCACACAGCCCCTTCAGCAGCCCCAACAAGAGCTACATTTTTAACTTTGTTATTATAATACTGCCTTAATGCTTTACTTCTTTCATCTTTAGTTTTACGCATTGTAGCAGCCCAGTTTATTTCACCTGTAGGTTCTTGGACTGTAAGTTTTTCTTTTTTAGCTACACCTAGCAAAGGCTTATCATGTTTAAAACCTTTACCTACTTTTTTTAAACCTAACCTGGTAGCATTAGCTAATCCTTGTCCACCAAACCTAGCTCCTAAAGTTCCTCCTCCAGTAAAAGGAGCAGCAATAACAGCAGCAAGAGTTAAAGGGTCAGTAATTAAATCCACTCCTGCATCAGCAGCAAAGTTTAAATATTGGCTAAAACCTCCCATATCAGCATTTTCAAAACGCTTTCTAAGATACTTATAATCTTTCTTTTGTTGATCTGTAAAGTTAGGAATATCTATAAAAGATCTAATAGCACTAGAACCTAAATTCCATTCTTCATCTCTTAAATATTCATATATGTCATCAACAGTAGTATCATCTTCTCCTATACTAGTTAAGAATCTTTCAGCTACAGAAACATATTCTTCATCATTTTCTAAAGAATCTAATGTATCTCCAACAAAACTTTTTCTTTTTGAAGTAGTATATTTAGGATTATATTTAGTCATTAACTACTCGCCACTTAAATCTGCATAAAAGTCATCAAAAAATTGTCTTTTTTCTATTTCTCTAGTAAGAACACCTTCAGCTTTAGAAGTTCCATATCCAGCATTTATTAACATTTCATCTGTAATTTTATCTAATAAACTACGAGGATACTGTTGAGCAAACATACCTTCACTAGGTCTTCTATCTATAAATGTTTTAACTAACTCTTCATCCATACTATACTTATCAGCAAGTTTAGGAATACTCAATTGAGGCAAAGGTTTTTGTTTAATTAATGTAAATTTATGCCAATTATTTTCTCCATCTTGAGATAAGGTAGCAACATCTTTATTAGTTAATCTTAATTGTTGTACTTCATCCATACTTAAATCAGTTTCTTTTAATTTTTCATTAGCTTTTTGTAAAGTATCTTCAGTTACAACAAATTTACCACTCTTTAAATCAATGCCATTTTGAATTTGAGGAATATTATTTTTTTCAAGAGCAACTTTAAAAGCAATAGTTAAATTTTCAAAATTAATACTAGCTTCATTAAGTAAAAATTTGTCTTCTGTTTCAGTTTTAAAAATATTAAGATTAGTATCTGCGTCCTCTTGTTCAAATAAAATTTCTGGAATAAGAGCTACTAATTCATCTCTTTCAAACTTCCTATTAACACCTAAAGGATTTTGCAGTCCTAACGAATCTGCGTGTTGTGTATAGTCAGCAAGTTCACCTGTCATATGTACAAGTTTAAGTTTAGCTCTAGCATTTACATTGTCAGTAGCACTCATTAAAAGTTTTATTTTCTTTTCTGTATCACGATTATCTACTTTGCCACTTTCAACATATTTTTCTAATTCAGAATTTAATTGATTTCTTAAATCTATACCATCTGCACTAGTTACTACAGGTTGACTTTTAACTTTATAAGATCTAAGAACTAAAGCATCTTTAACTTCTTGGGAATATTCTGGATAATCGTTTATTATTTTAGCAGCTTCATAATTAGTAAATATTTTACCAGGATTTTCTGTTTGAAAATCAGTAATTAAATTTTCAACGTCAGCCCTATAAAGATTATTAGTTATATAGCTAAGATCTTTTTCTTCATAATCATACATTCCTCTATATAATGCACCATTATAAAGTCTTAATAATCTTTGATCATTTGTTCTATCAGCAGGATTTTCATAGTTATCTTCTTTTAATTTATTTTCTAAATTACTTACAAAATTATTAAGCCTAATATATCCTCTTGCTCTTTCTTCAGTGTCTATACTGTTTTGTATCTTTGCAAATTCTTTTAAAGAAGCTGTATTAGCTTGTATTTGTTCTTCATAATTAGAAGGTTGATTTTGCCTTAAAAATTCATTTTCTCTTGCAATGTATTTTCTATAATATTTCATTGCGTCAGTAGGACTAGTCATTCCATAAAGAGATCTTTCAAATGCTTGAAAAATATCATTTGAAGTAACATTTTCTCCTTTTCTAGCTATATCTAACTCAACTGAATCTGCAACTCTATCTCTTACAAAACCAGGAAAACTATTAAACTCTTCTAAAAAGTTTTCAGGTAAAGCAGATAAAACAGGAGAGCTAATGGCCTTTACCTCATCCACATAATTGTTACCAGTTTGCCTAGACTTTAAAGCATTTAAAGATTCTCTTGCGCTTTGAGCAGGAGCAGTTAAATAAGTATTTCTATAGTTATCAATCGTCCTATCTCTAGTTTGAATTCTTCTTTTAAGTCTACCTGACAATTTAGATAATAAACCTGAATCAACCATATCAGGATCTATTTCCATACCTTCTAATTGATTTGCATAAGATTCAAACTTATCATAATCAAATTCCTGACCAGTTTTGACATATTCAAATTTATCTTTTATAATTCCTCTATATCTATTTTCTATAGCTTCTAAATCTTTTTGTGTAAAATTAGAAGGATTAACCCACATAGAAGCATTCTTTTTAAACTCTCTAAAATTTTGAAACCTTTCTCTATTATCTATTCCTGGAAAAGCTTTAAACTCTGCTGATACAGTATCCCAAGCATTGTCGCCTAATACTTTTTCTGCCATTCTAAAATTACTTTCATCATCTATATTTGTTTCAAAACTAACTCCTGCCCTAAGAAGAGAGTCATGTAAAACAGAAGTATCTTTATAAGTTTTAGATAATTTAGCAGTATCAGCTCTTAGTTTTCCTAACTCTATAGCATTATCAAAATTCTTTTGATCAATAGTTTCTAATAGTTTATCTTCTTGATACTTATCATAAACACTTACTAAACCACTAAATAATTCTGGAAGCATTGCTTTCCATCTGTTTTCTTTAGAGCTTTTAGTTTTTAATCCTTGCATTTGCCTCATAAGTTCAGCAACATTAAAATCTGCTATATCACGTTTAGTAGCCATTCACTATCTCCCTAATAAACTTTGTTGAGGCTGCTCTGGTTGTTCTGCTGGTCTTTCCATCAGACTAGGCTGTGCAGGTATATCTGCTTCTTCTATTTTTTCTAATACTTCTTCAGGCACACTTCTTACATCTATATTTTTACCTGTTTTTAATCCTCTAAAATTAACTTCTTCTTTATATGAGTTAATAACATCATTAGCTAATTCTGCTTGTTCTTCTCCACTTAACTCAGAACCTTCTCCCTGATATATTTCATAATCTCTAATACCTGCTCTTTCTGCTAAAGCCATAAGAATTACCATTAAAGGTTCTGCAAGTAACAACATAAGATCAGGATTATATTTTCCTTTTCTAAATCCATCTTCTAAAATTATTTGAGCTATACCAGCTATAGGTATTTCTCCACTAGCTAACACTTCTATAATATTAGCTAGTTTTTCTTCATCACCTAACATATTCATAACTATAGAATCTATAGCTGTATTTACATTCACAAATTCAGGAGGAGACTCCCAAGGATATGGATTATCTGGATCATTAGTTAAAGATTGACCTGGAACAGGTTTACTAAAAGGATCTACTAATTCCATTGTTTCTTGTGATAACATCTTTATTTCCTATGAAAATTGATATAAAGGGCCAAACAACTGACCAAACCCTGCATTAGATCTTATTTGATTAAATGTAGCTAAAGGGTTTGACGAGCTTAACATTTCATCAGGCATAGCCATTAAAGGAGCTATTGTAGGAGTAGAAGCTAAATCTTCTGCAACTTGTTGTTGTGCTGAAGCTTGTTGAGCTGCTGCATAATTTTGCTGCGTATACGTCTCTGCTTCTTCTGTAGGCGATAATAATGAAGAAGCAGCAACAGTAGTACCTATTGCTGACCTACCTGAGAGAGGCCCTGTATAAGCTCCTCGTGTTAATGTAGCTATATTATGACTTAATGCTTGTTCTGCAACATTGCCTACTTTTTGAAGAATATTTTCTCCTGAAGCTACAGCTTCTCTAAAATTTCTATAAGGCAAACCTATTTCACCTGCGGGAGACATCCCTAATTTAGTAGCGTCTGCTGTTAACTCTCCAGGCACTCCATCTGTAAATACTCTAGTAGCTTGATTATAAGCTTCATAATTATCAGGATTAGCTAAATAACCTTCAAATCCAGGTTTTTGTGAAGCTATATACTGATCTAACAAATTTTGTTTTTCTACAGGCACATTTCCAGTAATACCTAAAGTATCTTTAAAGTTATTAGTTAAAACATCTGTAGCTGTTTGCTCTGCTCCTTCTTGCATACTAAATTTAGCAATCATATCAATATCTTTCTGACCTTGAGCAAACACATTAGTAGCTGTTTGTTCTGTTGTTCCTGCAAAAGTTTGGCCTGATATAGCAGAATCTACAGTAGTATCTCCAACTAAAGACAAACCTGTTTTTGTGCTTTCAGAAACAGAACTAAAATTAGTAGCATTTAAAGTTCCATCCATCATTCCTTTTATTGTTTCAGAATTAGTTGTTTTAACTAAATTATCAACTTTATTAAATATTTCAGCAGCACTTCCTTCACTTATAGTTCTAGCAGCTCCTTTAGTAGATTCTTCTAAAAATTTTTCACCGCCTTCTTTTGCAACAAGAGATGCTGTTTTTGCTGCCTTTACTCCTTGATATATAGATCTAAATATACCATACATACCATATGCTAAAGCTACAGTACCTATAATTCTTCCTACTTTAGAGTTCATAACTCTAGATATATTCCTACCTAGTTTCTTTAAACCCCTACCAATTTTCTTAAAAAAAGATTTCATAGTTCTAATAATCCTTTATCTATCGCTTTTCCTAAATTAGTTATCCACTTATCTTCATCAAATGAATCACCATCAGCACCTAATGCTGCAATAATAATAGAAGCTCTACGTGCTTGGTCTCCTTCATATGCTCTAAAATCATGATCAGCTTGATCACGTACTTCCTGCCATAAAAAAGCATTAGCTGCTTTACTCATATTAAAAGCATTCATAGTATTCTGCATATTAATAGCATTCTGAGTTGCAGTATCTACTTCATTAGCTCTACGCCTCCAGGCTACATTAGATGCTTCTACTGCTGCTTTGTTCTGTGCATTCCAAGTAGCTCTTTGATTTTCTTGTTGAGCATTAAACTGATTAATATTACTTACTTGTTGAGCATTAAATTTATTTACATCTGATGCACGATCAGCATCTTTAGCTGCTTGCATATTAGCTTGTTGAGCATTGAACTGAGACATAGCATTAGATTGTGACGCATTAAACTGTTCCATCTGTGCAGCTAAAGTAGTTTGATATTGATTAACTTGATTTTCTGATGTAGCATTAAACTGTCTTGCAGCGTTTTCTGATGCTGCATCTGATAGCATTCTTTGTTGATCTAGCTGTGCTTTTAACACCGTAGCTTGTTGTTGATTACTAAGATTAGCCATATCCATCTTTAAAAAGTTTTGAGCATTTTGTATTCTAGTTTTAGTAGCTAAATCTGCTGCTTGCATATCCATTTGAGCCATTAATGTAGCATTCTGCATTGCTGACTGTTGATTAGCATCAAAGTCTTTCATAGTCATAGTTTGCATAAATTTACTATTAACTAGTTCTCTTTGTTGTGCTGCATTAAACTTAGTTAAATCTACATTAGCTTGTGTAGCTGCATTTTGTAACGCACGTTGTTGATCTACATTTAATTGTGCTTGATTCATATCAGCAGCAATCTTTGCAGCAGTTAAATTAGTTTGTAATCTAGTATTAAGTTCAGCTAATTCTGTTTGTTGTGCTGCATTTAAATTATCTCTTCCTGCTTCATTAAGTGCAGAAAGATTAGCTAATCTTATTTGTTGTTCATTGCTAAGATTAGCCAATTCCATCTGCTGTTTAAATCCAGCATTTTTATTAAGAAAATCTGCTGCTACTTGCATCTCTGCTAAACGCTCTTGATTCTGAGCAGTCATGTTTTCTCTAGCAGTTTGATTAGCTATTTCTAAATTAGCTAACTCTATCTGTTGCTCATTGCCTAAATTCTGAGCATTCATAGCCTGTTGGTTTTGAACATTTAAAACAGCAGCTTGTTGTCTATTCTGTAAATTCTGTGTTCTTGTTTGTTGCTGCTGTTCAGCAGTAGTTAATACTGCTTGTTGCGTAAACTGACTTTGCAATACAGAAAGTTGTTGAGCATTGGCAGCAGTTTGACTTGCAGCAGTTTGACGATTAGCTAGATTAGCCATACGTCTTTGCATATCTTGTGTAGCTTGTGCTAGATTAGCTTGTTGTTGATTACTTAAATTTTGTGCTGCTCTAGACTGTAAAGCTTGTGCATTACTCTGTGCTAAAGGTATAGCACTCTGAATAATTGAATTAAATAAAGCATCTCTACCAACAGTAGATACTGATAATCCTCTTTGAGCTAACATTTGTTCTACATTAGAAACAGCAGGTTTAGCCCATGCAGGTATCTCACCTGTCTCTAAACCACCTAATAATGTTTCCATCTGTGAAGATACTAAAGCCTCTGTAGGTAATGCTGCTACTGCTGCACGTACTTCTACAGGCTGTTCATCTAACTGTGCAGTTACTGTAGCAGGATCTTCAACTACAGCAGCAGTTATTTCAGGAGGTAAATTACCTACTTCTGCTACCATACTAGCTGCTGCGCCTGTTCTAGCTGTTCCTCTTACAGCACTTCTTTGTGCAGCTTCATAACCTAATGTTTGATTTATTGCTGCTTCTGTACCGTCTGGTGCTGCTTCTCCTGTAATAGCTTGCCTAGTTTGTCTTTCTGCTTCTGTTGTTTGAGTAACTTGTGCTGTAGTTCCTTGTACTGCTGCAACAAGAGACTTAGGATCTTGTGTAAATCCTACATCTCCTGCCTGTGCAACTTGTTCAGCAACAGTATCTCTTGAAGCTGTTTGTACTTTATTAGCTTCATCAAAATCTGCTCTTACTGCTGTAGCTTGAGCATCTGCACTTAACTGTCCTTGTGCAGCTTGTATATCTCCTATTTCACCTGCTTTAACTGCCTGCATTTGTGCAGCCCCAGGCATACCTTGATAAGAACGTATATTTAATCCAGCAGCTTCAGCTAATTGTTCAGGAGTAGAATATTTTCTATTTTGATAAGTTCCTACTTGCTTACCTGCTCTATTAAATGCTGCAAAAGAATATGTACCATCTTCATTTTGAACTGCTCTATAATTTGATCCTATTTTTCTACTAACTCCACTTGTAAGATCGTCATTAAGTTTAGCTATTGAAAAACCAGAAGGTAATTCAGCTTTTGTAGTCGTGCCTTCTGTAACTGTTGTTGCTGTAGGAGCAGCAGCTTGTCCTGCTGTAGCAGTTTGAAATTCATCTATAGTAGTGTCATCACCTTCTATAGCACTATCTAATTTAGTATTACCTGCTTCTGAAATATCTGCTAGTTTTAAATCTTCACTTAATGTTCCATCAGCTAAATTTTCAGCAGCAGTAGCTGTTCTTTGTGCTCTATTTCTTCTTTCTGTAGCAGTAACGTCTGCTTCAGTAGGCCCTTTAGAAGTAGTATCTGTAGTATTTGTATCTTCAGGCTCTCCATTATCTTCTGATTCAGTTCTACCTCTAGGGCCATAATAAAAACCTTGTTCTTTAGATGTTCTAGTAGGTTCAGCCATAACTGTACCAGCAGTATTAGTAGTTTCTTTAGCTAAAGCACCTTTTTTAGGAGTAGGAGTAGTATTAGTTGTAGAAGCAGTATTAGTTGTAATTTTTTTATTTAACTTTCTTCTTTCTTCAGCACGTTCAAAAGCACCTCCACCTATACGGTATTTACGCCTTTGCTTTGCAGCCTGGACTACTTTCTTTCTAGTTCTAATTGATCTCTTTTTACTCATTCTAATACCTTATAATAAATGGGATAATAATACTGTCGCAGCAGTAGTAGTAACAATCGTTATCACAAGCCAAGCCAGCTTCTCCCATCTTTGTGCGTGACTATCCGTAGCTTTACGAAGCTCACGTAGTTCTACAGTGCATTCAGCCCAGCGTTCTCCACACTCCTTTTCATGCTCTGCAATACGGTCTAAAGCTTCTAAAGCTATATCCATTTCTGTTTTAATAGTCGTCTCCAACTTAGGCACTACTGTTTAGCTTTACCAATATTCAATGCAATGACATCAAGAAACTTATAAGCCTTTGCCACTAACTCATCATCTTTAGGTGTTGGTGTTAAAGCTGCTATAGCTGATGCTAATGCAACCGCTGCTGTTAATACGTTAAATACGTCAAATAAATATTGCATTAGTGTACTTCTCCTTGTTTATTAACTTGCCAAACATTTAAGTTAGCTGCTACTGTTCTTCTTTCACCTTCGCCCTTAAAAGGATACACGCTATGTTGTAACCATGAAGGAAACATAAAGAACTTACCTACTTCTGGTTTCAGTACAACCATTTGAGGTGGTTTTAATCTTTCACTATCTATAAGTGCTGTTGTGCCATAATTAAAAGTAATACAACCATCTGAGTTACCACTTGCATTGTATAAAGAATACTCTGGTGCTCCCGATGTAGGTTGATCTAATATTTGTTGTGGCACTTTAGTCCAACAAGTGCAGCTAATACCCATAACAGTTTTAGTACCATGATCGTGTATTGGATTATAATCACCAGCGTAACTATGGACTGACCAGAGTTCATCTGTTTCTACCACACGATTACCAAGTCTATGAGTTTGACCATTTATAAAGTTTTTAATATAGTCAGCACCCATAATCTGAATCAACTCATTAAACTCTTTAAGTTTAGTATGTGTATGATCCATAGTAAGTTGTTCACCATTACCAATCTGACCTACCAAAGTACCTGCATGAGATATACGATCTTCCTGATCTCTAAGATCATCTAGGTATTCGTTAAGATCATTAACGATACGGTCAGGCAGCATAGCTTCCATTAGGTATACTGCTGGCAACGAGTGCATTTTATATTCTTGTCTGACTTCGGACATTAGTGTCTCCTCACCACAAATGACTGAAAACTACTATCGGCAATATAATTAATACTACCAATAACAATTCTACCATCTATGCGCTTGGATCGTAGTCTTCTGCTTTTTTAATCGCAGCGTCAATTGCAGTGAAGTCTTCTGACCCCCAATCGCCTAACGCCTTCTGGTAAGACATATATCCTGCACTACGCATGACACGCTCTTTCTTTTCTTCTTTAGTCATGTCATTGCAAAACTCGTTATCGTCATCGAGCACGTTGTCAATTACGGAGATGCTTCCCGTCATCGCTGCGAAAGCCTGTGCCTTCTCTTCGTCTGTGCGTTCTACTGCTTCTGCCATTTTCTATCCTCCTAAGATTCAAGCGCGGTAATTCGCGCAGTGAGTGATTGGATTATTTCGTCTTGCTCTTGGATTGCCTTGACTAACATGGGTATAAACTTTTCATATCTCAAAGCGTATTGTTTACCATCTTCAGACAATGAAACCGTAAGATTCTTTTTATCTGCAATTTTATATCCTGCTGCCTCTTCTAAAGCAGACACCGATTGAGCTTTGAAACCCACATCCATCCAATCTTCTTTATGGGTGCCATCAGGTGTTACAGAATCAAGGTCATAGTCGGTATTCGGAGTACCATCCTCGTTACTCCTACTCAGGTATTTAGAGCGTTTGTCCCAGTAGTAAGTAACTGGCTCTAAGGCTTTTACAAAGTCTAAGCCGAGACTTAAATCTGTAAAGTCTGTTTTATCTCGTTCATCTGAGGCAACAGACAAAGCAACCTGACAGTTGAAAGAACTGATGTTTTCATCGCCAATACCTACGGTATTACTGGCTGTAGTAATTTCACCGCCCGGGCTACCAGATCTTAAAGCATCGCCCCCTATTGCAATATTGTTTGAACCACTCGATATGTTAAACCCAGCTGCAAATCCAAGAGCGGCGTTGTTGTTACCAGTTGTAATGCTATAAAGAGTCTGTCTGCCCAGAGCACAATTTAAACCATTGCTATTACCAGAAACACCAAAACCAGATTGGTATCCAACCAAAGTATTACTTGTGCCTGTTACGTTGTAGTAGCCAGCTTGGAACCCCATGATCGTCTGAAAGCCTACTTCAGATCCATGATTCATAAGTGTGGCAGCTTGCGCTCCTACTACAACATTCTGTTGGCTTTGGTCATCTGCGGTTGCTGCTCCGTATCCAATGTAGGTGTTGTTAGTTCCGGTGGTGTTTGCATCGCCAGCAAGACCACCAATGAAAGTATTAAGAATTCCCGTAGTGTTTGCTGACCCTGCTCCATATCCAACAGCCGTATTATAAGTATTCGTAGCTGTAGTAAAGTTTTGAGAAAACAATGCAGTACGCCCAATAGCTACTGACGTACTACCTAGCGTATCGCTGCCTAATGCGTCCTCTCCTATTGCTACGTTGTGATCTGCATCAGTAAGGGCATCTCCTGCAAGAGCACCAATCAGAGTATTGAAAACCCCCGTGGTGATGTCATTACCAGCTTGTTCTCCAACTGCTACATTGTACATAGTAGTCGCTGTTGCAGGGTTCATCGTGGCGAGAGTAGATCTTCCAATCGCTACGTTTCCAGATCCAAGAGTATTATTTGTAAGGGCTGCATATCCAACAGCAACATTAAAATCTGCATCGGTAATTGCGTCACCTGCAAGACCACCTATAAGGGTGTTGTATTGCCCCGTGGTGACTGCCACCCCTGCGTTATGCCCAACTGCCGTGTTGTATGTATCCGTAGCCGTAGTGAAGTTTTGTGCGTTTAGGGTACCTTGACCAATAGCGACTGTTTTACTGCCTTTTGTGTCCTGCTCTAATGCACCACGGCCTATGGCTACATTGCTGGAGCCAACTGTAAGAGCTTCTCCTGCGTCAGTACCAACATAAACATTGTATTGACCAGTGGTGTTGGCTGTTCCTGCTTTACCTCCGAGGAAGGTGTTGTCGATTCCCGTGGTGACTGCATAACCAGCAAAATGGCCAATCGCAGTGTTAAACATATTTGTTGCTGTAGCTGGATTTTGTGTTCGCAAAGCAGACGCACCTACTGCAACTGAGGCGCTACCAACTTGATTAGTTCCTAAAGCATCATATCCAATCGCAATATTTTCATCTGCGTCTGTAGTTGCATCACCTGCAAGACCTCCCAAAAAGGTATTTTTAATTCCCGTGGTGATATTTGAACCTGAGTCATACCCGACTGCAACATTGAAACTGTCTGTAGCTGTAGTGAAGTTTTGACGAAGTAAAGCTGAATTACCTATGGCTACTGATTTACTACCTTTGGTATCACTACCTAATGCAGCAACTCCCAAAGCTACGTTGTAGTCAGCATCAGTAAGGGCATCACCAGCTAGACTACCAATCAGAGTATTCTCAACTCCCGTAGTGATATTGACTCCCGCAAAATATCCAACACCTGTATTATATGTGTCTACGGCAGTAGTAAAGTTTTGATTCGCTAAAGCAGACTGGCCCACGGCGGTAGACTTACTACCAAGAGTGTCTGTTGTAAGAGCATTTAAACCAACCGCGACATTTCCATCTGCATCCGTTAAAGCATCACCGGCTTGACCCCCAATAAGGGTGTTGTATTGTCCGGTGGTGACTGATTCACCCGCGCCATGACCTACAGCGACGTTGAAACTATCTGTAGCTGTAGTGAAGTTTTGAGTGCCAAGTGAATAATTACCAATAGACACAGACTTACTGCCTAAAGTGTCGTTTGATAATGCACGATAACCTACAGCAATATTTTGATCAGCGTCAGTAAGGGCATCACCTGCAAGACCGCCCAAGAGGGTGTTTTGCTGTCCCGTGGTGACTGCCCCTCCTGAATTATAACCAACAGCAACATTGTAAGACTCCGTGGCCGTTGTAATATTCTGCGTTGCTAAAGCAAAACCACCAATCGCAACTGCTCTTTGCCCACTAGTTTCTGCTGTTAAAGCTGAATACCCCAATGCCGTATTTAGCTGCCCATCTGTTATTGCGTCTCCAACTAACCCACCCACCAAAGTGTTCTGAATCCCCGTGGTGACTGATAGACCTGCTTTATAGCCAACCGCTGTGTTGTACGCATCTACATCCCCAGCGTTTTGTGTAAACAATGCGGCGTGCCCGACAGCGGTAGAATAATTAGCAGTATCTTCAGCACTCAAGGCAGCTTGACCAACGGCAACATTTTGAAGACCTGTCGTAATTGCGTCACCTGTCTGATAACCAATCAAAACATTAGAATCACCCGTAGTAATCGCCGTACCCGCTTCATCACCCACGACCACGTTGTAGTTGCCGCCAGATTGGATGCTGTTACCGGCGTTGACACCTATACGAGTATTAGATGTGCCAGCGGATGCAGTAATAATATCTGCTCCGTCAGCGAAGGTTACGTCTGCTGCAAAGTTAGCAGCCCCGTCTACGTCAATAGCATCTAGGTTACTTGTACCATCTACATCTATATCACCAGATATGTCTAAACTAGCAAATACAGAAGTACCTGTAGCTGTTACCGTACCTGATACATCTAAGTTAGCATTCACATCTACTAATGTAGCATTAAGTTCTATTTCATCTGTAGCATTAATATCTAAAACAGTAGCACTTGGAGCATTAATAAATTGTGAAGCATCATTAAATTGAAGTGCCATTGTGCTATTTAATAATAAACCAGTATCAGCCACGTGTGTTAGTGTTACATCAGTATCTGCACCAAAACCTAAAACTGCTGCATCTGAATCTAGAGTAAGATCATCTCCTACAAGAAGATCACCATCTATATCTACATCACTTGAAAAATCTCCTGTAGCTGCATCTAGTTCGCCAGTAACTGTAAAGTTACGAATACCTGTATAATCCTTGTTAGAATCTAATATAACGGCTTTAGAGGCAATTGCAGTACCTACTGCTGTACTACCTAAGTCTAGAGCATTAAGCTCTCCTACAACGGCTGTGATGCCATCTAAGGTGTTTAATTCAGCAGCAGTTGCTGATATAGCAGTACCATTAAAATTAATACCGTCTAAATATGCAATACCGTCTACATATAAATCTTTCCATTCTTGTGAAGAACTTCCTAAGTCATAAGTATTATCTGTGTTAGGAATAATACTAGAGTTTACATCTGCACCAAATACAACATTATCTGAAGCTGCATCACCTAAAGTAAGCGTACCACCATTAAATGTAGTAGTTCCTGTTACTACTAAGTTACCACCCACATCTAAATTACCCGATATGTCTACTGCACCATTAATGTCAATAGAGGTAGCATTTATTTCTATTTCTGTGTCTGATACTAAATCTAATACACCATCTGCGCTTTGATGAATATACGTTCCGCTATCACCAAACTGTAGTTGTCTTGTGCTATTAAGTAAAATACCTGTATCAGCTACGTGAGTTAATGTAGTATCTTGATCGTCACCTAAATTAATTACGGCTTCATCAGCTAAGAAAAGATCAGAAAACTCTAAAGATGTAGTTCCTAATGATGCTCCATCACTTGCATCAGGTACAAAAGCTGTAGTAGCTGTTATGGTAGTGCCTTGAATAGTGCTTGCCCCTGTTAAAGTTCCAGACAAGTCAAGATTACCGTTTACATCTATAGTTGTTGCGTTTATTTCTATTTCTGTATCAGAAACTAAATCAAGTACTCCATCTGCACTTTGATGTATATAAGTTCCTGAGTCTCCAAATTGTAATTGTTTTGTACCGTTTAAAAGTAATCCTGTATCAGCTACATGGGTAACTGTTACATCCTGATCATCCCCTAAACTAATTACTGCGCCATCTGCTAAAAATAAATCACTAAATTCTAATGAAGAAGTACCAAGTGCTGCTCCATCTGAAGCATCTGGTACAAAGGCAGTAGTTGCTGTAATAGTTGTACCCTGGATTGTACTAGCACCTGTAAAAGCACCACTAAGTTCCATAGCACCATTTACATCTATAGTAGTAGCATTAATCTCAATTTCAGTATCTGATACAAGATCAAGAACTCCATCAGCACTCTGATGAATGTATGTACCACTGTCTCCAAACTGTAGTTGGTCTGTGCTAGATAAAAGAAGACCAGTATCTGCAACATGAGTAAGCGTTACATCCTGATCATCTCCAAATGAAACAACAGCACCATCTGCAAGAAATAAATCACTAAACTCTAATGAAGATGTGCCTAAAGCAGCACCATCTGATGCGTCAGGAACAAAAGCAGTCGTAGCTGTGATGGTAGTACCTTGAACAGTACTAGAACCTGTAAAGGCTCCTGTAACTCCTAAAGTACCTGCTACTGTAGCATTTACATCTACATCCAAAGTGTCAACATGAGCAGTACCATCAAGGAATAAATCTTTAAACTCAAGGGAAGATGTACCCAAATCAATATCATTATCGGTGACAGGAACAATAGCACCGTCCTGTACACGTATTTGTTCCACTGCACTACTAGATACCTCTACAAAAAATCCAACTCTATTATTTGTTCCATCTACTACAACTTTGTTAAGAAAATCTAAATCACCTATTTGAGGTACATTACCACCTTGTCCAGTAGATCCATCATGTCTATGTCCTGTAGAAGAAGCACTGGAGGATGAATATGCAAAAGCATTTACTAATTGATTATATTCATTGTTAAATAGTGCTGCTGTGATGGTATCGCCATCAGCCATAGAACTCTGTCTAGTATAATTTTGAGCCATTTATTATCTCCTACCTGATGGCATATAATCTATGTAAAGACCATTTACAGCATACGCTGATTTTTGATCATCACTTGTAATTCTAAAACTGCAAGTATTTCCAGAGCCTTCTAGTGTAATCCTTTCCATAGGATCGCTAGTAGCTCCAAATGTAACTGCATTAAAAGCAGAAGTACCAAATATTGCTGGAAGAGCAATAGTAGTAACTGCAAAAGGTTCTGGTTGTGGTATATCAGGATCTTCATAATCATATCTAACTCTAAAGTTAGGTTCTACTGATCCTTCAGGGCTAAAAGAAACTCTTGCATATTTAAGAGTTTTACGTGTTCCTACATCTCCAAAGTCAAAGTCTGGAGTTTGATAAACAGCATCTATATTTGTAGCTGCCCCTGCATTAGAAAAAGAATTGCCTGATAAATGATTATAAATATAACCATCTTTATCACCATGATATACTTGTTCTATACCGTCTTTATCTAATCCTGATACAAAGCCTAGTGCTTGAATACCTAATGTCTCTGACCATGCAAAACCATTAGATGTTAAAGTACCTATAATGCCTCTAGCAATAGTAGGGCTTTCTGTATTCTTAGAATAAAATAAACGATACTGTGATTTACTTCTTAATACTGCGCTTGTAATAATATAATCTTTATCAGAAGCAATATCAGATACAATACTTTGTATTTGTCTACTTACAGATCCTAACTCTACGTCGCCTATTCTTGCTGTACCTGCAACTGTTCTTACTCCATCAGGACTTAAAAATAAAAGATCGCCTCCTATTTCTTGTATACTGCCACCTGATAAACACCCTACGTTTGTAGTAATTGGAACTACAGCTACATTACTTGAGTCATTTATATTTACAAGTTTATGTATACTGTTAGTACAGAATATAATTAAATCACTACGAAAACTAGCAAGACCTACAACAGCATCTGAAATTACTATACTTCCTGAACCACTACTACTAAAACTATCTATGTCATTTGTACCGCTATAAAATATAGTATTTTTAGCTGTAGAAGCTCCTGCTACTACTAAGTGTTTATCGTGTATCACACCAATAGCAGGGCCTGTTGTTCCGCTTACTGTTATTTCTTTTGCAAAAAATGTGCGATTAGTTATATCTGAATCTGTACCTGTCATTTGAAATAAAAACGGTTCATTTACACCATCACAAATAACTATCTCGCCATAGTCTGATGTGCCTTCATACAATGCAAAAGTACATCTTCCTTGACTAGTACGAGCAGCTAATGAACGTCCTGTAAATGTAGAGTAATTATCTCCAGAACCAGAAACACTTGCTCTATTTATTTGGAGCCAAGTACTTTCACCATCTTGACTAAAAAATATTCCTGTTCCTGAACAAACTATTACACCATCTGCATATACAGCCATCCCAAGGACAACTTCACTACTATTAGGATTAGTATCTCCAAACTGAGTAAAACCATCTACTCGTCTATACCCACCATCAGGATCTACTTCAAAATTTCTAAGCCTTGTAGCAAAACCTGGCTGGTTTAACATTTCTAATTGATTTAGATTTACATTTAAACCGCCTTTACATGGAAATCCCCAAGGTTGTGACATTACACAAACCTCATACGATCATCTTTTAAATAACCAGGATCAGGAGACATAAGACGTAATTTCATAAGTCTTAAACTTCGTTTATAATCCTCTAAAGCAAACGCTGCTGCTTGAGAGTTTTCTTTAAACTGATGCATATAATATCTAGCTCTTGCAAGAAGAACAGTTTTAAATACATCAGGAAAAACTATTTCATCTCCAAACGCATCTAACTGTGTAGGAAGATTATATGCAAAATACCAAACTCTATATACTTTGTCTGGTATTGGGCTAAGACCAAAGTTACGTCCATCAGGACTCCTAATAATCCTATCAGGCACACCATAGTTTTGAGTATCTGCATCATCTTGATTTTGAGCTAATCTTAAATAATCTTTCCATTCTTCAATCGTAGTGTATCTTAAATTACGCATAGTATATGGAGCAGATTCACCGCTAACTCCAACAGTAGTTAAAAGAAAGTGATCCCACTCAATAGCACCATAGTCAGTAGTTATACTGGAACTAGCAGGTTTTAATTCGTACCATCTAGTACCTGCAACAGTTTCTAAATATACATTACCATAATTAGGATCTGTTGCTCCACTTTCTGCTACTGCTAAAAAAGGCCATTTAGGTTCTTCAGTTACAATATCTAAATAAGCTCTGTTAATAAGATCTTTAGCGTGTTGTTGAACACCGATAGCACTGCTAAAAGTTGAAGATGTTAGTGCAACTTCATTTAACTCTCTTAAAAGCTCATTAGTTAATTGTAAAAAAGTTGTAGCCATTACTTGCTGTGAACCTTTTGTAATGCAAAGTTTGCAGTTTTACTAGACCCTGGATGTTTTTTATAACCACTTTTAGGATCTTTCATAAGTTTATAAGTCTTACCACTTTTCATCCAGTGATAACCTTTAGGTGCTGAAACTTTCATCGTCCTTTAGGTAAACTCTTATTGTAACCGGCCATTTTATTACAAGCAGTTTCCATTGCATAAATATCAGACTTCATTGCTTTACCGCCATGTCCATATGTTAAACGAGATCTGCTTGGCCCACCCATTTGCATTTTCATCTTACGATCCATGTCCATTTCCATAGGTGATTGACCCATTCCACCGCCCATCATTTTTTTCTTTCCACCATAATACATTAAACTTCTCCCTGTATATTTATTTGGCGTATATTTTCTAGTTAAAACTTTATTCATTCTTGAGCCATTGAAAAAGTTTTACTTTTAGCACGACACAAATCTATTTCAGTTTCATGTTTTTTATTAAAGATACGATCATAGTTATCTTTATATTTGTTTAAATTCATTCCTTTTCTAAATCTACTAGGTTTACTAACAATAGCTTTTCTAAAAACCATAGGGTTTGAATCTGAACCAATCTGTGCCATTAAATTTCTCCGTTAAGGAAAGGGGCCACATAAGCAGCCCCATCCATAAAAAGGTCTAGTCAATACCGTAAAAAGCTGATACAAGTGCTTCACTACGAAGAACCTGTGCGCCATAAACGTGCAGACCACGTACAATATCACCAAAACTATCAGGATCTCTTAGAACCTCAGTATTAGTAATTGTTTGTGCAGTAGCCGTAGAAGACATATGACCAGCCAAAACTTTACCAGCAGCGTTAGACGTTGCAGCAATGTTATTGGTCTTGTACATATCAAATCCACGTAGCTTACCAGAGCTTACCAATCCATTACGGATTGAACCCTGACCTGCATTGTAGTCAACTGACAAGAGCTTAGAAGAACTCTGTACGAGGACTTCATAAAACTCAGGACTAGCAAGGAACCATCGTCCTTCTTCAGGAATGTTTTGCTCATCTAGCAAACGTGCCATACGAGATAGAACATCAATAGGATCATGTTCACTACCAGCAAAACCAATGTCCAAGTTACCAGTACCATCAAAGGTTCCAGCAGCAAGGTCAGTAGCGTTATCAGAACCAAGCACATGGTTAGGGCTTGAAGCTGATACACCAGCAAACATTTCAGCAATTACCCCAGCGTCAAAAGCATCTCGCAATGCGTATGCTGCTGAAGAAGTTGCTACCTCACGAAAATTAACGTGAGACATGTTTGTTTCAATATCATCAACGATGAATTTGAAAGCGTTTGCTACGTCTACTGTCAAGGTTAGTTCTTGGTCAGTTAGTTTAGTAGCCGTTACATCTTGACCCCTTTCATACTGATAAACAGTAATTTCTGGCTCTTTGATGATTCTTACGGTATCACCGAATGATGCAATTTCACCTGCATAATCGGTATTAGTGATTGCTTCTACTACAGAAGACTTACGGAAAAAATTAAGTACCTGCTTAGAATAAACTTTAGGCAGGAAAAATGAGTTTGTTTGGCCTGATACAGAGTTAGCAAAGTTTGCATTAGTATCTGTACTCGGCTCAAAAAACTGGTCTGATTGATTATAAGCCATGTTAATATACTCCTAGTAAAACATTTATTTTACTACTCTGCCCTCTATCATAGCTTGTTTGATTTCATCTTCAACTTTATCAAACTGATCTAAGGACATAGCAGCAATCTCGCCTTCAGTCCAAATCTTAGGCTGCTTGGCATCAACCGATGTAGTTTTTGTAGAAACCATATCTGCTGCACTACCTCTTTGCTGTCTAGGTTTGGGCTGTGATTTAGTTTGAGTAATTCCGTTTTCTAATTTATAAAGATCTATAGCTTTAGCAGCCAGAGATACATTATCAGGATTATTATAAATCCAATCTTGTATTTGGTCTGGTTGTTCTTTAGCCCATTCATGAAAGTCATCTGATCCTCTTAAATCTTCATAATCAGGATGACGTTCTTTCAAAGTAGTTTCAGCTTCTTTACGCATAACTTCAGACTCACGCTGACGTATAGACTGTAATTGTGCTTCAAGATCTGCTACTTGCCTTTGACTTTGCATATGAGCTACAGATTCTACTGTGCTATATAAATCAGGATATTCTTGTTTAAATGCTTCTAATTCTTCTTCAGTCTTAGGAGGTTCATAACTAGGTTGTGCTGATCTAGCAGCAGCTTCTAATTCTTGTTCCCTCTGTTTAAACTCAGAAACTCTCTGATCATAATGACGTTTTAAGTCATCATATCTTTTTTTATAGTTAGCTCTCTTTTGAGGTTGAGCTTGCTCTTCTTCAGGGGCCTCTTCTTCTAGGGTAGCCTGTTGTTGAGGTTCATAAAATAATCCATCTGCATCACCCATTTTAGGCTTATCTGGTTTGTGCCAAGATTTACGTGCATTATATGGATTAGGGGTTTCTTCCTCTAAAATTGCTTCGGACATACTCATTCTCCTTCATGGGGCTTGTGTTTTGCAAGGTAGCCATATTAACTCCGTCGAGTGTAATGGGGCTTGACTTCCAAGGTAGCCATAAAAAATTACTGAACGCTAGGCATCCTATTAGCACCTATCATAAGCTTTCTGATTTCTTCATCAGTTTTACTCATGTCGTACTTACCTTCTTCAAGATCTTCTTCATCTTTCCGAGGCATTCCACCTACGTTCAACTGTTGCACCCCACCATCATAAGCACGTTCAGCATCATCCATCATACGTTGAAGATTGTCTGCGCCTAATTGGTCAGTTGCTTTTTTAGTGAATACAAACTCTCCATCACTCAAACGTGCAGGTATAGAGTCCGATACACCAGTTCCAGGGCCTTCTACTTCTCCAGCACCTGAAAATTCACCAGCAGTAGTAATTACTTTATCCATAATATCTGATAGTTTTGGATCTTTAGTAAGTGCTTCTGCTAAATAATCTTGTTCATTATCTGTAAGTGATTCATCCATCACGTACCTAATATAATCTTCTTCCATTTCATCATCTGGAAGTTGCGAGGCTTTAGCCTCTGCCATTTCATCTGGCGGTATATTTGGGTATGTATCTACTGGCATACCCCCTTCTTCTTTACGATCTCTTAGTAATGAAAAATCTTCTCCAGATATTTTACCATCTTTATTTACATCTAGTTTCTTTTGACCACCTATTAAAGAACCCTCTGCTCTTCTATCTTTAGCAGCTTCTTCTTCAGCCACTTGTATTGCTCTTTCTTCAAACCTATCATAAATAGTTCTAATTTTTTCTAAAGCTTTAGATCCACCTCTTAAAACTTCATTAATTTTTTCATCGGTATATCCTAAAGCTTTTCCTTTTCTAATAATTTCATCATCCTGCCGTCTAACAGCAGCAAACTCATCTAACATTTCATAATAAGCATCACGATTTTTAATTTCTTTTTTTAAATCTTTAAGTTCTTTTTTACTAAAAAATATTGCTTTTTCATTAGGAGTACTTAATAATTCTTCAAACTCAGATGCGTTTATTCCTTGCCCTTCTTCAATACGATCTATAGAAGGAATTTTTGCTTTTGCTGTATCAATTATTTTTTTAATAACTTTAGAACCTACACCATAACCTTCTCTAGGAATCATAAGAGAACCTTCTCTTTTTGCTTTTCTAGATTCTATGTAAGCTGCATTGCCTGAATCTATAACTGAACCTAAAAAATAATCAGGCATATCATAGTTCTTTTTCATAGAATTAAGAGCTTCTTTATAC